>Ga0326728_10005229_pt1 | contig 36991 bp, 33 predicted proteins | sample MB3enrmetagenome_FD_207602 | JGI IMG/M metagenome (GOLD analysis project Ga0326728, IMG submission 207602) | Lab enriched peat soil microbial communities from McLean, Ithaca, NY, United States - MB31MN | ecosystem: Environmental > Terrestrial > Soil > Wetlands > Peat | place: USA: New York...
CCATGTGCTGCTGCAGGCGCTGCTCGGCGTGCCAACCCCGGTTTACGCGCATCACCGGCTGTTGACGGACGCTGCCGGCAGGCGCCTCGCCAAGCGCGACAAGGCGGCGACATTGCGCGAAATGCGCGCCGCCGGTACGAAACCCGAGACAATCCTGCAAAAATTTGAGGCCGCGACATGAGACGAGTCTTCGCCGCACTTGGCTGGTTGCTGCTGTTCACGCTGCTGGGCGGGCTGGCAATGGATTTGGCCGGAGACCTCGTGGCGCCGCATCGCCCCGTGCCGGTGAAGGCGCTGGCCATGCTGGGCGCCATGGGCGGGGAGTTCGGGATCAATCTATGGCTGCTGGCGCTCTGCTTCGCCCGCCTGCCCGGGGCGCGCATGCCGCCACGCTCGCGGCCGCGCCTGGGCCTCGTGGAGGGGCTGTGGGGCATGTTTGGCTTCGGCCTGGTCTTGGGCGCGGGCGGTGGGCTGTTCGTGAACGCGCGGATAATGACGGACTTCCTCCTGATCCTGCAGCACGCGGACTTCCAACCGAGCTTTACCGACCCCGTGACGCTGACATGCGCGGTACTGGCCGGGGAGCTGATGGCCGGGCTGTGGCTGGTATGGTCGATGCGCCGGCTGGGGCCGCCGCATCTGGCCGATGGCAGCCCAAGCGGCGTGGCTTGGCGCAGCGCCCCCGGCGCGGCCTATGCGCAGGCGGTGCTGTTGGCGCTGCTGCTCGCCGGGGTGGTGGTGGCGATGTACAAGCTGGTGCCGCCAGACCTGAAATCGCTGGAAAACATGCCCGCGGCAAAGCTGTTCGACGGTCCGCCCGTCACCATCGCGGCCATACTCGGCGTGGTTCTACTGCTTGGTCCAATGCTGGAGGAAATCGCCTTCCGGGGCATTGGCTTTGCCGGGGTGGCCTCAAGGCTCGGGCCCGGCGGGGCGGTGGCCGTGACCACCCTACTGTTCGTGGCGGCCCACGGGCCGGAGAAAATCCATTATCTACCTGGGTTTCTCGACATCGGTCTGATGGCGCTGGCCTCGTGCCATCTGCGGCTGCGCTATGGTTCGATCAGGCCGGGCATTCTGCTGCATACGTTGTACAATGGCTTCGGGCTGGTGGCGGCAACGGCACTGCACTAGCCCACGGCGGGGGATTTGGCATCCTCCGACAATCCGCGTAAACATGCTGAATTATCTGGGTGGAGAAAGTTACCATGGGTGGGTTGAGCATCTGGCATTGGCTGATCGTGCTGGCCATCGTGCTGCTGCTGTTCGGCACCGGCAAGGTCAGCAACCTGATGGGCGAGTTCGGCAAGGGCATCAAATCCTTCAAGCAGAACCTGGCTGAGGATGAGACCAAGCCGAAGGATGCCTCGATGGCCGATACCGGCGCGTTGAATGCGCCGCAGCCCGAGCAGCAGAACAAGACGACCGTCAACCAGGGCTGAACAGTGGTTCCGATGGAATTGGCGGAGGCGCTGGCCGAGGCCGGACGGCGCATGGATGCACATTGCTGGGTGCCAGGCTCGGCCGGCAATCTCTCGGCACGAATCGATGACGGCCGAATCGCCATCACCCGCAGTGGCGTGCACAAGGGCCGGCTGACCACGGCCGACATTATCGGCGTGGATTACGACGGCAACCCGCTGGTCGAGGGCCAGAAGCCGAGCGCCGAGACGCTGCTGCACTGCCAGCTCTACCGGCTCTTCCCGCAGGTGGGCGCTGTGCTGCACGTGCACTCCGTGGCGGCCACGGTGCTCTCCATGCAGGGCGGCATCACCTTCGCCAATTACGAGATCCTGAAGGCGTTCGGCTTCACCACCCATGAGCATGAGGTGCTGCTGCCGGTCTATGAAAACGACCAGGACATCGCCCGGCTGGCGGCATTCATCGAGCCGCTGCTGCAGAGCGAGCCGCCCATCGGCTACGTAATCGCTGGCCATGGCGTCTACGCCTGGGGCACCAGCGTGGAGCATGCCTACTGGCGGCTGGAAGCGCTGGAGTTTTTGCTCCAGTGCGAGATGGAGCGGAGGAAGATGAAATGAGCCGCCTGACCGTCTACAAGGACGATGCGCCCGGCGTGCCGGTGTTCGACTCGGAAGAGCCCGGCGCCGTGGCGGCCGAGCTGAAGCAGATCAATGTCGGGTTCGAACGCTGGGACAGCCCGGTGCATCTGGCCGACGATGCCCCGGCCGAGGCGATTTTGGATGCCTACCGCCCGTATCTGGACGCGCTGATGGGCGCCACCGGCGCGGGCTCCGCCGATGTCGTGAAGCTGACGCCAGAGCATCCGCAAGCTGCGGCGCTGCGCGAGAAATTCCTGTCCGAGCATACGCATACCGAGCCGGAGATCCGCTTCTTCGTGGCAGGCTCCGGGCATTTCGTGCTGCATGAGAACGGCAAGGTCTACGACGCCTTCTGCGAGGCAGGCGACCTCATCCATGTCCCCGCCGGGATCAAGCACTGGTTCGATGCCGGGCTGAAGCCGGACTTCACCGCGCTGCGGGTGTTCACCGATACCTCCGGCTGGGTGGCGCATTTCACGGGCGACGATATCTCCAAGCGCTTCCCCACCGCATGAAGCCCGCCGCGATTCTCACCGATATCGAGGGCACGACCACCCCGGTCGCCTTCGTGCACCGTGTGCTGTTCCCGTATGCGCGGGCGCGGATGGCGGAATTCGTCGCCTCCGGCCATGCGGCGCTGGCAGACGTGCCGGAGCCCAGGCTGGAGACGCTGCTCGGCTGGATGGACCGGGACGAGAAGATCACCGCGCTGAAGACGATCCAGGGCATCATCTGGGAAGACGGCTATAAATCCGGCGCCATCACCGCCGAGTTGTACGCGGATGTCCCCCCTGCCCTGCGCCGCTGGGCGCGGGCGGGCCTGCGACTGTTCGTGTACTCGTCCGGCTCCGTGCCGGCACAGAAGCTGCTGTTCGGCCATACCCCGGCCGGTGACCTGACCCGGCTGTTCCAGGCCTATTTCGATACCCGCGTCGGCCCCAAGCGCGAAACCGCGAGCTACGCCGACATCGCGCGCGGGGTGAACGTGCGACCCGAGGAGTTGCTGTTCCTCTCAGACATTGAGGCCGAACTGGATGCGGCCAAGGCCTCCGGCCTGCAAACCTGCCAGCTGGTGCGGGCCGCGGACGGCACCGTTGCCAGCGCCCGGCACGAGACGGCGAAGGATTTTGACGACGTGGCAAGGAAGTTTGGGTTGCCGCATGGCTAGATCACCGCGTGAACTCACGCAGGCGGTACACGCCTGGCTGAACAAAGCCCCGCTGATGCGGGCTTTTTTATGGGGTCTGGCCGCCGCGCTGGCCCTGCCGCCGGTATATTTCCTGCCCGCGCTGCTGTTCTCCCTGCCCGCCTTCCTGCGGCTGCTCGACGAGGCGGGGAGCCTCAAGCGCACCATCTACACCGCTTGGTGCTACGGCTTTGGCCTGGCCATCGCGGGGCTGTACTGGATCACCGAGCCGGTGCTGACGGAGGCCGCGACTTTCTGGTGGCTGGTACCCTTCGCGGCCCCGGCGCTCTCTGCCGCGGTGGCGTGCTATACGATCATCCCCGCCTTGGCGATCCGCTGGGTGAAGACGGGCTTCGGCCGGCTGCTGGTCTTCGCCGGGGCCTGGGAGCTTTCCAACATCGCGCAGCAATTCTGGTTCTCGGGCTTTCCCTGGAATTTCTGGGGCGCGGATTGGACCATCCCCGGGCGGCTGGGCGACATCTTCATCCAGCCCGCCGCCTGGGTAAGCGTGCATGGCCTTACCCTGGCCACGGTGATCCTGGCCGGGCTGCCGATGTTCGGCAGGCGCGGGCTGGCAGCACTTGTTGGCGTACTGGCGCTGTGGGCCAGCGCGGGCTGGCTGCGGCTGCAAACCCCGCTGGCGCCCACGGGGATCAACATCGCGCTGGTGCAGCCCTACTTCCCCGAGCCGCCTGATTATTCCCGCCCGGCGCTGGAAGCCAACTGGAAGCGCCTGCTGGCGTTGAGCAATGCCGGGCTGCAGGCCGGGGCCAATGTGATCATCTGGCCGGAAGCCACCAGCCCATGGCTGATCGATTCGGATGCCGGGGCGCGCCAGCAACTGGCCGCCGTGACGGGCATCACACCGGTGCTCGCGGGCTCTCTGCGCGTGGAGAGCAACACGGATTTCCGCAACTCCCTGGTAGTGGTCGCCGGGCCGGAGCCGGCGTTGGCGGTGTACGACAAGTGGAAGCTGGTGCCGTTTGGCGAGTACATGCCGAAATGGCTACCGCTGAAGATCATCCCCGACATGCTGGACGGCGGCTTCACCCCGGGGACCGGCCCGCAAACCATCACTGTGGACGGCCTGCCGCCCTTCGCGCCGATGATCTGCTACGAGGACGTGTTCCCCGGCCAGATGATCGACGAGCAGCACCGCCCGGGCTGGATCGTGGTCATCACCGATGACGCCTGGTTCGGCGACACCGCCGGCCCGCGCCAGCATTTCATCAACGCCAGGTTGCGCGCCGTGGAGGAAGGCCTGCCGCTGGCCCGTGCCGGAAATTCCGGCATCAGCGCGATGTTCGATCCCTTCGGCCATGTCACCGCCTATCTGCCGCTCGATACCCAGGGCGTGCTGGTAGCGCCCCTGCCGGGCGCACTGCCGCCAACGATTTTCTCCAGGCTTGGGCTCATTTTTCCTGCCATACTGGGAGTTGTGGCGGTGTTAGCTGGAATATTGGTCTCCCGCTGGATTTAATGCGATTTTACGCAACATTTTTGACGCGCCACGGCGATTGTCTATTTAATAATCTGATCTGTAAGTTTTTCATTGAGAATTCTGTTAAATCGAGGTAATTTGCCGCATAACGTGTAAGACAAGGCTGAACACCGTGTTAGGTTGCTGATCTTATGGTTGTATCCCATGTCGGCTAGGCAACCTGAGAAGAAGAAAAAATGGTGGCTGCCACCGCAGTTTGGAGAAGACAAGTTTTATGGCTGAAGAAATCGCCGAGCGCCCGGAACGTGAAAGCCGTCCCAGCCCTATCGACATCCATGTGGGGTCGCGCATCCGGCTGCGCCGGACATTGCTCGGCATGTCGCAGGAACGCCTGGGCGATGCGCTGGGTCTGACCTTCCAGCAGGTGCAGAAATATGAGCGCGGCGTGAACCGCGTGGGCGCATCCCGCCTGTTCGACATCTCGCGCGTGCTGGACGTGCCGATTTCCTATTTCTTCGACGATATGCCGGAAGGCATGTCGGAGGGGCCGGTCTCCGGCCCGCGCGGCCGCATGTATGGCTTTGCCGAGCACCAGGAGCCGTTCAACGCCGGGGTGGATGACCAACTGACCAAGCGCGAGACGCTGGAACTGGTGCGCGCCTATTACCGCATCCAGGACCCCGCGATGCGCAAACGCATGTTCGACCTGATGAAATCTCTCGCCTCGCCGGAAACAGCGTTCGACGCGGGCTGAGCATATAACGTAACGGGCTGAACCCTTCCAGGTTCAGCCCGTTTTTATCGCGCCGTCAGAACGCGGCTTCGGGAAGCTCCATCAGTGAGGCCTTGCCAGCCTTGATGGTGAACAGCAGCGAACCCGCCTGCGGCAGAATCCGCTCCATGTAGAACCGCGCCGTAGTCAGCTTGGCTTGGTAGAAGGCGGCATCCGGCCCGCCGAGCGGCGCCTTCTCCGCGGCGATGAGCGCCATGCGCACCCACATGAAGCCCAACGCCACCAGCCCGAAAAGGCGCAGATAGTCGGTAGCGGCAGCACCTGCTTCCTCCGGGTCGGTCATCCCCTTTTCGGCGATGAATCCGGTTGCCAGTTGCAGCGCACCGAAGGCGCGGGCGAAACCCTGCACCATCTTGCCCAGATGCGGGTGGTTCTGGTTGACCTCGATGAACTCTGACACCGGGTGGAAGAAGCGGCGCAGCGACCGGCCAAAATTGGCTGGCAGCTTGCGGCCCACGAGGTCCAGCGCCTGGACGCCGTTGGTGCCCTCATAGAGCATGGTGATACGCGCGTCGCGGATATACTGCTCCACGCCGTGGTCACGGATGAAGCCATGCCCGCCATAGGTCTGCACCGCGAGGTTGGCGCACTCATAGCCGAGATCGGTGAACAGCGCCTTGGCCACCGGGGTGAGCAGCGCCACGAAATCGGCGGCCTCGGCATTGCCGTGCTCGGCCTCTTCCAGCGCATTTGCCACCCACACGCCCAGGGCACGGCAGCCCTCGTTATAGGCACGCATGGTGAGAAGCATGCGCCGCACATCCGGGTGCACGATGATCGGATCGGCCGGCTTCTCCGGGTACTTGGCACCGGAGAGCGAGCGGCCCTGCAAGCGGTCGCGCGCATAGGCCACGGCCGCCTGGTAGGCAGCTTCACCGATGCCCAGCCCCTGCGTGGCCACGCCCAGGCGGGCGGCGTTCATCATCACGAACATCGCGGCCATGCCCTTGTGCGGCTGGCCGACCAGCCAGCCGGTGGCATCGTCGAAGTTCATCTGGCAGGTGGCCGAGGCCTTGATGCCCAGCTTGTGCTCGATGGCGGCGCAGGTGGCGGGGTTACGCACACCGGCATCGCCGTTGGCATCCGGCAGGAACTTCGGCACCAGGAAGAGCGAGATGCCCTTTACGCCCGCGGGCGCATCCGGCAGTCGGGCCAGCACCAGATGGATGATGTTGCTGGTGAGGTCCTGCTCACCGGCCGAGATGAATATCTTGGAGCCGGTGATCTTGTAAGTGCCATCCTGCTGAGGAACCGCCTTGGTGCGCAGCAGGCCCAGATCGGTGCCGCAATGCGGCTCGGTGAGGCACATGGTGCCCGACCACTCGCCCGAGACCATCTTGGGCAGGTAGAGCGCCTTCAGCTCCTCCGACCCGTGCTTCTCCAGAGCGCGGCAGGCGCCCTGGGTGAGGCCCGGATACATGCCGAAGGAGAGATTGCAGCCGCAGAGCATCTCCTCGATAAGGTGGGTGACGGCGTGCGGCAGGCCCTGGCCGCCAAATTCCGGCGGGGCTCCGACCGCGCCCCAGCCGGCCTCGTTGAAGGCCTCATAGGCTTCCTTGAACCCGGCGGGGGTACGGACCACGCCGTTCTCGAAATGGCAGCCCTCGATGTCGCCCGAGGCGTTGAGCGGCAGCAGCACCTCGGAGCAGAACTTGCCGGCTTCTTCCAGGATGGTGTCGAGCAGTTCCGGGGTGAATTCCGCATTGTCGTGGATGCCCCCATGCAGTTCGTGGAGCACGAAGCGCATGTCGCGCAGGGGCGCGGTATAGGTTTGCATTGCCGTTCTCTCCTAGTTGCGCAGGGGCTTGCCGGTGGCGAGCATATGCTCGATTCGGGCCAGCGTACCCTCGTTCTTGATCAGCCGCATGAAGGCGGCGCGTTCCAGCGTGAGGATATCCTGCTCGCTGACCTCGTCGATCAGGTCGGCAGACCCGCCAGAAAGCACGCTTGCCAGCTCCGAGGCCACCACCATGTCGTAGGAGGTGGCGGTGCCGCGCTTGCGGAAGTCCTCGGCAGCGCCTTCCATGGCCTGCCGCGCGGACTCGCCGCCCAGCCTGTAGGTGGGGGGCGCGGGCGGGGTGTAGGACTCGGCCAGGGTAAGCGCACGGGCCTTGGCGTCGGCGAGCAGGCGGTCGCGGTTCATGGTGATGCCGTCGGTGGGGCGCAGGAACAGCTGCTCCTTGGCATTGGCCGCGGATTTGCTGACCGTGGCGGTGCTGATCATCTCGAACACCTTTGCCGCGGCGGGCATCGGGCCCTTCGGCATGCCGGGTGCCGCAGCCCAGCGGGCCAGCATCTCGGAGCAGCCGCCCCAGCCCGGCACCAGGCCAACGCCGCATTCCACCAGGCCGGTGTACAGCTCGGCATGAGCCTGCACGGCGTCGGAATGCAGCAGGATCTCGCAGCCGCCGCCCAGCGCCATACCGAAGGGCGCCGCCACCACCGGGAACGGCGCGTATTTCAGCGCCTTGTAGGTCTGCTGCCCGGCGGTAATCAGCTTCTCGATCTCGCTCCAGGCCGCGATGTTGGCTGCGAAAATGGCGAGGCCAAGATTCGCCCCGGCGGAGAAAAGGGCGCCCTCGTTATAGATAACCAGCGCCTTCGGCTTCAGCTCGATGGTCTTGCCGAGCAGCGCGATGCTCTGCGTGTCGAGCGAGTTGCCCTTGGAGGTGAACTCGAAGCACAGCACGCCATCGCCAATGTCCCACAGCGCGGCGGAGGCGTTTTTCAGCACCGGCTTGGCCACCCGCTTGATGTCGGCGAGCAGGAGCACACCTTCCGGGCGGACGAGCGGATGATACGCTCCATCGGTACCCAGATATTCCTGCCGGCCATCGGCCAGGCGGTAGAAGCTCTTGCCTTTGGCGGCCGCCAGCAGATGCGGCACGGCGAAGCCATCCGCCGCCAGCTTTTCCGCCAGCCAGTCCGCGCCGAGCTTGTCGATGAGTTCGAACGGACCGAACTTCCAATTATAGCCGAGGCGCATCGCGGCATCGATGGCGGTGATGTCCGCCGCCGCATCCGGCACCAGCGTGGCGGCATAGGCCAGGGTCTGCGCCAACACGCGCCACGCGTAGCGGGCGGCGGGCGTGGGCGCCGAGAGCAGCGCGCGCTGGTCGCGGATCTTGGCCTCCGGCAGATCGACCTTCTGCACTGGGCGGTAAGCTCCGCTGGCAAGGTCGATGGCCTCACGCCCCTTTGCCCCCTTGCGGTAGAAGCCGCCCTTACCCTTGCGGCCGGTATAGCCCTCCGCGATCATGGTCTTGATGAGCGGCAGATCGCGGTTGGCGGCGTGGAAGGCGTCGGTTGCCGGGAGCGTGGCGGCGAGGCTGGCGTTGATGTGCGGCATCAGGTCCAGCCCGACCAGGTCGATCAGCCCGAACACGCCGGTCTTGGGAATGCCGAAGGGCTTGCCCATGATCGCATCGGCCACCTCGACGGTGATCCCGGCATCGATGGCCTCGATCACGCCGCATTGCAGCCAGTAAACGCCGAGCCGGTTGGCGATGAAGCCCGGAGAGTCATTGGCCCGCACCACGGTCTTGCCAAGCGCGATGTCGGCGAACTGGCCGATGCGCTCCGCCAGGGCCGGGTCGGTCTGCGGGCCGGTGACCAGCTCCAGCAAGCGCATGTAGCGCGGCGGGTTGAAGAAATGGGTGATCAGGAAGTCCCGCGCAAAGGCTTCCGGCATGCCGTCCACTAGCTTGGCCAGCGGAATGGTGGAGGTGTTGGAGGACACTGCGGCACCCGGGCGGCGTACCGCGTCGATCTTGCGGTACAGATCCTGCTTAATATCCAAACGTTCGACGATCGCCTCCACGATCCAGTCGCAGTCGGCAAGCTTGCCGATATCCTCGGCGAGGTTCCCCGGCGTGACCAGCTTAACCGCGGCAGAGGACATGAACGGCGCCGGGTCGGTTTTCTGCATTTTCGCCACGGCGCCGGCGGCGGCGCGGGGGACGATGTCGAGCAGCAGCACGGGTGTGCCGGCATTGGCGAAATGCGCAGCGATGGCGGCACCCATGGTGCCCGCGCCGATGACGGCGGCCTTGCGGATTTCAGCCATCACACGCGCTCCAGAATGGTGGCGATGCCCTGGCCGCCGCCGATGCACTGCGTGGCCAGCGCATAGCGGCCGCCGGTGCGGGCCAGCAGGCTGGCGGCCTTGCCGGTGATGCGCGCGCCGGTGGCGCCGAGCGGATGGCCGAGCGACAGCGCGCCGCCATCGATATTCACCTTCTCCACATCCAGGCTGAGATCACGGATGCAGGCGAGAGATTGCGAGGCGAAGGCTTCGTTCAGCTCGATCACGTCGAGATCGGCAGCGGAGATCCCGGCGCGGGCCAGGGCCTTCTTCGTGGCGCCAATGGGACCGATGCCCATGATCTCGGGCCCGCAGCCGGAGACCGCGCTGGCCATGATGCGTGCCAGCTTCTTCAGCCCATGCTTGTCGGCATAGGCCTCGGAGCACACCAGCACGGCGGCGGCGCCGTCGGTCAGCGGGGAGGAGGTGCCGGCCGTCACCGTGCCGTTGGCATCGAAGGCCAGCTTCAGCCCGGCCAGCGTCTCGGCAGTGGTGTCGGGACGCGGGCAGCCATCAGCGTCCACCACGCCAGCCTTGGTGGTGATGGGCACAATCTCGTCCTTAAGGTTCCCGGCGGCGATTGCCGCGGCAGAACGCTGCTGGCTGCGCACGGCGAATGCCTCCTGCTCGGCGCGGGAAATGTTCCACTGCTTAGCCACGTTCTCTGCGGTGTCGCCCATGCCAATGTAGGCGGCGGGGACTTTCTCGATCAGCGCCTTGTTCGGCAGCACGTTGTAGCCGCCCATCGGCACGCGGCTCATGCTCTCCATGCCAGCGGCGATGAACACCTCGCCCATGCCCGCCGCGATGTGCCCGGCGGCGATATGCACCGACTGCATCGAGGAGCCGCAGAAATGGTTCACTGTGTAGCCCGCAACGCTCTGCGGCAGCCCGGCCAGCAGGCTCACGAGGCGGGCGACGTTGAGGCCCTGCTCCCCCTCGGGGAACGCGCACCCCATGACCACAGCTTCAATATCCTCGGGCTTCACGCCACTGCGCGTGACCAGCGCAGCTATGGTCTGCGCTGTGAAGTCGTCCGACCGCACGCGGGCAAGCTGGCCCTTGGGCGCCGGAGTGAAGGGGGAGCGGGCATAGCCCGCGATGACGGCATTGCTCACAGTAATCTCCGTTATTGACTGGCTACTCGGTTTTATTGGCGGCTTTTCCCGCCGCCCGCAGGGATTTTTTTGCCTCCACCGTCCGCAGCACATCCAGGGCATGGCGCTCGAGGCCGCGCAGGTCGGTCAGAGTCTCCTCCAGTGCCTGGCGCTGCTCTTCCAGGATCTGGATGCGGCTCTTCACCGCCTTCAGCAGCGCCTTGTTCTGCTGCGCCTTGGTCGGGTCGATATCGTAAAGCTCTAGATACTCCCGTATCTCGCGGATGGAGAAGCCGAGCCGCTTACCGCGCATGACCAGGATCATACGCGCGCGGTCACGTTGCGTATAGACCCGTGTATGCCCGGCGCGCTCGGGGGCGATCAGCCCTTGCGCCTCGTAGAAATGCAAGGTTCTCACTGTAACTCCCAGCTCGGCGGCGAGCTGGGTCACGGTAAAGAACGGATGCTCTTGCGGCATCGCGTTATCTCCTCCCTCCTTGGCTGACCGGGGCGCGGCCCCGGTCCGCCTTGCTGCGACAAGTCACATGCTTTTTCTTTCCCCTACTCAGAACTTCGTCACCAAGCCCGCGGTCACACTGTTGTCGGCGATGGTGTATTTGCCGTTGATCGTACCCGCCGTGGGACCGGCGGAGTTGTTTATATTCCCGCCAGGCGAGAACAGATGCAGATAGGCGAGCTGCAGCGTTGTGCTGGGCGTCGCCTGGTACTGCGCGCCAATCCCGAGATCGTAACGGTTGGCGTCCGGAACGCGCGTGGTACGGTTGGAATTCGTCACCGGCGATTCGTCGTAGGCAAAGCCGGTTTGCAGCAGCAGCTTATCGGTCGCCTGATAATTGGCGCCGACGCCAACATACCAAGTGGTGTGCCAGTTCTCCGGAACGACGACGGCGGGGGAACCATTGGTGGGAGTGATGTCCAAAGTATGGAACAGCCCCCAGTCAGTCCATTGCACGCTGCCCAACAGCGCGAGGCGCGGCGTGAGCTGGTGGTAAATGCCGGCGCTAAACATGTCCGGCAAAGTGATGGTGGTCGTCATGCCGCTGTTCAGCCCATGCAATGCGGACACAAGTGCCGGGCTGTAAGCACTATAGATCGACGGAATGGTGATATTCACCGAGCCGCTGATATCGTGCCGGATACGCGAGCGGTAATCGAAACCGATGCGCGTCGCATCGTCAAACTTGTAGAGCACGCCCAGATTGTAGCCAGCGCCAACGCTGTTGCCGCGACTATCGCCGATCCCGTCCTGCCCTGTCGGCGCGCTCAGCGGCGTGTTCAGCGCCGACGTCAACCGCGCCTGGAAATAGTCAATATTCGGACCGCCGCCGACGGAAAGATGGTCGTTCACTTTATACGAAATCGCCAAACCGAAATTGATGTCGGTGACGCTGGTGACCAGGCTCTGATAGCGGACGACGGAAGTCTGCGGATAGGCGATACGCTGGCCGAACGGCGCGGTGACGGAGAAACCCAGCCGCCAGTCGGGAGCGAGCTTGAAGACCGCGAAATTGCCCGCCGAGGCAGCCGGGGCGATGCCGTTACCGCCCGTACTACCGTTCACGTTACCGCCCGTGACTGGGTCCGTGGCCGTGCCGTAGAATTTCACGGTGGGGCTGATAAAGCTCACCCCGGCTTCGAGCTCGTTATCCTGCAGCAACGCCATGCCAGCCGGATTGGAATAGGCTGTGCTGGCATCATAGGCCTTGGCCGGGGCGCCGGAGAAGGCGTTGCCCAGTGAGTCGGCCGTTCCCTCGCTCAGGGCATAGCCCGCGGCATAAGCCTGACCAGCTGTACCAAGCGCAGCCACGAGCGCCAGCGCCGAGATATGGGAAACGCGTGCAAACCCGCGATATTGTATTTTCTTCACGGACATTTCTTTATTTTCCTCCTCAAACCCGTCGATACTCTACGGCGCGGTTGGCCGATTATTGCCTTGGACGGTAAACTTACGTATTGTGTAGGTACAATATGAAACGGGTCTGGAAATGCAAGCGATTTTGAACACTGGGTTCAAAAATTTTTTTGTTCATTTTGTCTTTTTACTAGCGCTGGCGTGCTTCGCCTGGGCCGGGCCGGCGCGGGCGCAATCTCAGAACGTGCAGGGCTGGTGGGTGGATGGATCAGGCAAGGCCGGGATCTTCATCGCCCCCTGCGGCGAACAGCTCTGCGGCAAGATCGAATGGCTGCGCGAGCCACTGAACAAGGCCGGCAAGCCGAAGACCGACATCCATAATAGCGACCCGGCCCTGCGCCCGCGCCTGCTCTGCGGGCTGCAAATTCTCGGCGGCTTCACACCCGGCGATAACGGCAAATGGCGCGGCGGCTGGATCTACGACCCGGAGAGCGGCAATACTTATAAGTCGGTGATGCATGTGGGCGGTGACGGCAAGCTGCATGTGCGCGGCTTTATCGGCATCACGCTCATCGGGCGCTCCGCGGTCTGGACCAAGCCGGCCACGCCGCTGACGCCCTGCACCGGCTAAAGCCATATGCGTTCAGCTTGAACCAGCCTGGTCGAGCTGAACGCATGAAATTGCCGGGTCAGACATAAACCTGGAGCATTCAGCCAAGAGCTGAATGCTCCAGACGGCATCAGCCCCCCTGCCATCGGGCTCGGAAACGCTCTATGAGCCGTGCCGGGAATCATGATGCGTGACTTTGACGAGGTTTGGCTGAGTGGGCTGGAGGCGCTGGAATCTACAGGGCGCCGGCGGCGGCTGCGCGTGGCGGACAGGCTGCCCGATGGCAGGGTGCGCGTGGATGGCGGCAGGCCTTTGCTCGATTTCTCCTCGAACGATTACCTGGGCCTGTCGCACCATCCGGAGTTGATCCGCCGCGCCTGCGCCTATGCGGAGCGCTGGGGCGCGGGGGCCGGGGCCTCGCGGCTCGTGGCCGGGAATTTGCCGCCCTTCCCCGAGATCGAGGCCAAGCTCGCCACGGCAAAGGGAGCGGAGGCGGCGCTGATCCTCGTCTCCGGCGTGCAGGCGAACCTGACGCTACTGCCCGCTTTGCTTGATGCCCGGTATCTTGGCGCGGAACCGCTCGTCTATGCCGACCGGCTGAACCATGCCAGCCTGATCCAGGGCTGCATCGGTGCCGGGGCGAAGCAGATCCGCTTCCGCCATAACGATCTTGGCCATTTGCAAGAACTGCTGGAGCGCGACAAGGACTCGCCGCGCCCGCGCTTCATCATCACCGAGAGCGTGTTCAGCATGGATGGCGATTGCGCCGACCTTCCGGCGCTGCGGGCCCTGGCCGAGCGCTACGGCGCGTTCCTGTATCTCGACGAGGCTCATGCCACCGGCGTGCTGGGCGAAAGCGGCTTCGGGCTGGCGCACGGACTGCGCCAGGGGCTGGCCATGGGCACGTTCAGCAAGGGGCTGGGCGGATTCGGCGCCTATGTGGGGTGTTCGGCAGCCCTGCGTGAGTATCTGGTGAATCGCTGCGGCGGCGTGATCTACGCCACCGCCCTGCCCCCGGCCGTGCTGGGGGCCATGGACGCGGCGCTGGATCTGGTCCCTGCCCTGACCGCCGAACGCGCGCACCTCGCCCGCATCGCAGCGGGTTTCCGCGCCGCGCTCAACGCCGCCGGGCTGGATACCGGGACTTCCGCCACGCAGATCGTGCCGCTGATCCTGGGCGGTGAGGAACGGACCATGAGCGTCGCCCGCGCGCTGGAAGCAGAGGGCTTCCTGGCCGTGGCCATCCGCCCGCCGACGGTGCCCGCGGGGACCAGCCGCATCCGCTTCGCCCTCTCGGCCCGGCATAGCGAGGCGGATATCGCCGCCCTGACCGAAGCCGTCATCAGGCTGGCCCGCGCCTCATGAGGCCGCTGCTGCTGCTCGTGCATGGCTGGGGATTCGATGCGGGGTTCTGGGCCCCGTTGCGCGCCTGCTTTGCGCCGGATGAAACGCTGGCCTGGGATCTCGGCTTTTTTTGCCAGCCCGCGCAGCCCGCGCCGCCACCGGGGCGGACAGTGCTGGCGGTGGGGCATTCCTTCGGGCTGCTCTGGCTGCTGCGCCAACGGCCTTTGCCCTGGCACGGTCTGGTGGCCATCAACGGATTTACCCGCTTTGCCCAGGGTGAGGGTTTCGCGGAGGGCATCGCCCCGCGCGTGCTGGAGCGCATGCAGGTGCGCCTGGCTACATCGCCCGCCGAGGTGGTGAGCGAGTTCCGCGCCCGCCAAGGCTGCGCCACGCCCCTGCCCGGCACACCGTGCGCCGAGAGGCTCGCCGCCGGTTTGCAGGGGCTCGCCAGCTGGGATGCGCGACCCGCCCCGGTGACCGCCGCACTGTGCGGCCGGCAGGATGGTCTTGTCTTTGCCGCGATGAGCCGCGCCTGTTTCCCCGAGGAGCGGATCATCTGGCATGAGGGCGGGCATCTGCTGCCGCTCGAAGCCCCGGAATGGTGCGCGGCGCGGCTGCGCGACGAGCTGGGACGCCTATGAGCCGCAAATCGCGCATCGCCACCGCCTTCACCCGCCAGGCAGCGGCATATGACAGCGTGGCCGCCGTCCAGCGCGAGGTGGCGCGGCGCTTGGCAGGCCGGGCGGCCAGCCGCCTGCCCGCCCCGCCCGCGCGCATATTGGAGATCGGCTGCGGCACGGGGCTGCTCAGCGCCGAACTCGCCACCGCCTTCCCCGAGGCCCGGCTGCTGCTCACGGACATCTCTCCGGCCATGCTGGAACGCTGCCGCGCCCGGCTTGCCGCACGGGCTGAGTACCGCGTTCTCGACGGCGAGCATCCAGAGGGGGTGGAGGGTGGATTCGACCTGATCGCCAGCAGCCTCGCCATCCAATGGTTCACCGACCTACCCGGGGCGCTGGCACGGCTCAGCGGGCTGCTGGCACCGGGTGGAAGGCTATTCTTCGCCACGCTGGGAGCGGGAAGCTTTGCCGAATGGCGCGCGGCACACGCGGCGCTGGGCCTGCCGTGCGGGCTGCATGACTACCCCGAAGCCGGGCCTTTCCCCTGGCCGCCCGGGGTAACGGGCACAATCGAGGAAGAATTCCTCACCGAACATCATGCCTCGGGCCAGGCCTTTGCCCGGGCACTGAAAACCCTGGGCGCTGGCGAGCCGGCCCCAGGCCATCGTCCGCTACCATCCGGCGCTTTCCGCAAGGTACTGCACGCCCTGCGCAGTGGAGTCGCCGCGACCTACCATGTGCTGTACGGCGAGATTCACCGCTAAAGCCACGATTTTTGGTTGCTACGCACAGCCCGCCCCCAATTGGCATCACGCGAGCTGTCCGCATTATTAAATATCCATTATATTTGACATTTTTTTGCCACGCGCCGAGTCGCGTTTTGGCGCAATTTTTGGCAGAATAGAGGATATTAAGTAGCAAATCCGTTATTTTGATGGCAGCAAAACCTCCGGCGGCTAGGTGTCAGCCAACTCACATTTTTTTTACTATTTGGCAATTTCTTGAAATTGACTGAAATATTCAGCATTTTTTGTGAGAACCGGTCATCCTCTCGAAAGTTTGTTTCATTTTTCTATTTTTTTATACAAACCGCTATAGCGATGTTGTACGCAAATATTCTAAAGCTATGACGCTTCCGTATTATTAACTAATTTTCACCTGCGTCGTGAGGGACTAAGAGAATGTCTGATACCTGGAGTGGCTCGTCATCCACCTCGTGGTTCACCGGCGGCAACTGGAGCGGCGGTGTTCCGACAATCTCGGCCACCGGCAGCGAGACTGTCGTCATCTCGGGCACCGTCAGCAATCAGCCGGTCATTCCCTACAACCAGACCGAGATCACCGTCGCGCAGACGGTGTACAACAACGGCACGGTCTGGACCTCCACCCTGACAGAGACGCAGATCGGTGGCGAGATTATTACACTGACCAATGGCGCCGACCTGACGATCCAGGGCATCGCCATGGGTATCTTCTACGGCAATACCGACACCCTTACCGCCAAGGGCGGCACGATGAAAGGGCTGCACGGCGCGACGACCACCACACCAAACTACGACTCCCACATGGAGGTTGTCGTTACTGGCACCGACGCGCTGACCGTGGAGACGATCAACGAGAATTTCGGCCTGATTACCATCGGCAGCAGCGACACGCTGACCATCCTCAATACCTTCGGCAATGGCGCCAACGCGCAGGATCTGCACGGGCTTATCAATTATGGCCTGATCGCGGTGGGCAGCGGCGGCGCCCTCGACATCGCCGACGGCGCCGGCTCCGGCGGGACCGTGGCGAATTTCTATAATGCCGGCTGGATCGTCGATAACGGCGGCACGCTGAACATCTCCTCCTCCGTGCTGGACGGCGCCAACACGGCCTCCAGCGCCACTTCGATCGATGGTTATATCGAACTCGAGGGCGGTGCCAACGCCATTATGTCCAGCACGGTCGCCTCCCATGAGGAAGTGCTGTTCGCTGACAGCTCGGCAAACACGCTGCAGGTTACCGCCGGCACGCTGTTCAACGGTACGGTGGCTGGCTTCGGCTCGACCGACGCCATCATCGTCAACGGCTTCACCAGCACCTCCAACGCCACTCTGGTCGCCAGCGGCAGTAATACAGACCTGATCACCACCAACGGCAGCGTGCTGACCACCATTACCCTGGCCGGCGCTCTCAGCGGCGTGGCCACTGGCACCAATTCCTCCACCAAGCAGGAATTCATCGTGCTCAACGGCGGCACGCTCTCGGGCTCCACGCTCTCCGGCGGTACCACCTTTAGCAGCGGCACCGTCAGCCTGGGCGGCACCAGCACGCCGACGCTGACCCTGAGCGGCACCGTGGGCGTTACCGGGTCCGGCACCGATGCGCAGGTGAACTCCAGCCTCAGCGGCAACGGCACCCTGTTTATCGACAATGGAGCCACCCTGGCGCTCGACAACCCCACCGGCACGGATGCCGGCGTGACCGTGCTGTTCGGCACGCATGGTTCCGCCAGTGCCCCCAACACGCTGATCCTGAACGACAACGCCTCCGGTTTCGGCGGCAAGGTCACCGGCTTCGGGGTGAATGACGAGATCGTCATCGGGTCCAAGGTGCTTGCCCAGCCGAGCGCAGGCCAGGGCCTCGTGCTCAGCTACAACAGCACGACCGGCGTGCTGACGGTGGAAGACACCAGCAGCTCCACCGGCAGCATCGTCAGCAGCACGCAGTTCTCGCTCTCCGGCACGGCGGCGGGCGCGCTTTCCGCCTCGTCCTTCGTGGCGCTGGAAGGCTCCTCCGGCATCGATATCGAGCTGGCCCCCACCGCCGCCGCCAGCTTCACTTTCTCGACCTCCGGCACCGGCAGCTTCGAGCAGGCCAGCAATTTCTCCGGCGGCACCGCCCCTGGCGACATCATCACCAGCAATGAGACGGTGAGCATCGCCAAGGGCACCGCCTCCATCTCCTCGGGCGGTGTGAGCGAGAACGGTCTCATCACCGTGGGCAGCGCCGCGGGCTTCATCGATACCGGCTCCCTCACCGGCACCGGCACGCTGAACGTCGCCTCCGGCGGCAGCGCCACCCTTACCGGCAACACCACATTGGCGGCGATCTCCGACGCCGGGACCCTGGTGCTGGGCGGCAGCGATACCGCGGCGATTACCCTCGCCTCCGGCGCGCAGGCCACCATCGCCAGCAAGTTCAGCGACAGCAGCGCCATCACCGGCCCCGGCACGCTGACCGTGAACAGCGGCGTCACCGCCACACTCGCCTCGGGGTCCAGCATCGCCAGCATCATCGATGCCGGCACGCTCGACCTTGCCGGCGCCACCGGCGGTGCCATCAACATGCAGGGCAACGGCGCCCATAGCGTGGTGGACTTCACCGGCTCCAGCAGCAGCGCCACGCTGACCAATTTCGGCACCACGGATGACATCATCCTCGGCACCGGCGCGCTGACCCAGCCGGGCACCGCCTCCGGCCTGGTGCTGAGCTACAACACCAGCAACGGCGTCCTCACCGTCGAGGACACCGCCGCCGGCGCCGGCAGCATCATCAGCACCGCCAACGTCACCGTTTCCGGCACGTCGGCGGGCGCGCTCTCCACCAGCTCCTTCGTGGCGCTGGAAAGCGCCGCGGGCGTGAACCTCGAGCTGGCCTCCGGCCTCTCGGGCCAGACCTTCAACTTCTCGACCTCCGGCACCGGCAGCTTCGAGACCCCGGCAGACTACACCGGCGGCGTTGCCCCCGGCGACATCATCGCTTCCGGCGAGACCGTCTCCATCGCTTCCGGCACCGCCACCGTGGCCTCTGGCAGCGTGACCGATAACGGCCAGATCACCGTTGCCAGCACCTTCATTGACACGGGCTCCCTCACCGGCACCGGCACGCTTGCCGTGGCCTCCGGCGCGAATGCCACGATCACCGGCAACACCACGCTGGGCAGCATCACCGATGCCGGGACCCTGGTGCTGGGCGGCAGCGATGCCGCGGCGATCACCCTCGCCTCCGGCGCGCAGGCCACCATCGCCAGCAATTTCAGCGACAGCAGCGCCATCACCGGCCCCGGCACGCTGACCGTGAACAGCGGCGTCACCGCGACCCTCGCGGCGGGGTCCTCCTTCACTGCGGTGAATGATTTCGGCACGCTCAACCTGCTCGGTTCGCTCACCACGCCGATCAACATGGAAGGCAACGGTGCTGGCAGCATCGCGGATTTCTCCGGCACGGATGTCACCGGCCATGTGCTGGACACGGCGCTCACCAATTTCGGCACCGGCGATACGATCATCCTCGGCGCCAGCAATTTCAGCCTGAGCGGCACCACTGACAAGCTGACGGAAAGCTACAACAACGGTACGATGGTGGTAACAGACACGACCGACGGCGCCTCCGTGACGATCGACGTGAGCTTGACCAGCGGCGACTCCGCAAGCTGGCTGCAAGCCAACGACAGCAACGACCAGCTTGTTCTCACGCTGTGCTTCTACCCCGGCACCCGCATCGCCACACCGGAGGGCGAGGTGGAAGTGGAGGCGCTCCGGGCGGGCGACCTGGTACTGACGGCGAATGGCGCCAAGCCCGTGCGCTGGGTCGGCCAGAGCCAGGTGCACACGCGCTTCGCGGATCCGCTGCGCAGCCTGCCCATCCGCATCAAGGCGGGTGCGTTGGGTTACGGCCTCCCGGCGCGCGACCTGCTGCTCTCCCCGGACCACGCGGTGTTCATCGACGGCATCCTGGCCCAGGCCGGGGCGCTGGTGAACGGCACCACCATCGTGCGGGAGCAGGATGTGCCAGAGCAGTTCACTTACTACCATGTGGAATTGGCATCGCATGAGCTGCTGCTCGCCGAAGGCGTGCAGGCGGAGAGCTTCGTCGACAACGTGGACCGCATGCATTTCCACAACTGGGATGAGCGCGAGGCTCCGGCTGAAGCGATCGAGGAAATGCCCTATCCGCGCGCCAAGGCCGCCCGCCAGGTGCCAATGGCCATCCGCCGCCGCCTAAACGGTACGGCCGCCAACGCAGCCTGAGCCCGGCTGGAGCCAGACGAATGAAACGGGGCAGGCCCGCGCCTGCCCCGTTTTGTTTTGGCGCCCAGAGCCTGATCGTTTGAGGTTGAATCGCTTTGCGATTGAACCTCAAACGTGAATCGCACTCTATAGCGGCAGCATCGCCGTGCGTTTGACGGTACGCAGCGTCATGGTGGACTGTACGCGGCGGATGCCCGGCAAGCGGGTGAGCACCTCCGAGTGCAGGCGCTCCAGATCCTCGGCGTCCTTATAGACAACCCGCAACAGGTAGTCGGCCTGACCGGCGAGCAGGTAGCATTCCTGCACCTGGGGGATCAGCTTGATCCGCGCCTCGAAAGCGTCGAGCTGTTTGCGGTCCTGGCCGTCCAGTGTGAGGAACACGTAAGCCGTGCCCGGATAGCCCGCCATTTTCTGGTCCAGCACCAGATGCGTCCCGGCCACCATTTCCCCCGCCATGAGCAAATGCAGCCGTCGCAGGCAGGCCGAGGGTGAGAGATTTACCTTGGCCGCAAGTTCGGCGTTTGTCAGCCGGCCATCCTGCTGCAAGGCGTTCAGGATCTTGATATCGGTGTCGTCGAGCAATGGCATGCAATTTTCTTCGATTAAGTTTATTTTGACCAGAATATTCAACCAATTTTCAGCGCTACTCTACCCTTAAATCGTGAAAAATTACATCAGATTGCAACTATCCTTCGTTTCCGGGCCGCTGCGGCCAGAAATAAAACGGAAGGACACAATAAATGCGTATCGGCGTACCCAAGGAAATCAAGGACCGTGAAGACCGCGTGGGCATGGTCCCAGGCGCAATACATGAACTGGTGAGCAAGGGCCACGAGGTGCTGGTTGAGCATGATGCGGGCAAGAATATCGGCTTCACCGACGCCGATTACTCCGCCGCTGGCGCCAAGATCGCCGCCGATGCCGACGCGGTGTGGAGCGCCGCCGAGATGATCGTGAAGGTCAAGGAGCCGCTGGCCGTGGAGCGCAAGAAGCTGCGCGCCAATCAGCTACTATTCACCTATCTGCACCTGGCCCCGGACCCGGAGCAGACTCAGGACCTCATCGCTTCCGGCGCCACCTGCATCGCCTACGAGACCGTGACGAGCCCCGCCGGCACCCTGCCGCTGCTGCAGCCCATGTCCGAGGTCGCGGGCCGCATGTCGGTGCAGGTTGGCGCGCAGTATCTTGAGAACGCCTATGGCGGCCCTGGCGTGCTGCTGGGTGGCGTGGCCGGCGTGCCGCCCGCCAATGTCGTCATCCTGGGCGGCGGCGTTTCTGGCACCAACGCCACGCTCATGGCCGCGGGCCTGGGCGCGGACGTTACCGTGGTGGACCGCTCGCCGGACGTACTGCGCCGCATCATCGCCACCTTCGGCACCCGCGTGAAGACCGCCTACTCCACCCGCGACACCGTGGCGAAGCTGGTGGCGCAGGCCGACCTGGTCATCGGCACGGTACTGATCCCCGGCGCCGCCGCGCCCAAGCTCGTGACCCGCGAGATGCTGAAGACCATGCGCCAGGGCTCGGTGATCGTGGACGTGGCCATCGACCAGGGCGGCTGCACCGAGACCTCCAAGGCCACCACCCACACCAACCCCACCTATGTGGTGGACGGCGTGACGCATTACTGCGTGGCCAACATGCCGGGCGGTGTGGCCCGCACCTCCACTTTCGCGCTGAACAACGCCACGATGCCGTACATCATGGCGCTGGCCGACAAGGGCTGGAAGAAGGCCCTGGCCGACGACAAGCATCTGCGCGACGGGCTAAACGTGCAGGGAGGCGCAATCACCCACCCGGCCGTGGCTAACGCCCTTGGCTTGGCGCTGCGCCCGATGGAAACCGCGCTGGCTGCCTGACTCTGACTCATCCGGGCCGTGTCATGCGGCCCGGATGCCTTGCGTTCTAAAAGATGTTGCACCGGGTCGGCACCTCGACGAGGATCTTCGCCCCGGGGGCATAAGGCCCAACGCCGAACCCAACGCCAACATTCACATTGGTCCGTGGCGAAATCACATAGCCAATGCCGTAATCCAACGCGCCGAAATCGTAGGTCGAAACAGGGATTTGCTGCCGATCCCCGACGAGGCGAACACACGCTCCTCCTGGTAGATGAAGGCCCTGAGGCGATGTCGTTCAGCGCAAAGCCCATGCCCAACGTGCCAGCCACAGCCTGGCGCGGTTGCAGCGGTCCGGGCTGGCGGGGCGGCGGACGGATCTGGAATATCGAACGTACCGCTAAATTTCTAGATGAATTCGAGATTGCTGAACAGCTCGCCAGGCGCGCTGGCGTCGTGTGCCGTGGTGCTGGGGGCCAACGCATAGAGTCCCGCGCCCGTGGGTAACCTATTGGCGACCCCGATACGATTTCCGTTGCCTGCTCGTTTCATTCCCCTTTCGGGATGTTTCTTTCTGATGCCGGTGCCGTATCTCGCTTTACACAGTTACAGTAACACGTAACGGGCGCAACAGTATGTGCAGTTGCGATAAGCACTCGCATAACGCATGAAGTTCAAAACGCATGCCGCTGAAGTGCCGCCATTTTTCAACTCATTTCATCGAGCATGCTGGCTTCGGCACGCGACTTGCTGATGATGCTGCGTAAACCAGTTACTCCGACAGCCATCATCTCTGCCCGAGCAACTGCATAACACAAACACTCGGCGGCTTTTCATGGGTTCACCAGCTTAGACTAAACGGCAGCATTGCCCGACTGATCGTATCACTGAAAATGTATATGTTTGGTGTATTTGAGCACCTATCCTCTATTTCGGGGGTATTACCAGCAACACGGGAGAATTTTCCATGCGTAAATTGCTTTTTGCGTCTGTTTTCGCCCTGGCTCCAATGGTGGCTTTCGCCGGTGGCTACTCCACCGGTGGCCTCTCCGCCACGTCTAGCGCCGGCTCCGGCTCCGAAAGCGCCGCTGCAACTATCGGGAACGGCTCGGCATTCTCGTTCAATGAGGGCGTGGCGAATGGTTCCTCGTTTGCCACGGGCGGCAAGACTGGCGTCGCGACTGGGGCGTCCGCAGACAGCACAAATGCTGGCGCTGGCCAATCCTGGGGTAAAGCTCTGTCAACGGAAGATGGATTGTCCGGGGGTTTCGGGGCCGCCAGCGCTTTCTAGTCAATCATTTCACACTAATGGTGAGGGGAAAGTTTCCCCTCACCACAGTTCTTGACTGATCATATCCGATCAAAGGAGGGTTTAATGCGAAAATTTCTGCTCGGCTCCGTGCTCGCTTTGGCTCCATATGCGGCTTTTGCGGGTTCAATCGCCACAATCAATTTCAGCCCGGGTACGCTCAACGGAGCAAACATCACCACGTCAACGGGAAATCCCGCCGGATATACCTTTAGCGACAGCCTTGAAGGCGCGGGCGTGACCGCGTCGTACAACTCGCCGTTTGGAGCGCAGTCAATGTCTTTCGCTCAAAGCGAATCGCAGGCCGGGGCGGGGGAGATTGGTCCAACCCATGGATCGCTGTCGCCGTAACCAAGAACCCTAACCAACAGGGAAAGGATTAACGCTATGCGTAAACTTGCTATTATGCTCGCAATGACGTTTGCGCCATCAGTTATTCCCGCGTTGGCGATGGCGCAAACATCATCACTGGATTCCTCGTCTTCATCGCAGTCAATGGGGGAGGCAAGTTCCAGTTCTGGGAATGAGGTTGGATCGAGCCAAAGTGTATCACAGGGCGGGCAGGCTGGTGCCACTGCTATTATAAACTATTATAATCCGCCTGCTGCCGCCGATCCGCCTGCTGCCGCTGATCCGCCTGCTGATCCTGCAGGTGCTAACGGCACGAATGGCGCTACTGGTGCTACTGGCGCTGATCCTGCCGGTGCAAACGGCACTAACGGTACCAGTGCTTCTGACCCTCCTGCCTTGGGGTCCGCCGCCAATCCTGCAACCTCGACCCAAAACATCCATTATTCGTCAGACCCAGCGACAACGAACCAGAACATCCATTATTCCGGGTCACAAACCATCAAAAACGTTCCAGATATGGCCACTTTGATTGAAACACCGACCGCGCCCTGCATGGTCCCGGTCGGGGCGACGTTTTCGGTGGCTGGTTTTGGTGGTGGTGCGCAAAGCGCCTACACGTCAGCAGATTGCGTGAAGCTGGAAATCATTCGCATGACATGGAACATGAACCAGCACGATGTTGCCAGTGAAATGTTGTGCCAGTTCCCATCATATCGTGATGCACGCGCGATTATGGGCCAACCCTGCCCTGCTGACCCTCCGGTAACAAATGTCGCCATGCCCGCCGCGACAGCGTCAGCGGTTAATGCATCTGCTACAGCGCCGCAGCGTGCCGGGGTTGTTGCAGCGGCAGTAATGACCCAACATCCAACACCGCCGCCGCCAGTGTCGCCGTTGCAGCAATTCTGTCAGACGCTTGATCCGAATAACCCAGAAGATGCGCCATATTACGCATACGAGTGCGATCGGAATAAAGATTAGAGGGCCTAGCTACCCTAAAAAGGGGGCCAAAAACACCCCCTTTTTTAGGCAAATCGCGGCTATGACTTTAACACCGCAACAAATCCTGAATATATAACGAGACAAGTGCCTTGCGCCTTTGCTCTGCTGAATTCGTTCATGGTGAGACCCTGGAAAAACTCATATGGGTTCCGGCAAAACAGGCCCTTGATTTCGTATAATCGGGCACAGTTTGGAAAATTGGCAAAACAATGGAAGACCGGCGACACTCAGCTCTTTTTCAATAACTGACGTTTATTCATGCATTCATCAATTAAGTTATATCGTTTCTGATATTCCGTGCGACTGGATTTGGTGTGTCCGTAAAGACCATTTATTGAATTAATGTCGTTGACGCCAAAGAGACACTGACATCGCATCCCTACAAAGTAGCATGTCATGACACTCACTGTCTATTCGCACCGCCTCCATGGGAGTGGCAGCAATGCATAGAAAAACACAATTCGTAGCGGGCTTACTAACATGCATATTGCAGGGGGACGACAAGCTCACATGGCGCGCACAAGCAGCAATGAGAAGCGAGAAGATGATGCGCAAAAACATAACAGACCCAAAAGCAACTGGATTAAAACTGCTTTTCATGTGTGGTCTTGGCTTGTGCCTGGCCGAAATTGCAATGCCGATAAAATGTTTCGCGCAAAGTGGCGTCCAGACTTCGATCCAGCCGACTGGCGACGTAACGTCGTTTCCGCTTTCCAGCAGCGCCATATCAACGATCAGGGCAGCGGGATCGCAGGGGCCTTCATCGGACAAATCATCAACGTCAACGGGAACGATAATGTTATGGGATGAATTAAAGCCCACGGACCAGCAACAAAACTTGCTCTCCGGCGTTCAGCCAATGACCACAAACGGCGCAGCCAAATAACAACCTCTGCTTTTCAGTTTAAAAATCCGGGCGCCTGACACTCCATCAGGCATCCGGATTTTTTTGTAAAATGTCGTGAAATGCGTCAGAATGGCGTTTCGCCATACGATAGAACGTCACCCGTGACACGCCGATATCCGCCGCGGCCTTGGTCACGTTATTGCGGTTCCGTTGCATGGCCTGCAACAAAGCAAGACGCTCCTGCTCTGACCCTGGACTGAAGCGCCGCACCATGGCCGGCGCCGCCGGCGAATGTTCATGCAGCTCGCCATTTATCTTTATTTGAATCGCCAGGTCCTCGGGTCTGATCTGGCACTCCGCACTCATCACGACACCGCGCCTGATTGCGGCTATCATTTCCCTGACGTTACCGGGCCAGAAATACGCCTGAATGACCGCTTTGGCTTCCGGCGTCAATTCGAACGGTCCAGCGCCAATTTCCTTCGATATACGCTGCAAGAAATACGTTGCGAGAAGAAGCACATCGTCCCCGCGCTCCCGCAGCGATGGCATTCGTAATGGTAAAACATTCAAGCGGTAGAACAGATCATCACGAAATGTTCCGGCTGCCATGGCAGCCTCCAGGTCCACGTGACTGGCTGAAATCACACGGGCGTTTACCTGGATTGGTGTGTGCCCTCCCAGGCGCGTAATGGTATGCTCTTGCAAAAAACGCAGCATATGGGCCTGGAGGTCGAGCGGCAGATCGCCGATCTCATCGAGAAACAGCGTGCCGTTGTTTGCTTTTTCTATCAGGCCGAGCTTGCGCGTAACCGCTCCCGTGAATGCGCCTTTTTCGTAGCCGAACAACTCTGACGCGATGAGCGTTGCAGGCAAGGCGGCGCAGTTGATGGCAACAAAAGGCCCATTCTTGCGTTCGGATCTCTGGTGGATCGCCTGAGCGGCAAGCTCCTTTCCGGTCCCGGTTTCACCGGAGATCAGAACGGGCGCGTCATGTTTCGCAAACTTCCTGATGCGATCGAAGCATCCGCGCATAGCTGCGCAGTTTCCGACTATAAATTCTGTTGTGTCTCCGGCCTCTTCCTGAACATGGGGCAATATTCCCCCCTGAAAATTTATATGAACTGGATGATGGACGACCATCGGCTCAGTTCCTCTCGTTATATGCGGGGCCGCCGTAACGTAAGATGCCTTGCCACCCCATTATTATATTATACGTACCTTTTTCGTAACGACCTAACTTTGGGACTATACATTGAAGCCTAGGAAACCGGAATTACTTTTCCGTAAAGGATCGTTGATAATTACTTGATCCAGCATAAAATATCATAAAAATATCTTCAGAATCTAGTTTTCTAGTTGGTTTCTATCGTTTTAATGTTTTCGAACCGGATGGCGAGGGCATAGGCAATGCGATGGGATTCACGCCAAAAAATGCGCAGGCGACGCGTTGCGCCACCGAATATGCGCGACGACGCCTGCGGGACAATGCAGGCGCGCGAGCGACAGGGCCGAATTTCTTCCGCCTCGAGTTCCCCCGGTTCAGGGGGGGCGGTTTTTGGCTTCGTTTCTTCCGGTCGCGGCATGGGGGCCGGTCAACAGCGGGATTAAAGAGTGTACAGGTCACCAAAATCAAGTTGTACCCATCCGCCGGTAGCGTCAAATAGGCGCATGAACAGATGGGGGTTGGAATCTGTCCGGCGGCTTGCGGTCGCTGCCATGCTTCTGGCAGGCGGTACGCCGCGGCCAACACCGGCAGCCCAGTTGGACGGCGTGAGTTTTCCGGCCACAGCGAGCGTCGGGAACACGACGCTGGTGCTGAATGGCGTCGGGTTGCGCACTTATTCGGTCCTTGCGATTAACGTGTACGTGGTTGGGCTGTACCTAGAGCAGCCGAGCCACGATGCGAACGCCATCCTCGCCTCGGACGGGGATAAGGTGCTGTTGCTGCATTTCGTTCATGATGTCGGCGTCGACAAGATACGTGACGCCTGGCGCAAGGGGTTGCTCAGCAACTGCCCAGCGCCGTGCGCGATCACCCAGGGGCAGCTTTCCAACTTTCTCAATTCCTTGCAGGCGATGCACGCCGGGGAAGACGTGGAACTCACGTTCTCGCCGGACGGCATGCATGCCTACTACAACCGGCAACCGGCCGGCTATATCTCCGACCCGAACTTCGCCCGGCTGATGCTGACGGTGTTCATCGGCCAGAATACCTTGGTTCCGGAGTTGCGGCAGGAACTTCTCGGCCTGCAACAAGGCATGGCCGTGGCCTCGAACTGAGCAGGGCTTCCGGTTACTTCCAGGCGACGATGGCGCTGGCCGGGCCTGCCAGAGGGAGGGTCTCGATGCACCGGAAACCCACCGCACGGCACCAGCCGTCGAACTGCGCGAAGGTGTAGTCGTAGCCCTCCGGCGTTTCCACGAGCATATTGAGCGACATCAACAAGCCGAATGCGTTCTTCCGCCGTCCGTTGTCGATCACGTTCTCAATCGCGATGAATGCTCCCCCGGCGGGTAGCGCAGCGTAAGCCTTGGCAATGAGCCGCTGTTTCGTCTCGGTACCCCAGTCATGCAGGATGTTACCCATCAGCACGAGGTCGGCCTTCGGCAGGTCTTCAACCAGAAAATTTCCGCTCACGGCCTCGATGCGCCCGGCAAGCCCGGCGGCCTCGATCTTACGGCGGGCAAGCGGCGTAACCTGTGGCAAATCGAAAGAAATGCATTTGATCTCGGGATGCCGCCGCGCGATGGCGATTGAGAGCGCGCCACTGGCACCTCCAACATCGCAGGCCGTGCCAAACTTGGAAAAATCGAACCGGTCGGCCAGAGCAATAAAATTATTCAGCTGCACGCCGGCCATGGCCTCTATAAACGACTCCAGCCGCGCCGCGTCGGCGTAGAGCGCGGCGAACAGCTGGTTTTCGTCCTCGCCTTGCGCCTCATTATGCGGCCGGCCCGTGCGCAAAACCTCCGTCAGGTGCCCCCAGGCCGGGTACAGCCGCTGGCTCGCCATCGCCAGAATGCTGCCGATATAGGTTGGGCTGGCCCTGTCGAGATAAGCCGCGGTATCGACGGTATCGGCATAGACGGATGCCTCGCCGTCACCCTCGCGGTCCAGCAGACCCAGCGCCACGAGTGTGTCAAGAAAATCGGCCGCGCCGCGCGGGTGCAGGCCAAGCCGCTCCCGCAGTTCGGCGAAGGGCAGAGGCCCGGCACCGAGCAACGTGAACACTCCGAGTTCGACGGCGCTCATAAGCGTCTTGGACGCGAGGAATCCCATTCCAATCTGCATGATCTGGAATGAGTCAGGCCGTTTCTCCGCCATGTTATTCTGTCCTTATAACGAGTATCCGGCGACCCCCGGTATTCGCCAGCGCAAAACAGACCTCGCCTAGGCCGAGCCTGTCACTCTGGCCGTCGATCAGCGCGGCATACCAGGCTTGGTAATCGGCCCGCCGAGATAAGCCACCCCCCGGCTACCATCGGGCAGACACTCGTGTTGGTCTGGCGTCCCGCAGGGAATAGCATGCCGGAAGCCTAGCCCATTAAACGCCCACGATCCATATCTCAGTCCGTTCGGAGAGGAAACTGGCACCTTCGACCACTTGATTAGAATGACGATTCCATTATTATAGTAATATGGAAAAATCAGACGCTGTCGCCGCTCTTGCAGCACTTGCCCAGGACTCCCGCCTGGATGTGTTCCGTTTGCTTGTGCACGCGGGGACGGACGGGTTGCCCGCTGGCCAGATAGCCGAGCGGCTTGGCGTGCCCGGTAATACCCTCTCGTTTCACCTCAATCAGCTTCGCCACGCCGGCCTGGTGACATTTCGCCGGGAGGGGCGCTCGTTGATCTATGCCGCCGAATACCCGACCATGAATGCCCTTCTGACCTATCTGACCGAGAATTGCTGCCAGGGAGACACGGCTGCGTGCGGTGTCGGTACCTGTGACACCACGTCCCTTGTCCAAGGCAAATCCGTGCAGAAAAATTGAAATAGGAGAGCACCAATGTCTGACCGTATTTATAACGTACTGTTTCTTTGTACCGGTAATAGCGGCAGGTCGATTATGGCGGAGTCCATTCTCCGCAAGGATGGTGCGGCGCATTTTCGGGCGTTCTCCGCGGGCAGCCACCCGAAGGGAGCGGTCAACCCGTTCGCGCTAAAGGTGCTTGAAAATCATGATTATCCAACAGAAGGTTTGCGCTCGAAAAGCTGGGATGAGTTTGCCCAACCGGGTGCGCCGGAGATGGATTTCGTGTTTACGCTTTGCGATCATGCGGCGGCTGAGGTTTGTCCGGTCTGGCCGGGGCAGCCCATGACGGCGCATTGGGGCATCGAGGATCCCGCCGCCGTCGAAGGGCCTGATATCGAAAAGGAAAAAGCTTTCGTCCAGGCGGCCAGGTACATCAAAAATCGCCTGAGTGTTTTCCTCAGCCTGCCCCTTGCCAGCATCGACAAGATGACCCTCGACAAGCGCCTGCACGAGATCGGCAAGATGGAAGGCGCGACATACGACCAAGGGAAGACCGCGTAATGTTTGATCATGATTTGCCGCGCCGGATTGCCGCGGAGGCTCTTGGAACCGCCCTGCTTGTGGCAACCGTGGTTGGCTCCGGGATCATGGCGCAGTCGCTCACGCACGACATCGCGCTGGCGTTGCTCGGCAACACGATTGCCACCGGCGCGATGCTGGTGGTGCTGATCACGATTTTTGGGCCAATCTCTGGAGCGCATTTCAACCCTGCCGTCTCGCTGGTCTTCGCAATCAGGCGCGCTCTTCCAGCGCAGGAGGCTGCGTCATATACGATCGCGCAGATCCTCGGCGGGGTCGCCGGCACGTTGACGGCGCACCTGATGTTCGCCTTGCCCGTCATCGAAGCCTCGGTGAAAATCCGCACCGGCGGCGCGCAATGGTTTTCGGAATTTGTTGCCACTTTCGGCCTTGTCGCCGTAATCCTCGGCGGTATCCGCTTCGAGCGCAAGGCGGTTCCCTGGCTGGTCGGGCTCTATATCACGGCGGCCTACTGGTTCACCGCCTCGACATCCTTCGCCAACCCGGCGGTGGCAATCGCGCGGGCCTTCACGGACACGTTTTCAGGCATCCGCCCCGCCGATCTGCCGGGGTTCATTATCGCCGAACTGATTGGCGCCGTCTGCGCCCTCGGTGTTATGAGTTGGCTTCTGCGCGCGCCGCAAGGGGTGTTAAGCACAATCAAAGAGGAAGCCCGCCTATGAGCGTCACCATCTACCACAACCCTGCTTGCGGTACATCGCGCAACGCGCTGGCGATGATCCGCGCGACCGGCGCCCAGCCCATCGTGATCGAATATCTCAAGACGCCGCCCAGCCGTGAAGAGCTTCGTGACCTGGTCAGGCGCATGGGCGCGCCATTGCGCGACGTCATGCGGCAAAAAGGAACGCCTTACGAAGAGTTGGGCCTTGGCAATCCGGCTCTGTCGGACGATGCCCTGCTGGATGCCATCGAGCGGCACCCGATCCTGATCAATCGCCCGATTGTGGTCACGCCGAAGGGCGTACGGTTGTGCCGCCCGTCGGAGGTGGTATTGAAACTGCTGGATAACCCTCTGCCGGAGGATTTCATCAAGGAGGACGGTGAGCGGGTTGCCGCACGGCCTGCGTAAGGAACGATAGCCGCGTTGGCTTGTTGCTGCCGCGCCCCCCAACCCAGCACGTTGGCTTGGCTCAGCCTGAAGCCACCTGGCCTTTCATGAGAACTTTGTAGGCAGCGATTCGTCCGCTCCGCCAGCAGCGCCATCGGCGGCGGATGGGCGGGATCAAAGACGGGGGCGTGCATCAGGATGAAACCGGACAAACAGGCATATTCGCAGGCAACACCTCCGGTCCCGCCCTTCTTGGAACTGGCTAAGGAGACACAGCCGCAGACCGCGCTGCGTGCCGCCATCACGGCCGCGTACCGCCGCCCGGAGCCGGAATGCGTGCCCGCCCTCCTCGCCGAGGCCGAACTGCCGCCCGAGCTTGCCGCCGCCGCGCGGGAAACGGCACGCCGCCTCGCCACAAGGCTGCGCGCGAGGCATCAGCAAGGCATCGTGGAAACGTTGCTGCAGGAATACGCGCTCTCCAGCCAGGAGGGCGTGGCCCTGATGTGCCTCGCCGAGGCGCTGCTACGCATCCCCGACACCCCCACGCGGGACGCGCTGATCCGTGACAAGATCGGCGCGGGGGACTGGCAGAGCCATCTCGGCGGCGGGCGCTCGCTCTTCGTCAACGCAGCTACCTGGGGCCTGCTGATCACCGGCAAGCTTACCGCCACCAGCAGCGAGGCCAGCCTCTCCACTCTGATCATGCGGCTGATCAGCCGCGGCGGCGAGCCGCTGGTCCGCGCCGCCGTGAACATCGCCATGCGGCTCATGGGCGAGCAGTTCGTACTCGGCCAGACCATTGCCGAGGCGCTGGCCAATAGCCGCAAGGCAGAGGCCAAGGGCTTCCGCCATTCCTACGACATGCTGGGCGAAGCAGCACTGACAGCCGCCGACGCCGAGCACTACCTGCACGCTTACGAGCAGGCGATCCACGCGATCGGCAAGTCGGCGCGGCACCGGGGAATCTACGAAGGACCAGGTATTTCCATCAAACTCTCCGCGCTGCATCCACGCTACACCCGCGCGCAGCGCAAGCGCGTGATGGCCGAGCTGCTGCCGCGCCTCGCCGGGCTCGCGAAACTCGCGCGCGATTACGGCATGGGCATCAATATCGACGCCGAGGAGGCCGACCGGCTGGACCTCTCGCTCGACCTGCTGGAAAGCCTGTGCCTCGACCCTGCGCTGGCGGGGTGGAACGGCCTCGGCTTCGTCGTGCAGGCCTACCAGAAGCGCGCCCCTTTCGTGTTGGACTTCCTCACCAGCCTCGCGCAACGCACCAGCAGGCGGTTGATGGTGCGGCTGGTGAAGGGCGCGTATTGGGATTCGGAAATCAAGCGCGCCCAGATCGATGGCCTGGAAGGCTTTCCCGTCTTCACGCGCAAGGTGCACACGGATGTCTGCTACCTGGCCTGCGCGCGCAAGATGCTCGCCGCGCCGGACGCCATCTTCCCGCAATTCGCCACTCATAACGCGCATACGGTGGCGGCGATCCACGCCATGGCGGGCGAGGCTTTCCACCCCGGGCAATATGAGTTCCAGTGCCTGCATGGCATGGGCGAACCGCTCTACGAGGACGTGCTGGAACAGTTGAACCGCCCCTGCCGCATCTATGCGCCGGTGGGCTCGCATGAGACATTACTCGCGTATCTCGTCCGCCGGCTGCTAGAAAACGGCGCCAACACCTCCTTCGTCCACCGGATCAACGACCCCGCGCTGAGCCTGGACGAGATCGTCGCGGACCCGGTGGCGGCGGCCCGGCTTATCGTGCCGCTCGGCGCCCCGCATGAGAAGATCGAGCTGCCCCGCGCGCTGTTCGGCGCGGCGCGGCTGAATTCCGCCGGGCTCGATCTGTCCAACGAGCAGAATCTCGCCAACCTGGCAACGGCGGTGCTTGCCGAGATGCCGTGGGCGGCGCGCCCCATCCTCGCCAGCGGCGAGCGGGAGGACCCAAAGCGGCCGGTGCTCAACCCGGCTGATCTGCGCGATGTGGTGGGGACGGTGATGCCAGCCGGTCCGGAGCTGGTCGATGCCGCCTTCACCCAGGCGCTTCAGGCCGCGCCCGCTTGGCAGGCAACCCCGGCGGCGGAACGCGCGGCCATCCTCTGCCGCGCCGCGAGCCTGTTGGAGGAACGGCTGCCGGTTCTGGTTGGGCTGACCGTGCGCGAGGCTGGCAAGACCCTCCAGGCCGCGATTGGCGAAATCCGCGAGGCGGTGGATTTCCTGCGCTATTACGCGGAGCAAATTGCCCCCGGCTACCGTTCTCTCGGCCCGGTGGTGGCGATCAGCCCGTGGAACTTCCCGCTCTCCATTTTCACCGGTCAGGTAGCTGCGGCGTTGGCGGCGGGCAATGTGGTGCTGGCCAAGCCGGCGGAAGAGACACCGCTGATCGCGGCGGCAGCAGTGCGGATCATGCTCGAAGCTGGGGTACCGCAAGGCGTGCTGCAAATGCTGCCCGGAGGCGGCCAGCTCGGCGCGGCGCTGGTGGCGGATGCCCGCGTGCGCGGCGTGATGTTCACCGGCTCCACCGAGGTCGCCCGGCTGATCCAGGCGCAACTCATCGGCAGGCTGGACGAGCGGGGCCTGCCAATCCCCTTCATCGCGGAAACGGGCGGCCAGAACGCCATGGTGGTGGACTCCTCCGCCCTGCCCGAGCAGGCTGTGGCGGACATCATTTCCTCCGCCTTTGATTCCGCCGGCCAGCGCTGCTCGGCCCTGCGGATCCTGCTGGTGCAGGAGGACATCGCCCCCCGCCTGCTGGAGATGCTGCATGGCGCCATGGCGGAGCTGAGCATCGGCCGGCCGGACCGGCTATCGACCGATATCGGTCCCGTCATCACCGCCGAGGCCCGCAAAACGATCACCGCGCATATCGAGACCATGCGCGCGCGCGGTTATGCCGTTACCGCCGCCAGCCTGCCGGAGGATGCCGCCAACGGCTATTACGTGCCGCCCACGGTGATCGAGATCCCCGCCATCGAGTTGCTGGGGCGGGAAGTGTTCGGCCCGGTGCTGCATGTGTTCCGCTACAAGCGCACGGAGCTGGATGCCGCGATCAACGCCGTCAACGCCCTGGGCTATGGCCTGACCTTTGGCATCCATAGCCGCATCGACGAAACCATCAACCACGCCATCTCGCGGATCAGGGCGGGGAATATCTACGTCAACCGCAACATCATCGGCGCCGTGGTGGGCGTGCAGCCCTTTGGCGGGCACGGGCTTTCCGGCACCGGGCCGAAGGCGGGCGGGCCGCTTTACCTCCACCGCCTGGTGGCGCAGGCGGGGCAGCCCCCAATGCCCGGCACCACCATTCTGCCCGGCCCGGTGGGGGAACAGAACAGCTACGTGCTGGCCCCGCGCGGGCGAATTCTCTGCCACGCGGCAACGCGGAAAGGGTTGCTGCGGCAGACCAGCGCCGTTCGAGCCACGGGCAACAAGGCCTTGCTGGCAGGCCCGGCAGCCAAGGAGGCACTGGCAGAACTGCCCCCGGCGCTGATTGCGTCGCCCGGACCGCCGGACGCCGCGCTGTACGATGGCGACGCTGCCGGGCTGGCTGAACTCCAGGACGCGCTGGCACAATTCACCCATGCGCTCGTGCCGGTTTACGCCCTGCCTGGGGAAGCGGATTATCCGCTGGAATTCCTGCTCTCGGAGCAGTCCATCAGCGTCAATACCGCCGCGGCGGGCGGCAACGCCAGCCTTATGACGATCGGCTGAGCCGCAGAGGCACGCGGCGTAGCGGGGCGCTTGCCTTGCGCCCTGCCCTGCGGTCTAACGCGGGCATGAGCGAACGATCTGCCTTGGTCCTGTTCTCCGGTGGCCAGGATTCCACCACCTGCCTCGCCTGGGCGCTGGACCGCTTCGAGCGCGTTGAAACCATCGGCTTTGATTACGGCCAGCGCCACCGCGTGGAGCTGGAGCTGCGCCAGAACGTGCGGGAGGCCCTGCGGGCGCGCTTTCCCGCCTGGGCGGCCAAGCTTGACGAGGATCATCTCGTCGATCTCGCCGTGCTCGGCCAGATCAGCGACACGGCGCTGACCAAGAATGTCGCCATCGCCATGCAGGCCGACGGGCTGCCCAATACCTTCGTGCCGGGCCGCAACCTCATCTTCATGAATTTCGCCGCCGCCATCGCCTACCGGCGCGGGGCCAAACATCTGGTCACCGGCGTGTGCGAGACCGATTATTCCGGCTACCCCGATTGCCGTGACGACACCATGAAGGCCATGCAGCTGGCGCTGAATCTCGGCATGCAGACGCGGTTCGTCATCCACACGCCGCTGATGTGGATCGATAAGGCGCAGACCTGGACCTTGGCAGAACAGCTCGGCGGGACGGACCTCGTCAGCCTGATCCGCGACGAGACCATAAGCTGCTACAATGGCGATACGACTCAGCGCCACGAATGGGGAATGGGTTGCGGCACCTGCCCCGCGTGCCAGCTACGCGCCCAGGGCTGGGCGGCATATCGCACGGATCATCCCGCGTAGCAGCAGGTATCCCCGCTCGCCTCCCGGTACACGCAGACACGAGCCAGGTTGGGCAGCTTGGGCTGGACCTTGCGCCAAATCCACATGGCGAGGTTCTCCATCGTCGCCGGACCGAGATCGGCAATTTCGTCGAGGAAATGATGGTCGAGCTGGTCGCGCACCTCGGCCAGCACGCGCTCGAAGATGCCGAGGTCCAGCAGCATGCCGCTTTGCGGTTCGGGCTCGCCGCGCAAAGTCACCTCGGCGTGGTAGGTATGGCCGTGGATGCGCCGGCTGGGTTCGGCATCCACCACGCGGATGAGCGTGTGCGCCGCTTCGAAGTAAAACCGTTTCGAGAGTTCGATCATTCAGGGAATTCCAAGCACTTTATGGGTCTGTAGGCTGAGCCGCCAGCGCGGATGCGCCAGGCAATAGGCGATGGCCGCCGCAGTGTTCTCCGCGCGCCTTGGGCCATCCATTGGCTGCAGCAGGAAGTTTTTGAACGCCATGCCGGCGAAGGACGCTGGATCGATGCCATCCTGCGGGTAGACCAGCTTCAGCTCGTGCCCCTTGGTAAGCTGCAACGGCGCGTCCGCCTTCGGGCTGACGCAGATCCAGTCTATGCCCGGCGGCGGGGCGATGGTGCCGTTGGTCTCCACGGCGATCTCGAAGCCTTGGGCATGCAGCGCCGCGATCAGCGCCTCATCCACCTGCAACAGCGGCTCGCCGCCAGTGAGGACCACCAGCCGGTTGCCCGCCTCGCCCGTCCAGGCACGGGCAATCGCCGCCGCCAGCACCTCGGCCGAGGCAAAGCGTCCGCCGCCCTGCCCGTCCGTGCCGACAAAATCCGTGTCGCAGAACTGGCACACGGCCTTGGCGCGGTCCTCTTCGCGGCCGCTCCACAAATTGCAGCCCGAGAAACGGCAAAACACGGCCGGACGGCCGGCATTCAGCCCCTCGCCTTGCAGCGTGTAGAAAATTTCCTTGATGGCGTACGACATGGCAATTCCGGGGCGGTCCTAAGCCCTCGGCTCCGGCAAATCAACTCGCGACCACGGAGCCGCCGTGAAGCATTCGGCGAGATAGTCCAACAGCACCGTCACCCGCGCCGGGCGCATAACGCTGGGCGGCGTAACGAGATTGAGCGCGATAGGCGCGATTTCCCAGCCGGGGAGCACTTCCTCAAGCCGCTTATCCGCCAGCTCCTGCCAGACCATGAATTCGGGCTGGAGCGCCATGCCCTGCCCCGCCAGCAGGGCCGGGCCGAGCGCGTCGCCATTATTGGCCCGCAGCCGCCCACGCATGGATAAGGTATATTCTCCCTCTCGCGGGTGCTTGAACCGCCACAGGCCGGGAGAGGCGGTGCTGGTGTAAATCAGCCCGGCATGGCGGACGAGTTCGCTTGGATGCTTCGGGCGGCCAAAGC
>Ga0326728_10005230_pt1 | contig 36979 bp, 28 predicted proteins | sample MB3enrmetagenome_FD_207602 | JGI IMG/M metagenome (GOLD analysis project Ga0326728, IMG submission 207602) | Lab enriched peat soil microbial communities from McLean, Ithaca, NY, United States - MB31MN | ecosystem: Environmental > Terrestrial > Soil > Wetlands > Peat | place: USA: New York...
ACCTTGTGGAAAAGCCCGTTCCCGTCCCTTGGTGGAATGGCCTGCCCTTGCGCCTGACTACCTATAGTGGACCGCCTAACACCCAGAAACCTTAGGTGAACTCTGTTCCGTGGAAATCCAGGCTAGCAGGGTTGATTGTTCTTGGCGCTCTTGCCCCAATTACGTCCCGAGGTGCCGCCACTGTCGCTGTTTCCTTCACGACGACCAACGCCACGCCGCTCAACCCAGGCTTCGCCGGGTTCTGCACCGCCATGCTTGCGGATGCGGTGGAATACTACGACACCAACTTCCAGCAAATCACCGCAACCCTTTCGCCCGGCTGGCTGCGCTATCCGGCCGGGGCGATTGAGGACGCCTTTGAGTGGACCAACGGACTCACCATAACCGACTGGATTGGCCAGTTTCCAGCCCCCGAGCAGAACCTGCTGAACGATACGGTGGAGCCATTAACCGGGAAGGGCGGCGCGCTGTTGAGCGACTTCTCCGCTATGTGCGCCAACGTGGGCGGCGCCAAGGTCGTGGTCTGCGTCAACGGGTTCACGGACACCACTAATTCAGCGGGCGCATTTGCGGAATACGCCCTCACCAATCACTTCCCTGTGGCCGCTTGGGAGCTATGCAATGAGCCTTACACCTTCGGCCACAACTACTTCTTCAGCAACTCCGCGGATTACGTCGCCAAGATGCGGCCTTACCGCGATGCCATTAAGGCTGCCGACTCGAACGCCGTGGTGGCCATCTACTTCAGCGACGCGGGGTTCACGGAGCCCAACTGGGACCTGGGCTTGTCCAACTACACCGACAAGTACTGGGATGCTGTGGTCTATCATCACTATCCGCAGATCGCCGGGGTGGCGTTCCCCGATTTGATGGCCCTGGACAACTGGCAACTGGCCAGCAACACCACCACGCGCGTGCTCAACTACCTGATGCCGATGAACAACTCCAACGTGACGTATCTCATCACCGAGTTTGCCCCCGCCAATGGCAATGGCACTGGTGCGCAGAACCCGCCCACCACCACACTTTATGGCGGCATTTACTCCGCCGAGTATCTCATGCGCCTTTCCACCATCCCACAAATGAGCTTCGTCGGCCCTTACCAGTTGCTCGATGATGCAGGCATCTCGGTCACCAATAACTTCTACAACGCGGTCACGACTGCCTACGACCACGGCAGGACTACCAACACCGCCGGCTTGCCTTTCGGCTTTTACCTGAGCGCGCAGGTGTGCGGCTCATCGGTGGCGGATTGGGCCTTGACCCGCTCCGTGGCGGTCTATGCCACTACCGTCGGCACGAACGGCCCGACTGTGCCGGTGGATACCAACGGCATCGCCGCCATCCCTGCGGTCTATGCGCAGGCCTACCAGGGCGGCAACGGCAAACGCTATGTGCTGCTGACCAACAAGGGCTCGAACGCCGTGCCAGTGCAAATCGTCCAGGACTCCGTGGCGCTAACCAACCAATTCCTGGAGACCTACGTCGCGGGCAGCGATCCCAGTGCGACCAACGCGCCGCCGCCAAATAGCACCGTGCAAATCCTCGTTCAGACCACTAACAACCCCGTCACGCTTCCGGGCTACTCTGTCGTGCGCCTGGAGTGGACGGTATTTAACGTGCCGAGACCTGCCCTCGGTCTCACCGTGACCCGTGCTCAGTGCTCGCTCCAATGGAGCGGGCTGACCAATGTGACTTACGACGTGCAGGCGGCGACGAATCTGCATAGCACGTGGGCGACCCTTGGCAAAGTTGCCAGCGCGAGCACAAACTTCGCCTTTACTGTTCCCACCGGCAACGCCGTCCAGTTCTACCGTCTGATCGTACCCTGAACAATGAACCCTTTGGCACTTACCAGCAGCATGAAGTCACTGGCGCTAACACGAGCATTTCGTGGCCATGGGGACGGAGCGCCGGCATGTTGCCGGCTTACCCGGTCCGAACCGTCTAAGCCGGCAGCATGCCGGCGCTCCGGGCTGCTGGCAATTCGTGTCGGGCGTGAACTATTGCGGCTAGCCAGTCTGACTCCGGTGTTGTTGTGCTTCGCGCTCTCCTGCGGCATGCTCGCGGCGCGGCAGGCAAGCGCCCAGGCGACGGTGCAAGTCTCGTTTACGACAACCAATGCCACGTCTCTTAACCCAGGGTTCGCGGGATTCGCGACCGAAATCCTCGACACGGGCCTCGAGTACGACAACACCAATTTCCAGCAGCTCGCGGCCACGCTCTCACCGGGCTGGCTGCGCTATCCGAGCGGCATCTCGGACGACGCGTTCAACTGGCAGACGGGGTTGACGGACACCAATTGGATCAATGATATGATTGCCGCCGGCGAAACCAACGCCGCCAGCAGTTGCCAATTCACCTACCTGCCGCTGCTGGGCAAGAACGGGGCGCAGTTCACCAACTTCGCGAGCCTGTGCGCGAATGTCGGCGGCGCCCGTATCATCGCGGTAGTCAACGGCTTCACTGATCAGCCCAGTTCCGCCGGCGCGTTCGCGGCCTTCGCTTTGAGCAATCACATTTCAGTGGCGGCCTGGGAACTGTGCAACGAGCCCTATAATTTCACGGGCACGGGCGACTTCTTCACCAATGGGACCGATTATCTGGACAAGATGCTGCCGTATCGCAACGCCATCAAGGCCGCCGATTCCAATGCCGTGGTGGCAGTGTTCTTCAGCACCCCGGCCAGGACGGGCCAGGTGTGGAACAACGCGCTCATCGCCTACACCAACAAGTATTGGGATGCGGTCTCCTATCATTACTACCCGCAGCCGGGGCTGACTGATTTCAATGACTTGATGGCCTACGACAATGGCGTCCTCTTCAGCAATACCGCCGATTACGTCACGGGCTACCTGATGCCAAACAACCCATCCAACGTGACCTTCATGGTGACTGAATTCCAGCCGGTCCAGGGCAGCGGCGCCGGCAGCGGCAACCAGACGCCCAACCTGCCCTCGACCACGCTCTACGGAGGCATTTACGCCTCGGAGTTCGTGATGCGCATGTCAGTCGTGCCGCAGGTGAAGTTTGTGGGCAACTACCAGTTGTTCAACGAGAACGGCATCTATGCCACGAACGTATTCCGGTCGGCGGCTACTAAGGCGGCTAATGGCGGCTATGTCACCAACACCATGAATCTGCCGTTCGGGTTTTATTTCAGTGCGCAAGCGACGGCACAGGCTGTCGCGTATTGGGCGATCAATCGTTCCATAGCCTTGTACGCGACGTGCGTCGGCACGAATGGTCCAACCGTGCCGATGGCCCCGGATGGCAGCACGGCGATGCCGGCGGTTTATGCCCAGGCCTACCAGGGCGGCAACGGCAAGCGCTATGTCGTGCTTACCAACAAAGGCTCCAACGCCGTGCCCGTGCAAGTTACCCAGGACGGCGTGGCCCTGACCAACCAATTCCTGGAGACCTATGTGAGCGGCAGCGACCCAAGCACAACCAATTCCTCCCCGCAACTAAGCCCCATTCAAATCAGTTCTCAGCCCACCAACAATCCCGTCACGCTCCCGTGCTATTCCGTCGTGCGCCTGGAGTGGACGGTGTTCAACGTGCCCCGCCCTGCCCTAAGGGTCACTTCAAGCAACTCAACGCATATCCTGACCTGGACAGGCCTGACCAACGTCACGTACGCAGTTCAAGGCACCACCGAGCTTCCGGGGACCTGGGCAACCCTTGGAAAGGTTTCAGCCAACCAGCTCAATTTGAGCTTCACCAACACCAGCGCCGCAATGGCCCAGTTCTACCGGGTGACGGTGCCTTGAGGAGCCGGTTGACGAAGCAACAGCCTGGAACTCAATCCAAAGGCCTCGCTTAGTCAAACTTCGCTTCCGGGTATCGCTCCGAGATGGATTTCTTGACGCGCGCTTCCTCCTCCGGGCGGAGGAGCCGGCGGTTGATTCGGCGCTGAACTGAGTCAAGCAGCGCGAGCCAGTCCTCCAGCGGCGGGTCCTTGATCGCCTGCCATTGGTCATAACGGCGTTCACGCGCGAAGAACCGCCAGTCACCACCTACGTGTTGAGCATAGACCTGGAGCCTGACGCCGGCCTCGGTGACTCGCCTCCAACTGATCTCAGCTTTCGCCATGCCTCACCAGGATCAAGTGCAGTTGGGATCAGGGAGTCACTATGGCAGATCAACACTGGCCACCGCCATGGCGGCGATACCCTCTTCCCGCCCGATAAATCCCAGGTGCTCGTTCGTTGTCGCCTTAATGCCGACTTGCGCGGCACTCAAACCCAGCGCTTCGGCGATCTTGGCTTTCATTTGCTGGATGTGCGGGAAGATCTTGGGTGCCTGGGCAATTAACGTGGCATCAATATTGACGATCCTGCCCTGCCGCGCTGCGACCAACCGCGCGGCCTCGTTCAAGAACACGCGGCTCGGCGCGCCTTTCCACTGTGGGTCCGTGTTTGGGAAGTAGTGGCCGATGTCGGCCTCGCCCTGAGCCCCGAGGACCGCGTCGCAAATCGCGTGCATCAGCACGTCGGCATCCGAATGCCCTTCCAGGCCTTTGGGGTGCGGAATCTCCACGCCGCCCAGGATGAGTTTCCTTCCTGTGACCAGCGCGTGCACATCGTAACCGATGCCGACATGGACCATAGGCAGGACTATAGAAGCCGGCACCTGCTCAACCAAGAAGTTTTGCTCCTGGTTGCACGGCGCGAGCCATGCGCTAACCTGTCTCGGAACCAAGCTGCGCGATTATGGATGCGAATATGAATCCGGCTGACCGGCCCGCAAGGGATTATCTACTTTTCGCCCTGGCCTTCTCGGGCTTTGGCATTGCGTCGGGCGGGGTGGTGCTTGCCTCGCCTTTCCTCGCTGTGAGCGGGATGCTCATGCTGTTGTTTGCTGTGGCCTGCTTTGGCTTAACGGAACAAGAATTGTAAGAAGTTTGCCAAGCTTGGGTTAGAACCTGGTTGCAACCAGCACTTAATCTGCCCTAATGAAAGCAAATTGCAGAAATGTTGCGCCGGGCAAGGCTTTGAGAGTGCTTGCGCCGGCCGCGGGGGGCGCGGCCTCCCCGCAAACCGCGTTCGGACGCCCGCGCAATTCACTGGGTAATCGGTTCGTCTATGCCGTGATTTCCCAGCGCGCGCACGGTTTGTCCGTCGGCGTCAATCTCAACCCGGACCGTCAGTGCAACTTCGACTGCGTTTACTGCGAGGTGAACCGGGACGCCCCTATCCGCGAGCGGCAGCTCGATATCAAGGCTCTGGCCGAGGAACTGCGGCACCTGCTGCGGTTGACCTGCGACGGGCGGCTCCGGGAACTGGAGTGGTTCCGTCATTTGCCGCCCGAACTGCTGGCACTGAAAGAGGTGGCGTTGAGCGGCGATGGCGAGCCGACGCTGTGCGCGAACTTCGACAAGGCGGTTCGCGCGGTCTTGCAGGTGCGCGCCAGCAGCGGTTTTCCCTTCTTCAAGATCGTCCTGATCACTAACACTGCGGGATTGGACTTCCCGGGAGTGTCGCGTGCCCTCAAGTTGCTCGCCAAAGAGGACGAGATTTGGGCCAAGCTCGACGCCGGCACACAGGAATACATGGACAAGGTCAATCGCTCGGACATTCCGTTGTGGCGAGTGCTGGCGAATATCCTGGCCGTCAGCAAACAGCGCCCGATCATCATCCAGAGCCTGTTCCCGCTGATTAATGGCCAGAAGCCGCCCCGGCGCGAAATCGAGCAGTATGTCTTGCGGTTGAAGGAGTTGAAGGCCGCCGGTGCGCAGATCAAGCTGGTCCAGGTTTATTCCTCCCATCGCCCGCCGCATAACGGGAACTGCGAACACCTGCCCTTGACGACCCTTTCTCTCATCGCCCGTCGCGTCCGCGAGGTGGCTGGATTGAAGGCGGAAGTCTTTTAAGTCCTGCGAGTTGCCTCAGATTAAAAGAGCCCGAAGGAGGGTTTGGTCGGGGGGTAGATCAGGGGCTGGTTAGGGAAACGGCCACGTAAAGGCAGGTTTTGGCCTGATGCGCGTGCTCGGGCTGGCGTTCGTCGCAGGTGAGCCGTATGCCTTGGTGTTCCCAGTCGGCCGTTCGATGCTGCGCATCCAGAAGGTTGAGCGAGTCCCGAAAGTCCCATATACGGTGACGGTGCTTGGGTGGTCCGTGCGCAACCTCCGCAGTACGGTGCGCCGTTTGTCTGGGGCGGGAGTGGCCTTTCAGCGCTATGACGGCCTGACTCAGCCCACTCACATGACACGGTGAGGGTTCGGGCTTGCCTTCCGGGCCGGGCTGGCGCAAGCTCCTCGATAAGGTGACCTTGCATGAAAACACTCATTGCTGACAAATTCTCAGAGCCGCACCTCGCCCGCCTCAGTCAACTCGGGTGCGAGGTCGCTTACAAGCCAAACGCCAAAGCGGAGGAACTCCCGGGCCTGATTGGCCCCTATAAGATCCTGGTCGTGCGCGGCAAGCAGGTCACGGCCGAGACGATCAAGGCCTCCGACGAACTGGCTCTCGTCCTGCGCGCCGGGGCAGGCGTGAACACGATTGACGTGAAGACGGCGAGCGCTCGCGGCGTCTTTGTCACCAACTGCCCGGGGAAGAACTCCATTGCAGTGGCGGAATTGGTGTTCGCCCTGCTGCTTGCGATTGACCGCCGCATCCCGGAAAACGTTGCCGCGCTGCGCGCGCACAAGTGGAGCAAGAAGGAGTTCTCGAAGGCGGACGGAGTTTTCGGCAAGACGCTCGGGATCGTCGGCACCGGGCGGATCGGGCGCGAGGTCATCAGCCGGGCACGCGCGTTTGGCCTGCGCACGGTGGCGTGGTCGCGCTCGCTCACGCCGGAGCAGGCCGGGCTGCTGGGTGTCGAACGGTGTGACGGTGTGGACGAGGTCTTCCGGCAGGCGGACATCATTACGCTGCACGTGGCGCTGAAACCCGATACCCGCCAGCTCGTCAACGCGGCCCGCCTGGCCCTCTTGAAGCCCAACGCCATCCTCATCAATACCGCGCGGGGCGAGGTGATTGACCAGGCCGCGCTGCGCGCCGCGCTCCAGGGCGGCAAGCTTCGCGCCGGGCTGGATGTCTTTGACCCCGAGCCCGCGGAGGGCGCCGGCGGGTTCAACGACCCCATCCTTGACCTGCCCAACGTGTGCGGCACACACCATATCGGCGCTTCGACCGAGCAGGCGCAAGCCGCCATCGCCGACGAGGCCATCCACATCATCGAGACCTTTATCAAGACGGGCGTGGTTCTGAACTGCGTCAATCTTGCCCGCCGCACACCCGCCCGCTGGCAGCTTGTCGTCCGGCATTACGATCGCGTGGGGGTGCTGGCCTTTGTCATGAGCCAGATCCGCGGCGCAGGGATCAACATCGAGGAAGTGCAGAACCTGGTCTTCGAGGGCGCGGCGGCTGCCAGTTGCCGTATCCAGCTCGATGCGGAGCCAGGTGCCGGCCTGCTGGCTGCTCTCAAGGCCGGCAATCCGGACATACTCGGTCTGGAGCTCCTGAGAATCGGGGAATGAGGCTGATGGGGTGTTTACCCTATATCCGAATGCGGCGCGGCTGCTACAAAGTGCGCCGACAATTGTGAGCGGTTCGACGGGAGGCGAACCATTGTGGCACTACACGAGGCGGTCACGAGAGTGGCCGCTCTTTTATTTGGCTCTCAGCCGCGGCGCCGGTTCTGCGCGAATTTTCCGTCCTGCCGCTCACGAGTTGGTGTGCCCCGCGCGCCCGGGTCCGGGGGTTGATTAGCCTGCGACAAATACATGCCCATCAGGCGGGACCGATCCACGGTCGCGCGAGGTGGCTGGAACAGTCGTGAGATTTGGGCCCAAATAGTGCGTAACCAGCGAGTCATGCGCGCGGATTAGAGCGGGACCGGCCCGGAAATGCAATATTATAGGGCATGGCTCCCGCCAACCCCTGAACGCGCGCCGCTGAAATGACCCGCCTGCCGGTGCAGCTCTCAGTCGCGCCGGCTCCGAGCCGCCAGCACGCCGATGAGCAACCCGATGCCGAAGGCGACGCCAATGGCCTGGTAAGGATGCTCGCGAACGGTCTGGTCGGCGGCTTTGGCGGCAGCCACGGTCTTTTCTTGCAGGGTGTCGTAAAGCGCCTTGGCTTTATCAACGGCATCTTGCAGCTTGGCGCGCATGGCCCGGCCTTTCTCGCTGGTCGCACCCGCCGCCTCACTGAGCATTTCCTCGCCTTCCTGAACGGCGGCGTCGAGGTCTTCCAGGGTTTTCTGGCTATCTCCACGTTTTGCAGCTTCCATAAACTTGTATTCCTTTCGCGGCTAATGTCGCCCACATCTCGCCGCTTGGCAATACCAACCAGGCAGGACTAGTGACAAAGTCCTTATGGATTGCGGCGGCAAGCGAAGCGCGACGCCGCTTTCCCTGGCCAGATCCTGCCCTGCGGCAAGCCTCGCCGCCGGTTCCAGCCAAAGCGGCGTCGCGCTTCGCTTGCCGCCGCAGTCCATATCGGCGGTTGACGCCCGCAGGATGCGGGAGTACCAAAGACTCTGGCATGGTAGCAAATACTGAAAAGATGAGCACAACACCGAACGCTAATTCAAAGAACGTCCTGAACTCGGACGTGGAACTCACCGGCAGCCTGAAGTTTGCGGGTGAACTAACATTCGACGGCAAACTGGACGGGGACATCAGCTCCGAAGGCGTCCTGAATCTGGGCGATAACGCAGTCATCCGGGGCAACCTGAACGTCAACTCCGTCGTGGTGCGGGGCAAGGTCAATGGCAATGTCGCCGCCCGGGAGAAGATTGAGATCAAAGCCAAAGCCGAGCTGTTTGGCGACATTCGCGCCCCCAAGCTCGTGATCGAGGAGGGAGTCACGTTTGTCGGCAAGAGCGAGGTCAACCCGAACAAGGCGACGCCAACGGCTCCTCCCACGCCACGCCCCGGCGAGGCCGCCAAAGCCCCCGAGCCCCTGATCCCCCAGCCCAGAAAGTGAACGCGGGAATATGAGTCCCGCAGGAAAAAACGACTCTTGAGCCGCCGCTTTGCTCGTGCCTCGCGCCCCTGAACCGGCTCGCGGGCTGCCGGCGATGCCGTCCGCCAAGCTGCACCTGGTGTTAGTGGCCTGCCCCAAATGCGGGCATGCGCAAGATGAGCCGCAGACGGCGTATTCGACGATTTGCAAGCAGTGCCATCAGCATTTCCGCGTTCAGGAAGCGCTTCACCCTGAGGCGAAGGCCGCGGAAAGGGTGATCGAGCGGAAGCGCGTTAGGTGCTTCCAATGCGGCACGGAGCTGGACGTGGCAATCGCCGCCACCTCCAGCATGTGCAAGAAGTGCGGGAGTCATGTGGATCTGAGCGACTATCACATCAGGCAGACGGTCTCGCGGAACTTCCGGACGCATGGGTTGTTTGTCGTCGAGGAGAAAGGATATGTGCTAAACGCGGACGTGCTTGTGGGCGATGCGGTGATTAAGGGCCGCTTCATCGGCAAGCTCGTGACCGAGCGCACGTTGGAGATTCATTCGAGCGCGAACATCAAGGGAAGCCTTACCGCCGGATGCCTGGTTGTTCCGGCAAAGCATGTTCTTCGCTGGCCGGAGATGCTGCGCTGTGGGGCTGCGGAAATTGCCGGGGAATTGGTCGGCGACGTGCGCGCGCCCGGCACCGTCCGGCTCCAGGCCACCGCCCGATTCTTCGGCACGGTGGAGGCAGGCAGCCTTGTCGTCGAGAGCGGGGCCGTCTTTGTCGGAGCCGCCCGGGTGGGCTGGGCGGCTGGGCACTGACTTTTCGCTTCACTGGGAGCGGCGCTCATCGTAGGATAAAGGCTGTGACCGCAGAAACGTTCAGGCCGGAAATCGCAGCGGCAATCAGCGCGTATGAGAAATACGTGATCTGCATCAACAAGACCCCCGACGAGTTTGAAGCCTCTCTGACTTCCTTGATAAACAAGGCGATCAAAGCTTACGCGGGCCGGGGGCCTGACCTCCGCCACGGCATTGCACTCGATCCGCACATCACGGTCATCTTGAGCCAGAACGACGGCCCGCGCCCGCTCTGCGGCATTTACTTCAACCTCCATTCTCCCTACCAAACCCAACTGCATCACAAGCCCGCCCGAGCAGTGACGGAGCCGATCCGTGGCGGGCAGTCGAAGGCCGACGAGTAAGCGCGGGCTACAGCCGCGGTCACGGCTGTTTGCACTCGGTGCCCACCATTGTCAGCATCGCTGCTGCCGCCTTTAGGGTCGGCGCCCGAGGCTGCGCCGATCTGGAGACTCAAGAGGGCGGGAAAGCAAGCCTCGAATACTTGCGCGTTTTAGGACGCCCCATCGGCTCGCCCGATCCGGCTCCCGCCCCACCTGAAACCATGTGGGTCCGCACCCGAGAAGTCCAGATGGCTGCCGCTTCCCTGCCGATCATCCCGGCATACGGCCAGCATCGCCGGTCGGCCCGGCGGTTGCCCGCCGCGTAACGCACGTGCTCGCCGGTGGACAATACGTCGAGATCGTCAGCGGCTTCGCTGCTAATGTGGGTCGAGCCACTTCGGCAGCACCCCGTACCAGTTGTGGCTTAGGGTGAGCCAAAGGAGCGAGAGCAAATAAAGGTAAAGCCCGGCGATGAATAGCTTCTGCACGAGAGTGGCCGGAAGCTCCTGCTTGGGCTGTGCTTTAGTAGGTCGCTCTTCGGACGCGGCGCGGCTCAAGGGGGTTTGCTTTTGCTGTGCGTTCATTTGCGACAAATTTCGAGTCGAAGTTGGCACGCGGCAAGTGCTTTTTGACCTTTCGCTGGGAGTGCGTAGCTGCGCCCCTGTCACCTGCGGCTTCAATGCCGACCGTCCGGCGCAGGGCCCGCCGTGTCACGTGAGGCGCTATTTCGTGGGCGGCGTTATGGTTCGAGTCCGTGCTCATAGCCCGTGCCTTGGCGGGCTGGTTCGTGGAATTAGCGGCTCCAGGCGGCTCGCCCAGGCCGCCCGGCTGCTTTCTGACTCGTTGTGGCAGGGCCGGGCGTGGCCGGCTGGGGGCTTCGCCGATGCGGTGCCAGGGCTGGAGTAGCGTCCCCTGCCGCCCGTTCATACATCTGAGGTCTCACCGGAGTCTCACCGGAGCCTCTCCGTATGCACACCGTAGATAACAATGTTATCCAGCGTGAGGCTACGGCGTGCATACGGAGAGACTCCGGTGAGGCTTCGGGGCGGCCCGCAGGACGGTCGGGTGCCGGTTGGGAGGAATCGGGGGCTGCGGGCCTGGCTGTTGGGTGGCGCCTGGCTGGGTTCGGAGGGGTTGCCCAGACGCGGGAAAGGGTCAAACGGCCCGAGTCGGGGCACCGTCTAGCGCCTGATCATTCCGAGAAAAACCCCGTAACCCTTCCCTCGGAAAGAGCGGATAGCCAGTCCAGGATCATCCGAGACAGACCGGCAGGCCTTGGGCTTTATTCGGCTACCACTTTGAGCTGGGAAATGGCGCCACGGAAATGTGGCCTGCCATCGTAATCTCCGACCGGCCGGCCATTGTCGAATCCGACACAGAAGTCCTCGCGCGGCTGCACGGTGATCAGGCCGGGGGCGTTCCCGCTGGCCACGGTTTTGCCGTCCACGGCGAGGGTCATAGCACCGCCCCGGGCCAGGCGGGCTTCGAGTTGGAAGCGGCCCTGCGGCGCTTCAGGGGCCACAATGGAGACGGGCTGGCTATGCTCGCGGACAGTAAAGACGGGCTTGCCCTCACGGAGATGCAGCGAATAGCCGCACGAGCTGCCGCCCTGCGCGACAATCACGCCCGAGGAGGCCTTGGGCTCGACCTGCACCGAGATGACCAGCGCCTTCCCGGCGATTTGCGGCGCCTCATCCGGTCCCAGCGTGTCGCCGATGACCAGTTCGTCAAGGCGTGCCAGATCGTAGTGGGCGGCCACTTCTGCCTCCGAAGGCGCCTGCCCGGGCAGCCAGAGGCCAACCGGCTTGGCGACGCGCCCGGGCGGACGCACGCCAGGCCCCTGTTTGATGATGCCCAGATCGGTGTCCATTTCCGCAGCCAGAGCCTGGAGGCGCTTGACGATGTCCGGGTGCTTCGCGGCAACATCATTCCGCTCGCCGATGTCGGTCTGAAGGTTGTAGAGCGTGGGCGTGAAGTGCTCGCCAGGGCGCAGTTGGGGAGGCTTGCTCATACCTTCGCTCTGCGGCGCAATGGCCAGCTTCCACGGACCGGCGCGCACGGCCTGGAGGGCGTTGGCGGCAAAGTAATAATGGGCCTTGTGCGGAGATTCCCGGGTCTGGCCCAGCAGCAGCGGCGACAGGTCCTTGCCATCAATCTTGTTGTCTGCGGGCACGGTGCCTCCAGCCAGTTTGACGAAGGTTGGCAGGAAATCGAAGTTGGCCGCCGCCGCGTCAACCACTGCGCCGGCGGGCACCTGGCCCGGCCACCATGCCAGCGTTGGCTCGCGCACGCCCCCTTCGTAGGTGCCGCCTTTGCCGCCACGCAGCGGGCTGGCTACGCCCGCGTTGGTGCCCTGCTTCAGCCAAGGGCCGTTGTCGCTGGTGAAGAACACAAGCGTGCGCTTGGCCAGGCCGAGGTCGCGGACGGTGTCCAGCACGCGGCCCACGCTCCAATCCACTTCTTCCACCCAGTCATTATAGATGCCATAGGGCGACTTGCCGCGGAACCGGTCGCCGGGATGAATCGGGACATGGACGGCGGTATGGGGCAGGTAGAGGAAGAACGGCGCGTCCTTGTGCTCGCGGATGAAGTTCACCGCCTCATCAGTGTAGCGCTCGGTGAGCCGGTTCTGGCCCTCGGGCGTGACGGTCTCGATGACCTGGACGTTCTGCACCAGCGGCAGCGGCGGGCGGTGCTCCCGCCAGGCTTTCGTGAGGTTGGTTGGGCCGCCCATGTCATTCGAGTAGGGGAGGCCGAAATAGCGGTCGAAGCCGTGGTGGGTGGGCAGGAACTCAGGCGCGTCGCCGACGTGCCATTTGCCGATGGCGATGGTGGCGTAGCCCTGTTGCTTGAGCAGTTCGGCAATGCAATGCTCGCCGGAACTCAGGCCAATTGGCGCGGCGGGAGACAACACATTCGGCAGCGAGACCCGCTTGGCGTAGCAGCCGGTGAGAATCTGGGCCCGGGAAGGCGTGCACACGGGCGCGGCGTAGAAGCTGGTTAGCTTCATGCCCTCGGACGCCATACGGTCGAGGTTTGGCGTGCGGTTCTTGACGGAGCCGAAGGGCGCGATGTCGCCATAGCCCATGTCGTCGGCCAGAATGAGGATGAAGTTCAGCTTGGCGGCGGTTTCGGCGCAGAGCGCAGTCGGCCCTAACACGGTGCTCAGCGCGGCAAGGCCGGCCAGCAAGGTTTTGATAGTCATGGATAATCGGCGGTTGGTCATACGTCCAGGACCTGGCTTTGCCAGGGCAGACCTTCCGGCGCCATTGGTCTGGCGCTGAGCACAACGCGATAGTGGCGATGGCCTTCCGGAACCACTTTTGCTTCGGCCTGCACGGGAGGGGGCCCGCCATCCTCCTGCTTCATTTCCGAGCAGACGGAGGTCCCTTCGTAGTCCCCGAAATGGGGGTCGGCGACCAGTTGGGTGTAAGGCTGGTTCATCACGCTCGGTTCGTCGAAAGATTGGCCACGGGCCGCGGGAATGCCTGGAAGCAAGCCCGCCAACGCGAGCAGGAACGCCGCATTTCGTCTCATAGTGTCTGTGGGTAGCAGAAACCTGGAAGCTTGCCAACCGGATTGAATTCCCGGCCCCGCCGGCGGGCGCATTTTTACACCACCACCATGCCCCGGTGTAGCGGCGGGCATCCTGCCTGCGTAGAGGGCGGCATCCTGCCGCCCGGAGCGGTGCCCCCAGCAGTGACAATGGTTGTTCCGCCGGGCAAGATGCCCGGCTCTACGGCAGGCAGGATGCCCGCCGCTACGTGGTGGTGGTGACCACATCCGCCCCCCGCCGGCCAGGTTGCTTATCCGTAATGATCCAGCGTAACCGCGAATGAGGCCGGGCCCTCCGCGCTAACCAGGCATGAAACTTGCGTCACTCATTCTTACCACACCGTTTGAGCCAGGCGCGCAGCAGCGCGAGCCCAGCCAACCATGAACGGCGCGGGGACAAAGTAAGAATAAATGGAAATGCGCGATGCTATGAAACAAACACATGTCCTGGAACGAGACGCCGCCCTGGAACAAGTCACCCATGCCTCGGCAGCCAACGATTACGCCCTAAACCTTACCGTGGTGTATCACGACGCGCGGACCCAAGCCTGGGCTAGGGAAGTGTATGACCGCGTAGTGAAACTGGCGGGCCGCGAATGGCTGCGCGCCACGTGGTGGAAGATCAGCGACCTGGTGGAACCGGGAGTGCTGGCCGGAGCTGTATCCACGGCGATACGGGCTGATGTGGTCGTGGTGGCGATTGATGCCGCCGAGGGCCTGCCCTTGCCTTTCCACGTGTGGATAGATAACTGGCTGCCGCACCGCACCCAGGCGGCGGGTTGCCTGTTCGCCTTGGTAGGGAGGTCCGGACCTGCGAATGCACATTCGAGCCGGGTCCGGGAGTATCTGCGCGAGGTCGCCCGCATGGGCCGGTTCGAGTTCCTGCTGGAGGAGCGCCGGCTGGCCACCCAACCGGTTGCCTCTCCCCGCTTACGATCAAGAGAGCCCGCCAACCACACCATCGCACTCGGAGCGCGGACATTCCTGTCCGCCTCTTGCACCTGATAGCCGACCGCGGACAGGAATGGCCGCGCTCCCGCGCCTCACGGTCGCACCTGTACCCGAAAGAAGTGCGTACCCTGGTAGGCGTTGGTCGTGGTGTAGTACATCGGACTGCTTGAAGCCTGAAGCCAATCGGACGCCGCCGTCCAGCCCTGGGCGTTAGTGGAGATTCCCGACAGGACCAGCGTCCGATAGAAGCGGCGGGAGGAATGGACCGCCCCAGTGTCGAGCCAATCGAGGTTCCCGCCCGTCTGATTCGTAAAGACTGTGCTCCAGAGCGAGAGATTGGTCGAGACCTGGATGGCGTAGGATATGTTGGCAGGCGCATCCACATGCAGGCTGAAGTTGCCGCTGACACGGCTATCTGAGCCGGACAGGCTCGGCAGCTTCGGCGGAGACAAAACGCTGGAGACTTCGACCTGGTAAAGCCGGCCGGGAATGGCGGCCCATTCGAATTGCAGGCGATTGCTGCTCTGGAGCGTGGCCCCAAGGAATACCAGCTTCGAAGCCGGATTAGTCGGATCGGTGCCGGCAATGAACTCGGCGTAGTCCGACATGCCGTCGCCATCCGAGTCGGTAAACCGCGTGCGATTGCTGCTTACCGTGCCGAAGTAGTACCTCTCCCAGGCGTCGGAGATGCCGTTGTTGTTGGCGTCAATGAAGCCGTAATTGCCCGTGAGGCTTAGGGTGCCATTGTTCGTCAGACTGCCCGACTGGTCGGCAGGGGTTTGATAGAACGCGACGTCGCTGAACTGCACCGTATATGCGCCCGGGGGCGCGTTGGTGATAATGGTGGTTGGCGCTGTGCCGGATTGGCCTATGGGTCCAATGAGAGTAAAGGTCCCTTGGCCGAGGTTTTTGGAAACGACAATCGTGCCACCGCCGGCCGTCCCGGTGATGCCGACATCGTCCACGAGCCAGCCATCCCATGGACCGGTGCCATCGCCGATCGCTCCATAGTACCAGATCACCTGGATGGTTTGGCCCACGAAGGCCGTCAGGTTCACGGTGGCCTGGGTCCAATCGAGTGACGTCTGGCCGCCATAGTCCACGAAGGGGGCGACATCTACAGGAGCCGTGCTGGAGTTCGTCCTAATACCCAGTTGGCCGGCGACGAACTCGTCACTGAAATCAAAGCAGTGCCAGAAGCTGAGGGTAGCTGAGCTGAAGCCGGAGAGGTCAATCCAAGGGCTGCAAAGCAGGGTGCTGGTCGTATCAAACAAGCCCAGCGTCTGACCGTAGAGATTGCTGCCCCAGGCGTTCGTCCCCGAATGCGCTGACGTCTGCAAGCCATTGTTCGGCGTTCCCAGCGACCAGTTCCAGGCCGTACCGCCAGGATCAGGCACCACGCTCCAATCAGGTGCGCCGCTCTCCAAATCGTCGAACCAGGGTGGCCGTGGGGCCTTCAGGGTGCTGAAGGTGTAGAGGGCGCCTTGGTTGTCATCCACCGTCGTGTTGCCTGCCTCGTCGGTGCTAACGACCTGGTAATAATAGGTCCGGTTGGCGAAGAGGCCCGACACTATGACCGCGTGATTCGTAACCAAGCCGCCGCTGTAGCTGGTTCGATTCAGCAAGACCGATCCGCCATTTTGCGACTCACCGTATTGGACCAGGGAATCCGCGGGCTTGGAGGTGGCCCAGCTCACGGTGGCATCAATGAACCCGGTCACGGCGGAGACCTGGCTGATAACGGGCGGCACCGTGTCAATGGTTGCCGTCGCCACGACGTTGCTGCCGTTCGAGGCATCGAAGTATGCCGCCGTGACGGTATCCCCATTGCGCACCATCAGTTTGTTGGCGGCGTTGGTAGCCGTCAGAGTGAGAAAGCCGCGGAAGAGTCCCGGATGCGTGGTCTCGTTCAGCGTGACGGTCACCCGGTTCGTGCTGGAGCTGGTCGAGAAGGTAGCTTGTGTCTGGCCGGCGCCAACAAGGTCCGAGTCGCCGACCTCAACGGTGACCTGGTCCGGGACGGAATACACGCTATTGTCGAGCGCGATAGTTCCAACCCCATTCGCGCCCGGCGTCAGGAAGTTCAGGATATTCCGCAACAGAGCGACTTCGTTGTCGGGTGGAGTACCGGTCGCAGGCACGGTGTCGAGCGGGAAGGAAAGAAAGACGACCCTGCCGGGGCTGTCCACCCCGACGCGGGGGTAGCTCATGCCACACGGCTTGCCGGAAACGGATTCGAAGACAATGGGTGTGGCGTTCGTGCCGGGAGTGAAGGTATCGGAGAAGTCCGGCCCATAGCTGAAATCATCGAAGTCAAAGCTGGGATACTGGCTATAATCGAGCGTGACGTAGATGCCGCCGGAGATCGGATTGCCCGCGGCGCCCAGGATTGCGGGCACGCCGTAGTCTTCGTCACAGCCGTCGCAGGGCGAAGGCGGGTCGGGGTTCTGCACGAAGCCCGCAACCTGGAGCACTTCCTTTCTGAATGCCACATTCCCCAACTGGCTAAGAATCCCCATCGAGGACATAAAGAACGAGCCGCCGCCGTTGAGGTAGCTCTCGATCATGAACTGTTGCTCAGCGGTGAGCGTGTTATTCGTGCCCTCGTAGTAAATGATGTCATCCGTGGTGCGCCAAATAACCACCGGGAACGGCTGAAGGTCCGCCAGTTGCGGGTAGCCGCGATTGTTCACCTTCCAAAAGCCGTAGGTGAAGCCGGCAGCCGTAAGAGCGTTGGTATAGACGCTATCGGGGATGACGGTAGCACCGGCATCGTCCTCGCCCGCGCTGTCGTAATCGTCCACCATCAGGACGGTCGGCGTGGGCACGCCGATAAAGGTGAAATAGGAGCCGGAGTTGTTGTCGGTGGCCGCATTTCCTGCGTCATCGGCAGACACGATGTAAAAGTAGTAAGGCTGCCCAGGAATGAGTTTCGTCAGCCGGACCAGGTGGCTGGTAGTGAAGTCTGAGTTGGTTACGGCCAGGTTGAACGTCAGGTTGGTGCCGTAAAGAACAATGGAGGTGGACGGCTCAGTCGTCTGCCACGTGATGGTGATGACGCCAACGTCAACTGAGGCCGCCACGCCGCTGATGACCGGCGGCACCAGATCGGCGACCGCAGTGGCAACGCGCTTAGCCCCCGAACTGTCCACATAGTCCGCCTCAATCGCATCCCCATTGTGAATCTCCAGCTTCCCATCCACGGCAGCCGCGCCGACGACCGTCGCGACCGCGCCGGTAAAAGCCCCATAGCCGCCAGCCGCCTTCAAGACGAAGGTTTCTCCCGCGGGCTCTGTTGTGCTTTTCAGCAGCACGCTGACGCTGTTGCTGGTGGCCCAGTTTGGGTCGAAGACCGAGATCTGGATGACACCGGGAGCGCTGTAGGCGGGACGGTCCAGTAGAACTGAGCCTGCGCCCGGGCGCGCGAGGTCACCTGAGACGACCAGCGCAAAGTCCTGGTCAATGGCCGCCGTATCCAGCCGCGCGTCCTCCACAATGTGCGTCGCGCGGACCCGTACCAGGTAATCGCCCGGCAGCGGCTGGCTCAGGTGGACCGCTTCGACGTTGTTGAGCGTGTCCGGGGACGGCGCGTTCGGCACGGAATCACTGCCGGCAAACTGGTTGCCGCGGTAGAGCGTTCCGTCGGGGCCAACAACTTCCAGGTCCAGGTCATTTACCAGGGCGGGAATCGTGCCCGGGAAACCAGGAACGTCGGTGTAAGCGAGGGTGATCTTGAGCGGTTGGTCGGAGTTCTGGACCAGGGTGTGCTGGACATAAACCTCGCCGTTTGTCAGCAACGTGGTCTGGTCCACATATTCGTAGTAGCGCGGGGCCGTGCTGATGTTGGTGACAATGATGTTGGTCAGGGCGATCCGGCCCCATCCTTCGTCATTATTAGGAATCGGTCCGGGGCCGCCATTCAACTCGTCGAGTTCATTGGCGGAGTTGATCAGCGCCGCCTTAACCAGCGCGGGAGAGGGCATCGTATTCTTGTGCAGGCTCTTGTAGTACTGGACGAAGATGGCGGCGGCCCCTGCGGCGTGGGGTCCGGACATGCTGGTGCCGCCCATATAAACGTAGTAGTCGTCAATTGTGGTCCAGGCGATAGACGCTTCGTCCGGCGCTGCGGACGACGCGGCGGAGGCAATCCACGTGCCCGGCGCTACGAGATCCGGCTTGATCCGGCCATCCTCACAGGGCCCGCGACTGGAGAAGTCCGCCACAGTATCCGGCCCGTCGGCGTAAAGCCCGTAGGTCTCCGCGAGGGTATTTGGGACGTTCTCACAGGCGCCAGTGGCGATCACGTTCTTGCCCGAGGCTGGGCTGTCCATGGTCTGCGAGTCGGAACCGGCGTTGCCAGCCGAGAACTCCAGGACGTAAGGCTGATCACCGGGCGTCGAAGCGTCCGCATCCCGCACCAACTCATCGAACTGCGCGGCGTCGGTGTCGTACTCACCCTGGACGTCATCGCCCCAACTATTCGAGCCGATGACGGCCCCGTTACGCACGGCGTCTTGCGTGAGCGTTTCGTCGCTGGGAAAGGGCTCGGCCTCGTTCGCATCGTCGTCGAAGATGCGCTCGATGAAAAGGCTGGCGTGCGAAGCAACGCCGAGGCCGTAAAGGGCGCCGGAGTCGGGATCGGTTTCGCCGGTGGCGGCGTTGCCGGCGACAATGCCCGCGCAGTGCGTGCCGTGGCCGTAGCCGTCCGAGCCGTCGAAGATGTTGGTGCCGTAATACTTGAAACCAGTTACCCGCCCGCTCAAGTCCGGGTGCATGGCGTTCGTGTCTCCGCTGTCGAGTCCCGTGTCCGCCACGCAGACAGTGACCCCCGCACCGCCGAACCCGATTTGCTGAGTAAGAGTCGGCGTACCGACAGCCCCGTCATCGCCGCCGACAAGCTTGGAAGCCATCTCATCCACCAGTTTGCGGCGAGGCGCGCGCTCAATCCACAGAACGGCGCTGGATTGGGCGAGCGCATCCACCCCAGTCGGCGGCAATTGCCCGCGCAAAAAAGTGCCCTGGCGCAGGTGGCTCTCGTGCGCAATGCTCGAAAACAGAGCGCGCACTTCGGCGAGTTCCGCGGGCGTGGCATGGGCAGAAAGCATAGCCGCCACGGCCAGAACCTGGTTGGTTTGCGGGACCGCATGCGCGGAGGCGGCCAGCCGCGGATGAATCTTGTGGTCTGGGCGATAGGGGCCTACCCACCGGACGTAACTCAGTGCCCGGATGTCATTCGGCGGCACGCTGTTGAATTTGGCGATGAACGCATCGTCCGGCACATACTTGAGCAACTCAACCCCCGTCGAGCGCAGTTCCGCCTTCCAGCCCGCTTGCACCGCGCCCTCCAATTGGACCAGGAACAGACCGGTGGAAGGGCTTTGCGGCGCCAAACCCGCTGCCATTGCCGGAACGTTCGTGCGCGGCGGGGTGGTGATGACCTCGTTCCTCAGCCTGATTTGCCGGGTCTCGCTGGCAGCGGCAAGCCAGGAGGAAAAGAGGAGACCCGCGGCAAGCAGATTCAGGCAACGTCGCAATCGGGCGGTGTCGCAGCGAACAAAGGCAAGCTTCACTTGTTGACTATAACCACTTCGGCAACGCCCGACAAGCTGCGGCTCTTCTCAGCAATCCCCGCTGAGGACGCGGATCAGACCTTATACGGCTCGGGGTGGACCCACGGCGCGCGGTAAGGCCGCTGCAACAGGCGATTGGCTTCGTCGTCGCCCACCACCTTGCCCGCCGCGGCATCCCACGTCAGGCTCCGGCCCAGCTTCATAGACATATTCGCCAGGATGCAGGCGGTAGTGGAGATGTAGCCCTGCTCGATATCCGCCACGGGTTTGCCGCGGGAGGCGATGGCGGCCAGGAAGTCCTTCATGTGGCCGCGAATCGCGGGTGCGACCTGCCTCTCCAAGTCCTTCTCGTCCCGGTCCTCCGGGAACTTGTCGAACTCCATCGTAACGTCGCGGTGGATGGGCTCGCCGCTGCCCATAGGGGTGAAGTCGAAGCTGTTGATGCTGGCCTTCAGGCTGCCCTTGTCACCCCAGAACGTGATGCCCCAAGGGTAGCGCGGGTCGGTCGGCTGGCCCCACCGCCGATGTTGCCAGACAACCTGCAAGTCGCCGAAGTCGTAGATGGCGGTCTGCGTGTCGGCAATATCCCCCTTGCGCCCTTTGCTCATGATGATGCCGCCGGACGAACTCACCACCTTGGGCGCGCCCAGGTCGAGCATCCAGCGTGCAGTATCGAGCATGTGGATGCACAAGTCACCGAGCGTGCCGTTGCTGTATTCCATCCACGAGCGCCAGCCGCGGGGGTGCTTCAGGCGGTTATAGGGCAGCATGGGTGCTGGCCCGGTCCACATCTCCCAGTCCAGGTATTCAGGCGGGGCGCTGTCTTCCGGGTCCGGGCCGCCGCCCATGCCGTAATAGCTATAGACCTCCACCAAGCCGACTTTGCCCAGCTTGCCCGCACGGACAATGGTATCGCGGGCTTCGATGAGATGCGGCGTGCTGCGGCGCTGGGTACCTACCTGCACCACGCGGTTATGCTTGCGGGCTGCGGCGAGCATGGCCTGCCCCTCGACCACATCCACGCTGATGGGCTTCTGCACATACACATCCGCTCCGGCCTCCACTCCCGCGATCATGGGCAAGGCGTGCCAATGGTCGGGCGTGGCGATGAGGACGATATCGAGGTCTTTCTCGCGGAGCATCTCGCGGTAATCGTGGTAGGTGCGGGGCTTCTTCCTGGAAGCCTGGCGCGAGGCCACAATGTCCGCCGCGCCGGCGAGCAATTGTCGGTCCACGTCACACAGGGAGACGACCTCCACCGGCGCCACCTGGATCAGGCGGAGCAGGTCGCACTTGCCATACCAGCCGCAGCCGATGAGGCCGACGCGCTTCTTCTGGTCTGCGGATTCAGCGGCATAGCTGCCGAGGGCTGATAGCGCCAACCCTGCCGCGCCCACTTGGATAAACTTCCTGCGATTCATGCATCGCCATTTAAGCCCGCCCGAGTGCAAACGCAAGTTCCGTTTGCCGTCCACGACTGGGGGGGGCGCTTATGGGGAACTCCCCATAAGGGCGCATCTGGTCAGTACCACCGGCCCCGGGCGGGCGGGCTCCGGTGCGAATCAGGCCGCCTCTGCTCCTGCCGCTCCTCTTCCAAGTAACACTTTGGCAAGTTTCTGGACCACAGCAACTTGAGGAATTCGCGTTTTCGGCCTTCCGCACTTGGAACTTAGCTCAGTTACTGAACCCTTCCACGCGCGCATCGCGCTTGGGTTACTCCGTAGTCTCTCCGTAGCCCCTCCCGATACACACCGTAGGTTGAAGTTCAACCTACGGTGTGTATCGGGAGGGGCTACGGCGTGTATAGGGAGAGACTGCGGCGCGGTGCCGAGAGGGTGGCGGTGGGCAAGTCCCTTGGGCCGAGGAGGTTGCAAATCTGCCCGTTCACCTTTTCCAGGCTTCTGAAGCTAAAGGCCCCGCCCCTTCGCCACGGTGGTACTGACCAGATGCGCTCGGGCTGAACTCATCGGGGCGTCGCTCGTGCCTTGCGTTCCGCCACCAGAGCCAACGGCGTTACCGGGCGGGCCGCTCGCGCTGCTACTCAAGGCACACCAGGAACTGGACCGCGCCGTGGACCGCTGTTACCGGCACCGGGTGGAATACCTCTTTGCCCTCTACGAAAAGCTCACCGCCCCGCTGGTGGCGGCCAAACCGACGCGGAAAGCTCGGAAGCAGCTACCAGAACCTTAAGGCGGGTTCCTGTTCGATCCGTGTCACCACGCCAGCGCCCCGGGCGGGTCAAGCGTGCATGCTTACGTTGCAGGCGCGCCCACTTCGCGGCTAGCATTGCGGCGAAGACTTCTTTGCTCCCGGTCGCGTCAGGAGCTCATGCCGGCAATCCGACCAGGCCAACTGGCGACGTTGCAGCCCCAAACCTGCCGGAGGAGCCGCTTCTTCCGTGTGGCCACTTTATGCCACATGACGGGTTTCGGCGTTTTGATAGACTACGATGGACTTTGTAACGGGTCATCAATGTGTGGACATGACACTTAGCTAGCAAACCGCTGCGAGAACTCACGCAACAACCATAAATGCAAACCGTGAATACCAAACCGAACAAATCCGTGAAACCAAACCCAACTCCTATCGTAACTAAAACCCTCCTGGTGCTGGCTGCCGTGCTGATCGTGCCGGCGGGGACCGGGTTGGCCCAGAACTATTGGCAGGGGCCAGCCAACGGTTCCGCCGATTACAACACCCCTGCCGACTGGGTCGGCGGCGTCGTTCCTACCGGAGGATCCGCCAATCCGGCTAATGACAATGGCAGCAACAGTGTCATTTTGATCCAGGCCGGCGATCCCACTTGGTCGGTCAACAGCGTTCGCGCCGGCTGGGAGAACAATGCTTCTGGTTCATATCTCCAAACTGGCGGCACGGTGACCACGGTCCTTAAGTATCGGCTGGCGGCTGGGAATAACGGCGCGGCTAACAACTCCCCCAATAGCGGTTCGGTTGCCTACTACACACTGAACGGCGGCACGATCAACTGCGGCAACGACTTTAACGTCGGTGAATTGGGCACGGCCGTTTTAAACATCAATGGCGGCGCCATCAATTGCAGCGGCGGAAATTTCGCTGACAACAATTACAACGGCGCCGGAAACAGCGGGGTAAATGCGGTGACCGACGTGGTGAACCAGACGGCGGGCACCATTACGTGCACCGGGGGCAGCCAGATGTTTGTCGGGAACGGCGGTGCGGCCATCTTCAACATGAGTGGCGGCACGAACACGGTGAACAACTATATCGCGTTTGGGCGCAGCGGGGGCAATGGCACGTTTAACATGACGGGCGGTATGCTCGTCCAAAACGGCGGCGGCAATTTGCTGGTCGGCACCGGTTTCCAAAATCCCAGCGGCGGCCTCCCCATTGGGATGCTGAATCAAAGCGGCGGGACCATTAGCTGCCAAGGGCAGTTTTTGGTGCCGGAAAACTCGCCAGCCGTCGGCACCGCCAATCTCAGCGGCACGGCTGTGCTTAATGTCCATGACTGGCTAGCCGTGGGGCGCGGTAGCGGGTCCGGGAAGCTCACCATTACCAACAACGCTGCGATCACCCGAGACAACAGTAATGATTCGAGCGCTCACTTTGACATTGGCGCGGGCGGCCCCGGGGAGCTGGATCAGAACGGCGGCACGATCACGGATGCCAGCAGCGATTTCTGGCTTGGTGAATCCGCTACGGCCACCTGGAACATGAACGGTGGCACGGCCACTCTGTTGAATGTAGTGATGTCCAAAAATAGCGGCATCACTTCCACGTTGAACCTCAACGGCGGCGTCATTCAAGCGACCACCATCAGTTCCTCGCCCGGTTCGCCGTCCACCTTGAATCTTAATGGCGGAACCTTGCGGGCGAACGCCAACAGCTCCACATTCATCACCGGCGTGTCTCAGTCGTTGATCGGCGCGGGTGGCGCGGTCATTGATTCCCAGGCTTACAACATCACCATCCCGCAGGTTTTGCAGGACAACAACGGCGGCGCGGCCACGGTGACCAAGCTGGGCAGCGGCACGGTGATTCTCTCTGGCGCCAACACGTTTGGCGGCGCGATGACGGTCAGCAGCGGTCTTTTGGAAGTGAGCACCGCCAGTTCCGGCGGCGGCGCGGTTTCGGCGGCGAACACAGCCGGTTTCGGCACGCTCGTTTCCGGGGCGAACGGCCAGCTCCCGGTGGCCAGCCTGACAATGGGCGGCGCGACGGGTGGCACCCTCTTCTTTGATCTAGGTGGCTTCGGCAATCCCGCGGCGGCCCCGCTGAACGTGACGGGCGCGTTCACGGCCAATGGGACCATCACGGTGAATGTGGCCGCCACGGTTCTTTCCGTCGGAACTATTCCGCTGCTTCAGTACGGCAGCCTGGCCGGCACGCATACGTTTGTGCCGGGCAGTTTGCCGGTCGGCGTGGTGGCCCATTTAGCGACGTCGGGCAACATCCTCGAGTTGGTGGTCACCAGCGCCGGCGCGCCGCGCTGGGACGGCCAGGTTTTGGGCCAATGGGACCTCGGCACCAATCAAGACTGGTTTGATCTGGGCACTCTGATGCCCACGACGTATTCTGATGGCAAGCCGGTTGTCTTTGACGACAATGCGGCAGGAACCACCACGGTCAATCTGACCGCCACGGTCAGCCCTGCTTCCATCAACTTTAACAACAGTTCCCTGCCCTACACCATCGTCGGCACGGGCAAGATCAGCGGCAATACCGGCCTCAATGTCAACGACCCGGGCACGGTCGCCCTCCTGAACACAGGCGGCAACAACTTCACAGGCCCTGTGACTGTCGTCAACGGCGGCAGCTTGAGTGTCACCAATCTGGCTAACGGCGGTTCGCCGAGTGCGATTGGCGCTTCTTCTTCGAGCCCCACCAACCTAGTGCTGGACGACGCCACTTTTAGTTACGGCGGCGCCCCGGTGGCGATCAATCGCGGCTTCACCGTGGCGGGCACGAACAGCACGATTGATGCGGAAGGCAATCTGACGCTCGCCGGCACTGTGGTCTCGCAGCCCAATGTCGTCGAGGGCGGCAGCGGGTTGGTCAAAGTCGGCCCGGCCCAACTGGCTTTGACCACAGTGGGTGCCAACCAATTCGGCAACAGTTTCAACCCGGGGGCCCAGGTGCAGCAGGGGACGCTCTTGCTGGACGGCTCGGCGGGCGGGCAGACCAACCACACGGTGAACGAAATGTGGGTGGGCAGCACGCCCAACTACGGCGCGGCGCTGATCTTGAGCAACACCACCCTGCATGTGGATAGCTGGCTTGGCCTTGGCCGGATCAACGGCGGCATTAACAATACTTCAACCCTCTCCCTTTACAATTCAGCGATGACGGTGGGTAACGTGTCCCTGGGATGGGACGGTGGCCAGCCGGGTAATCTTTCCTCGCAATTCCTGACGTTAAGTGGGAACTCCGCGCTGACCAACTACGGCTCCGTCAACCTCGCGGAAGGCGCCAATGCGAGTTTCACGCTCAACGTCATCAGCAACTCCGTGTTCTGGGTGCAGAATCCGTTCTACATCTGCCTCAGCGATAGTACGACCGGCAGCGTGGAGATTGCCAATTCGGGCAAGATCATCTCAGTCAACGGCTGGTTTGACATCGGCGAGGGCAACAACTGCATCGCTTCCTTGCTGGCCAAGGACACTGCGAGCCTCCTGGTCAACAACGGCGACCTCAACCTTGCGGACACGGCGGGTGGCACCACGGCCACGCTCACGGTTCAGGACCATGCCACGGTCCAGGCCAACACCCTCTGGGTGGGCAAGTCATCGAGCAGTGTTTGCACGGCGACCATCACCGGCTCCGCCACCGCCAACTTTAACAGCTACATTGACCTGGCCAGCGGCTCCGGCTCCGTCGGGAATGTGAACATGTCGGGCGGCAGCATGACCTCGGGCGGAGACATGACGGTCGGCGACCAAGGCACGGCCGTGCTAAACATGGTCACGAACAGCGGCGCTGTGCTGACGGTTCAAGGCACGCTGTATCTTTCCCGCAGCAGCCAGGTGGCCGACGGCACCGTGAACCTAAACCCCGGCACCACCATTGTTGCCGGCTATGTGAACAACGGCTGGGGTTTCCATAACGGCTTCTCCTCGCCATTGGACAACCCCAACGCCTTTAACTTCAATGGCGGCACGTTGAGGGCTTACGTCGGCTCGCCCTATTTCATCCAGCCGTACGTCAACGCGGTGGTTCAATCCGGCGGCGCGATTATTGACGACGGCGGCTATTCCGTCGAAGTGCTGGCGGCCTTGGTGGACGGCGGCGGCGGCGGCGGCCTGACCAAGCTGGGCCTCGGCACGCTTCGGCTCGACGGGGTAAACACCTACACCGGCAGCACGGTGGTGAGCAACGGCACGTTGCAGGTGGGACCGGGCGGCGTCATTGCCGGCCACGTGACGGTGGCCTCGGGCGCCACGCTCGCGGGCGCTCCATCTGCCATCGAAACCTACTCCATTAACAACACGCTGACTTTGGCGGCCGGCAGCACGGCCCTATTCAAAGTTACTCCCACCAGCAACGACCAGATTGCTGGATTAAGCAGCGTGAGCTACGGCGGTTCGCTGGTGGTGGACAATACCAGCGCTACACCGCTAACCGTCGGCACCGTCTTCAAGCTGTTTAACGCTGCCAGCAACGGCAGCGGCAATTTCAGCTCGGTCACCCTGCTGCCCGCGGGCTCCGCCACATTCAACCCGGCCACGGGTGAATTGACCATCGTCTCCGTGGTGCCCTTCAGCCTCAACCCGCCGCTCTATTCCGGCAGCAACCTGATCCTGACCGGAGCCGGCGGCACACCTGGCGGCAGCTATACCCTGCTGACTTCAACCAACATCACCACTCCGCTGGCCGCCTGGACCACCAACAGCACCGGCTTCCTGAACGGCTCCGGGGGCTACTCGAACAGCATCCCGGTCAACACCTCGGAACGCGCGCGGTTCTTCGATCTGCGCATGCCGTAACACCCTTCTGAAAGAAGTGGAGCAAGGGCGTCCCGCCAGGGGCGCCCTTCTTCTTTATCCCCTCACCTCTTGCATCTGGCCCCGTGGTCTGCTGTGGCCATTTTATGCCACAGGCGCTTCGGCGCGCCACATGCTAGGCTGATGACGACTTAATAAGTCCTGACCGCGCGAGACCGGAGCACGGCCGCCCTTTGCGGCCGGGGTGTTGCAGCAGTCGCCGAGGCAGGACTGAACTATAATGCGAATTCTCATATGAACACCTCCCGAGGAAAAGCCCGCGCCCAGCAGCACGTGCCTGCGCGCCCGAACGCGGGGTTCACCCTAATCGAACTGCTGGTGGTCATTGCCATCATCGCCATCCTGGCCGCGCTGCTCCTGCCGGCACTCGCCAAGGCCAAATCCAAGAGCCTGCAAAGCTCCTGCATCAACAACCTTCGGGAGCTCGGCATTGCGCAGGTGATGTATGTGACCGACTACCAGCAATACACGGCCAGCTTGCGAACTGTCGGCGGCTACTATTACGTCTGGCCGCCACGGCTGCTTAACCTCATGGCCAATAATCGCAAAGCGTTCCACTGCCCCGCCGCCTTGCCCGAGAGCGCCTGGGACACCAATATCAATACTACCCTCCAAACCGAAACGGGGTTGGATGGCAAGCCCGACCCGTACGGGATTACCCAAACCACGCGCTTTTCCTACGGCATCAATGACTGGGGCTTGAACCTCCTAAACCATCCCCAGCTCGGCCTGGGCGGCGACATTGACGGCGGGTTTACTCAAGGCCCGGTAAAAGACACCATGGTGATTTCTCCCAGCCAGATGATCATGGTCGGCGACGTGCCGGCGATCAAAGATGCTACGCTGATCCAGTTCAATGCGAATATGGACCCTACCGACTCCACACCCGGCCACAGCCAATGGCCATCGAACCGGCACAGTTATCACACCGACCTCGCCTTTACCGATGGTCATGTCGAGTCCCCCAGGAGAAATGATGTCATCAATTCGGCGATGAACAATGGCTGGCGCAGTCGCTGGAACAACGACAATCAGCCGCATAATGAGGTTACCTGGACGGTGAATCCGGCCTATGCCAGTCAGCTTGATCAGTAGTCACAAACACCCATGCAGCCCTGCCGCTTCGCCGGGTCCGCAACCGCGCTCCTGGCCGCCCTCCTCACTGTCGTCAATCCATGGCACGGTCTCGCCGCCCCTTTCCGCCCGCCGGCAGTGCCGCTGGTTACTTTCAACCCTTACCTAAGCATCTGGTCGGAGGCGGACCGGTTGACCGACGACGTGACCCGCCACTGGACGCGGCACGAACACCCGCTGGTCAGCCTCGTTAGAGTTGATGGCGAGACCTATCGCCTGATGGGCAGCGAGCCCAGGAGTTTGCCCGCCTTGCCTCAAGCCGGGTTGGAGGTGACGCCCACCCGCAGCATCTACACCTTCGAAGACAGCAAAGTCCGGATCACGCTGACCTTCATGACCCCGGCGCTGCCTCACGACCTGGAAGCTCTGGCATTACCGCTGAGCTATCTGACCTGGAGCGTCCGTTCGCTCGACGGCCACGAGCATGCGGTTTCCATCTATGACAGCACCAGCTCCCTGTTGGCGGTCAACCAACCGGGGGAAATGGTGACCTTGGGGCGGGGGACCGCCGGTCCCTTCACGTTCCTGCGGGCGGGCACGGAGGATCAAAGCATTCTCGGGTCCAGCGGCGACGACCATCGGGTTAACTGGGGCTATGCTTATGTCGCCGCGCCGACCGCTTCGGCCAAAGCGGCCATTGGGGGCAGCTGGCAGTTGGCCGCGGCCTTTGCCGAGCGCGGCGAAGTTCCCGCTCTGGACGACACCCATTTGCCGCGGCCCGCTAATGACGATGAGCCGGTGATGGCATTCAGCTTCGACCTCGGCAAAGTAGGAACCGAGCCGGTCACCCGCCAGGTCATCGTGGCTTACGACGAGATCTACGCGATCAAATACTTCGGCAAGATGCTGCGGCCCTACTGGCGGCGAAAGGGCGCCACTCCCGAAGAAATGTTGCAGCGGGCTTCGCGCGAGTATGCCAGCCTGGCCCGGCGTTGCGCGGAGTTCGACGCCGAGCTGATGGCGGACGCCGCGAAGGCGGGCGGGCAGCGATACGCGCAGATTTGCGCCCTGGCCTATCGCCAATGCGTCGCCGCCTGCGGCCTGGCTGCCGACGCTAACCAGCAACCGCTCTTCTTCACCAAGGAGAACACCAGCAACGGCGATATCGCCACGGTGGATGTCTTCTACCCGATGGACCCGCAATGGATTCTCCTCAGCCCCACGCTGGCCAAGGCGACGCTCGTCCCGATCCTCTCCTACGCCGCGTCCTGGCACTGGAAATTCCCCAATGCGCCCCACGACCTGGGCACCTACCCGATCGCGCGGGGCACCGATGACGGCGGCGAGGGCATGCCGGTGGAGGAAACCGGCAACATGCTCCTTCTGTGCGACGCTGTCGCGCAGGCGGAGGGCAAAGCCGACTTCGTCTTGCCCTGGTGGCCGAAGCTGACCCAGTGGGCGCAATACCTGGAACGCTACGGCCTGGACCCCGAGAATCAGCTCTGCACGGATGACTTCATGGGCCACCTCGCTCACAACGCCAACCTCTCCCTCAAAGCCATCCTCGGCCTGGCCGCTTACGGCGATTTGTGCCGCATGCGCGGCGATACGGCCAACGCCGCGAAATACCGCAATCTGGCGAAGGCCGACGCGGAGCATTGGATGAAAGTCGCCGCCGAAGGCGACCATTACCGGCTCGCGTTTGACCGGCCCAACACCTGGAGCCAGAAATACAACCTCGTTTGGGATCGGATTCTCGGGCTTAACATCTTCCCGCCGGGCGTCGCCCAGCGGGAGGTTGCCTTCTACAAGACCGTGCTTCAAAAGTATGGCCTGCCGCTCGACTCGCGCACGCACCTGACCAAGACAGACTGGACGCTCTGGAGCGCGACCCTTGCCGAAAACGCCGCGGACTTCGAGGCCTTCGTCTCCCCGCTCTGCGATTATCTCAACCAGACCACCGCGCGCTCGCCCTTCGTGGACTCCTACGAAACGGACAATGTCCGCAGCGATGGCATGCACGCGCGCCCCGTCATCGGCGGGGTGTTCATCAAGATGCTTGCCGACCGCGCGCTTTGGAAGAAATGGGCCGCGCGCGACACGGCCAAGGCGGGCAACTGGGCGGATTTGCCGCCGCCGCCCAAGCTTGCGGTGGTGCTGCCCGCGGCGGATCGGGCGCCGGCTCAGTGGCACTACACAACGGCCCAGCCGGTGGGCGATTGGTTCAAGCCCGGCTTCGATTGCTCGGCCTGGAAACAGGGCCGAAGCGGCTTCGGCACGTCCGGCACGCCCGGCGCGAGGATCGGCACTGTTTGGAATACGGGCGACATCTGGTTGCGGCGGGAATTCGAACTGTCCAACTGCACTTGGCACGACCTGCAGGCCTGGCTCCATCACGATGAGGATGCCGAAGTCTATATCAACGGCGTCGTGGCTTTGCGCGTGTCCGGCTTCGCCACCGGCTACGAACAGTGGCCGATGGCTGCTGCCGCCAAGGACGCGCTGCGGCCCGGCAAGAACGTCCTCGCCGTTCACTGCCACCAGACTATCGGCGGGCAGTACGTTGACCTGGGCCTCGTGGATGTGCTGTCCGAATAAGCCCGCTGGCGGATTAGCCCCGCCACTCGTGCAAGCACACAGTTTCTTCTCTGCCGCCCAGCCTGGGCAGGCTCGGGCAGGATTGGATTGCTGAGTGCGGCTGTCCTGGGGCTCCAGCCGGGTGATTCGACTGGGTCTCCCTGCCAAGGCCAGCCTAAGGCGCGGCAGCCAGGGAGCTTAACTCCGGCTGGCCTGAAAGAGGATTTTGCGTTACGGGCTTGATCCCCTGTCGCCAATCCGGCAACCTGCCGCTAATGGATGGCTTTGGCTTTTGACTTTGTCTTTACACCTGTGACTTTGTCCCAAACATACTGTTAGTTGCGGCTATAGCATTGTTGCTGCTTCTCTGAATGCCGATGCTTACACCTGTTGTTTTATGCGCACATACTGTGCTTGTGGTAGCGGCGGTGCTCGTAGTTGGGCGTAGTCGAATCCAACGCGCGTATGCCGCCCTGTTTTTGGTCTGTGCTTTTATCCTGGAGTGGTTTGCGCCAGTAGATTCGTTCTGGCGGGCGATTCTAGCGTTAGGCGGCATGATGGCCTCGATGGCCAGCATAAAAATTGCCGCCACGGCGAAACCGCAATGGTCTGCCCGGTATCGTTTGCTGCATCTGCTCACTTTGGGTTATCCGCTGCGTGCCGGGCGCATCCGGCCAGTTCTATCGCTCCGCATCATTGGCCGTTTTATCGTGGAGGGGTTGGTTGGTGGCGCGGCCTTCTTGTTCCTCCGGCATATAGCACTCGCCCAACATCCCCCCGATGCTGTAATCGCGCTATGGCGCTTGGTTGCCGGGATTATATTACTCTACGCGGTGGGGGAGCTTCTAAATGACCTCATCCATTTTTGCTTCCTGGCATCGGGCGCAGCCATGCGTCCGATCCAAGAGACACCGATTGCCGCCCGCAGTTTGCGGGATTTCTGGGGCAAGCGATGGAACCGTCCGGTGAGCGCGTGGCTCCACCGGTTCGTCTTCCTGCCGCTGGCGCGGCAGCACCGCCCCGCCCTCGGACTTTTCTGTGCCTATCTCGTCAGCGGCGCGATGCATGCGTGGCTGACATTGGTGGCACTCGGCGCATTCGCAGCCTTTGGAATGGCAGTGTTCTTTGGCCTTCAGGGTGTGTTTATCCTGGCCGAAGACCGTCTTCATGTTCACGCTTGGCCGGTTCCTTTGGCGCGGGCATGGACGCTTGCCATCTTGCTTGCAACATCACCGTTGATTATTTGTCCATATCTTCGCATTGTTCATCTCTAGCCTATGAGGCAGCGAAGCCCGCCGCCTAACGCTGCCGGCTTCATCCTTCGTAATCCGTCCTTCGTCATTCCTTACCCCTTCGTCCAGATGGACCACCAAGCCGTGAGTCGCGGGTGGGCGGGGCATATCGGGTAGCGGCCAACCCGCAGGGTTGATAGAGGGTAGCCGGTGGTCGTTCAGGGCAAAACGGGAACGACCACCGGATAACTACGTCGGAGTCCAGCAACCCAACGGGGTGCCAGACCCCGGAGGCACGGCCACAATCGCCCTGGGCCACCTGGCTCGCAGTCCTCAGAGCAAGTAGTTGGGGTCGTATTGGACCCCGTGCTTTTCCAGGAGCTCCCTGAGTTCCTGTTCAAAGGTCCGCTGGCGATGATGCTCCTCCTGGGAGCCGATGTACTGCCTCACCGCCTCCATCATACTGGCGCTGACGGTGAATACCGAATACCCCTCCTTCCATTCAAATTGGTCCTCGTGGTGCGTCGCCGCCTACACCGACGACGCCTTCTTGAATTCGCGCACAAAATCCGAAATGCAATGCGTGGGCTTCAGCCCAATGAGGGCGTGGACATGATCTGCGACTTCGCCCAGCTTGAGCGGCATACCCGCCAGCCCACGGATGGTGCCGCCGAGGTCTTCGTGGAGGCGCGGGCGCCAGGCCGGCTGGATAAAGGGGCGGCGTTCTTTCGTGGAACAGACTCAGTGGTAATGCAGGCTGTAATAAGTGGAACCCATGGCAGAAGGGTGCCAGCCCAATTCGCCTGGGCAACGCCAAACGCGAGCAGCGTCGGCAGTGACGAGTCTGGCACCCCTGCCGGGGTGCAGGGCATCTCCTGCGCTGTTGCCCGGAGGTCGCCTCCCAAAAGCCCGGCGACCTCCAGCTACCGTCTAGCCCGACTTGGCGGATTGGGACCAGCCCTAAGAATTCTTTCCGACGTAAGTCGTTGAGGTTCAGTGGAGGCCTTTTCCGGTACCAGCAAAAAGGGCGCAAACGGCGCTGTAGTGAAGACCTACCCTCTTCCAACGCGGCAGTCGGTGTGCATAATCGATGGCCGTTATGTTTTTGCGCTGCACCACTCGAAAGAAGAACGGCAAGGAACATTATTACTACAGCCTGGTGGAGAACCGCCGGGTCGCCAGCGGACGAGTAGTGCAACGCCACGCGTTGTATCTAGGGGAGATCAACACGACCCAACAAGAGGTTTGGCGCAAGACCCTTGAGATCTTTGAAGAGGGCAAAACCCGTCCCCGCACGATCGCGCTCTATCCCGAGGAGCGGATGGGCCCCGTCCGGGACGAGCAGATCGTCCGCATTCGAGTCAAGGAACTGTCGCTGCACCGGCCGCGGCAATGGGGTGCCTGCTGGCTGGCGGTGCAGTTGTGGGAGCAGTTGGGATTGGACCGGTTCTGGGCCGAGCACTTGCCCCCCAACCGCAAGGGCACGCGCTGGGATTGGGTGTTGCAAATTCTGGTCGTGTATCGGCTATTGGATCCGGGCAGCGAGTGGCGGTTGTATCGGCATTGGTTTGAGCACAGCGCCATGGCGGATCTGCTTGGGGCCGATGAGGAACTGGCCCAGATCCACAAGCTCTACGAGTGCCACGAGCACTTACTGAAGCACAAGCGGGAGCTGTTCGGTCATTTAACGCAGCGCTGGAAAGACCTGTTCAACGCCAAGTTCGATATCCTGCTCTACGATCTAACCAGCACCTACTTTGAGAGTGATCCGCCCTTCCCCGAAGGCGACAAGCGCCGCTACGGCTATAGCCGGGACAAGCGCTCGGATTGTGTGCAGGTGGTGGTGGCGCTGATTGTCACCCCGGAGGGTTTTCCTCTGGCTTATGAGGTTCTGGCCGGCAATACCAGCGACAAGACGACGCTGGCGGAGTTTCTGAAGAAGATCGAGGAGCAGTATGGAAAAGCCGAGCGGATTTGGGTTATGGACCGCGGGATTCCCACCGAGAAGACCTTGGAGCAAATGCGTCAATCCGATCCTCCGGTCTACTACCTGGTGGGAACGCCGCGCGGGCGGCTCTCGCAATACGAAAAGCAATTAGCCGAGCTGCCATGGCAAGTGGCCCGGGATGGGGTTTCGGTCAAACTGCTGCCCGAGGACAACGAGCTGTATGTGTTGGCTCAAAGCCAGGACCGGGTGAACAAGGAACGGGCCATGCGCCGCAGCCAGTTAAAGCGCCTGTGGCGGCGGCTCCAAGAGCTGCAGCAGATGAAGAAAGTCAAACGCGACGAGTTGCTCAAGAAACTGGGGGCCGCGCTGCATCAGTATCCGACCGCGGCGCGACTCATTGAGAGTTCCGTCGACCAGGAAAGGGCCCAACTGAGTTTCTCGTTGTGCAAAGCCAAACTCCGGCAGGCGTGCAAACGAGAAGGCCGTTACCTGCTGCGCACCAACGCCACGGCCGGGCGTGGGCCAGACGCGTTGTGGCAGTTTTACATGCAACTCAGCGAGGTGGAAGGCGCGTTCAAAAACCTCAAGGACGATCTGGCGCTGCGGCCGATTTACCATCAGCTGGAGCACCGCATCGAGGCGCACATCTTCATCTCCTTTTTGGCCTACTGCTTGCAGGTAACGCTCCGCCGGCGCTTGCGCGACCTGGCTCCGGGCCTGACTCCCCGGTCGGTCCTGGAGAAGTTTGCGACCATTCAAATGCTGGATGTGCATCTACCGACCGACGATGGGCGTACCGTTATTCTGAGTCGTTACACTCATCCCGAAAAGGACGTGCAAATCCTGCTCCACAGCTTGAAACTTGAATTACCAGCTCAGCCTCGGCCCAAGATTACCACGCCAAGAGGATCCCCAGGCCACACCGCTGTAGTGAAGACCTAGAAGGTCCGCCGCTTGATTTGCAACCACTTGCGCATTCCGACCCCCTCCAATCCGTTAAGTCGGGCTAGCAACCCTTCGGGTACGCCAATGTGCAACCCCATCTCCAGGTATGTCTTCAATTCTTCACGCGTGCCCGTGAAACAATGGAGCACGGCGGGGACGCTTTTCCTGCCAGCGGCCAGAATTTCTCAGAATCGCTGGTGAGCATCACGCTCATGCAAAAAGAGGGGCATCTGCAATTCCTCTGCCAGCGCCACCTGCGCTTCAAACCACTTCTCTTGCTGCGGACGCGGGGAGAAATCTCGATTGAAATCCAAGCCGCATTCGCCGATCGCCACCACTTCCTTGTGTGTCGCGAGGTGTCGCAATTCCGAGATGGTGGTTTCAGTGCAGTTCCGGCTGTCATGGGGATGAACCCCAGCGGTTGCGAAAAGCTGCCCGGGATATTCACCAGCGATCCGCATCCCTTCCTGGCTTCCCACCACACTCGTGCCGGTGATGACCATCCTCTGCACCCCAGCAGCAAAAGCGCGTTCAATGACTTGCTTTCGATCCGCTCGGAACGATCGGTGCGCCAGATTCACACCGATATCAATAATGTCGTGCGATTCGTTCATGGCTGTTCACCCTCGTCGGTCTCTTCAGGAATCACATATTGCACTGCGCAGATGTCTTCGAATCCTTCTTTAAGAGTTTGCTGAAACCATCGAAAGCTGGGTAGGCGCCTGGTGTAGAAGAGGTGGCTGGATCGGCTGCGGTGATAATCCGACGAGCCGAACCTGGCAATCGGAATGCGAAAATTGGGAGCCTTTTCCAACAAGCCTGCCCAGTGGTGCTCAAGTTTTTGACTCGCCGCGCTGAACCAGACCTCGATTGGCTCCGCGATTCCCAGCAAGTAATCAATGTGCCAGTGCGGCGCAGCAATTGAATCCAGGTGGTGGCCAATACGCGCGCGGAGACCTCCAGCACCAAAAGCGCTGCCAACGTAGGCGTAAAAACCCGCCATGATGTCGAAAATCCCGAGGCGGCCGACCTCCAGGCGCTTCATCTGCGCCACGGACGCGATCAGGACGTAGGTCCCCTTGGCTTCGGACAGGTCCATCCGCATCAGCCAAAGGTGCTCCCGTTCCAGCCCCAGTTGGAGTCCTCCACGTCAGTGAAGTTCAGGTAAACCCGATCCGGGGAGATCCCGAGGGAATCGTTGACCAGTTTGCAGACTTGCTGAGAGAGCTTCCTGTTCACGTCGTCATTCAGGCCGCCGATGCTGCGGATGTCCACGAAGGCAGCGTCCCCCGCCTTGCCAGACATCACCATGGCCGCCTGGCTGGCAGCGACCATGACGTATTGCCCTGGCTTTCCGATAATCTCAGCGACCGCTGTCGACAGGGACGCCAGCAGGGCTTTCCGTTTGTCCTCGGGAAGCGCTGCACTGGTTTCGAGTCGTAAGAGTGGCATAATATAAACCTACAACCGTGAGGCAATCCGCTCAAGCTCGGTCGAAAAACGGGGCGACACCGCGCCGGCTTCAGGTTTAAGGTAGACAGGAAAGCGCAGTGAAACTTGTCCCGATCCAAGTCGAATGCTACGCCGGAGCAAAGGCGGATGAGACCCCGCGGCGATTTACTTTGGAAGATCAGACCGTCGAGCTGGGTGAAGTCCTCGACCGGTGGTACCAGCTGGAAAGCAAACCGGAGTGGCCACGAGCCGATTATTTTAAGGTGCTGGCCGCCGACGAACGGGAGTATCTGCTCAAGCATGACCTGGAGGCAGACGAGTGGTTTCTCGGGAAAACGTGGTAAGGGGATAATGTTCCGCAAAGACCTAATTGATTTGCTGCTCGGAAATCCGATGGGCGTGTCCCAAATCGCCCGGGCGGTGAAAGAACCGCCGAGCCGGATCGAGGACGATCTGCAGCACCTGCTGCGCAGCCTCATTCTAGTTCGCGTTCAAGCTGAGACTAACAATCCAAGGCCATGCACAGATACTCCGCACCCGGGCTTGGTCCGCAGCCAGCCGTGGCAGGCCCGTTTTCAAGGTTCGCACCACCCCGGCCATGTCT
>Ga0326728_10005233_pt1 | contig 36976 bp, 38 predicted proteins | sample MB3enrmetagenome_FD_207602 | JGI IMG/M metagenome (GOLD analysis project Ga0326728, IMG submission 207602) | Lab enriched peat soil microbial communities from McLean, Ithaca, NY, United States - MB31MN | ecosystem: Environmental > Terrestrial > Soil > Wetlands > Peat | place: USA: New York...
GCCATTGAGTTCGTTGATTCGCTGCCCAAGACCATCTCCGGCAAGATCCGGCGAAATGAGCTGCGTGAACGGGAGATGACGAAATACAAAAGCGAAAATAATGCTGCATAGAAATGGTGAAGCCTTTTCTCTCTTACCATTTTCCCTTACATTTATGTAATCCGCGACGTAATTTATATAGGCGCGAGGGTAGCCAAGCCAGGTCAACGGCGCTGGATTCAGGGTCCAGTCTCGCAGGAGTTCTTGGGTTCAAATCCCATCCCTCGCATTCTGTTCTTCGGTTAGAGTCCCTGCACTGAGAAAGTTTAAGAGTACTGGTGCAACTCGAATAGATGTGCCAAGCAAAAAGATCAAAAAACTGGTAAAACCGCTAAGAGCACCAACGCCAGCTGATGGTAAATTTCACCCCATCACGTCAGTATACGCCGCAAGTTCTCTTTCCAAGGCATTGAAATCCGGGCGAATCACCGAGGACGACAAATCCCTGATCGAAAAACACGTGGCGTGGTTAGGTCGGGGTAACATAAGTATCGGAAGACTGAATAAAATCACGTTCCACCTTGTGGGCGCGCGGCGATTTCTCGGAGCGTTCCGGGACAATACTATTGACGATCTCATTGGGGGCATCAATTACCTGAAAAACGATGAGATACTAACGCGCGCAGCAAGGGGCAAAACACCGCATCCCTTTAAACAGAACACGAAACGGGATTTTGTATCCATTGTCAAGAAGTTCTACCTCTGGATGGTAAAAAACAACTACTCATCCATTTCCAAGGATGATATCGAAGATATCAAAGTACCTCCGGACGACACGATGACGAAGACAGCGGCGCAAATGTTTTCTGAGGAGGACATCTTTGCAATGATCTCAGCATGCGAAACATCAATGGAGAGGGCAATGATTGCAACTCTCTACGAAGGTGCCTTGAGAATCATGGAGCTGGGAACACTGACATGGGGTCAGGTGTCTTTTACGGAAACAAATGCTGTGATAAATGTCAACGTGAAAACGAAAAAACCCCGCAGGATTCCACTTTACAGTGCCAAACCCTATCTGGCCGCATGGAAAGCTGATTGCCCCTACGAGATAGATACAAATTCGTTGGTCTTTGTGAACACATTACATCATAATTTCAACCATGCAACTATCACCAAACGTATCCGGACAATCGCTAAACGCGCGGGAATAACGAAAAAGATTACCGCCCATATTTTCCGGCATTCGAGGATTACCCACTTACAACGGCAGGGTGTAAAGGAACAGACGATAAAGACAATCGCGTGGGCAAACCAGAAGACCAAAATGATGGCAACGTACTCACACCTCTGCGATGCGGACGTCGATAAGGAATTGGCCGCAACATACGGCATCACTGATATACACGCATCAGAATCTCACGTTATGAACCCGAGCCAGTGCACGCACTGCGGAAATGTGAACAGCCCGACGGCAAGATTCTGCGGTGCGTGTGGCCTACCGCTTACCCCAGAAGCTGCATTAACAACGGAACAGCTTGCAACCGAGATTGAGAATACCCCGCTCTATAAGCAGCTGATAGAAGATATACAGAAGAAGATTCTTGGGAAGGCAGGAGTAGTATAACCCCTTTTCTCGTTTTGGTTAAATGGCGTTTGTTACCCCGGTGAACCTTCACGTTCGTCAATCAAATCCCATATGATTTGGTGATACAACATGGCATATTCTGAATTCATCGGATCCATATTGCGTCTTGGTGATGATTCTTTCTCTCTGGCGCAGGCTTGACGAAAATCCGCAATGTTTCGCCTTACTGCCCTCTTAAGCGCTTTATGAGATACTTTATCCCAATTTGGCAACGTCAACTCAATTGCGGAAATCACACTTTCCAAGTGCCGCATATATGACCCTTGCTGCATTTGAGGTTCCTTTGATCCAAGAATATCTACCAGCCTTTTAAGAATTTCACGAGAGGCATCGGTGTTGTATCCGCGGTCTTCATCTCTATCGTAACACCCTAAACACACCAGATAGAGGAACCATGAATTGACCAACCCGGCATCAGTAAGACCCAATACGTTTGCAGCATTGAAATTATGAGAATACTGATTCTTTAACTGGCTAAAGGTTTCATGGCGCAACATAACTTCAAAAAACGACGGAGATGACTTGATCATATCAAAAAAAAGCGGTGTGATATTGCGGGGGAAATCGTTGATCTTTTTCGCCGCGAGGTCTACAATCCACGATTGTGCCCGCATTTCTTCTTTTAGCTCTTTAAAGGCAGAATCTTTATAGATTTTATACAGAACCGGGAGTTTTTCTGATATTTGCCAATAAACTCGCTTTTTTACCCTTTTAGGGGGATTCACAGACCGGTGAAGATACTCTTTCTCGCTGAACTTCCCATACACTTTTGTGAGATCCTCTTGCTCACGGTCCATCTGCCTTGTGATATCTGCTTCGAATCCTTCGCGACGCTCGATAAAATATTGCATTATCCTTCTTTTCCATGGAATTCGCGGCATTAGCTACTCACCCGTTGATATGTGATATTCAGCATTGATAGATAATAAGTAAATTTGGCATTCCGGCAGAAAATTGCCAAATCAGGTCCTGACAATATATAAACAAGATTGGAAAAACGGGGCGGTTTTACCAAGAACCAACCTTGTTTTGGACTTCTTTAAGCGAAATACCCGCAATTAGATGAGCGTTTCTTATATGAAGGCCAATACATGAGATTATGTTGGAAATACACGACACAAAGGCAGGACCCCCCGATTGGGGTCTATCGAGCGGGTTGAGAACAAACGATGCACGGCGGAGCATAACACAGGAACAATTGGAACACCTTCCCTCTGAGCTGCACAAACTGGTTGCTCAGGCACTTATTGCCCGGGGCGAGTGGATTGTTGTCGAACATGAGAATCAGACATCCGGGGATTGCAGGATGGCGATGGTATGACCGCCGCGATCTCCGGGATGCACAGTCAGCTCTTTCGGGGTGGAGGATCGTACCGAAAGCCCATCTTTGAATCACTTGCTGATACATTCGGTTCTACGCCGTTCACGTTCCGGCAAGCGAACGAGCAAATTGAAGGGTTCAATCGGTCCACGTGCCGGGATTTTCTTGCAGCAAGGTTGATCAAATGCAATACACGGACGTATCCGTTTTACTACCGTGTCCACCAGTCTATACCAACCCACAAGCTGACTCACAGGGAGATAATTGACCGAATGATAAAGCGGACTGACACGATCTTTTCAGTCGTGTCGGAATTCCGCGAACAATCATACGAGAAAGATACAGGAGTAAAAACACATGGCGAATAAGGAAAACAAAAGGAGTGCCGGGCCGGATTCAGAACAGCCAGACTCTCCGAAGGATGAATCACTCCCCGACAATATCAATGTTGCGGGAGGACAGGAAGGATCTGGAACAGACTTTCCTGCACATGTACCGAAAGTTGATAACGAGGTCAATGACATTGACTTCGATGCTCTCCGTCTGCCACCAACCGGACAGGTAGTGGTGAAGGAAAATCTCAGCATTATTCCAATACGGAAACCGAAAAAGACGGAGTATTTTCGGAAACGTCCCGGTAAAGATTGGGAAATTGATTTGCCCCTCTATGAGGACGACGATGGGGAGACCTACCTTGTTGGTCCGGTGTGCTTAGGTTTCCTGAACGATCAGGGACTCATAAAGCGGGCGCGGATACACACCCTTCTTGAGTTCGGATCTGGTGTATTACTACTCAGCCCGATCGGGCTTCCGGATGCTGACGGTAAGTACAATTCATACAACCGGAGCAGGGAGGAGGCATACCTGAAGGCCGAGACCAAATGGGTACGGATAGTTGCCAATAAGGCTCTCGGGGGGTACAGGGTCTGCGAGCCGGAATCTAAATTGCCGGAACCGGACTGGCCCACACCCCCAAACACACTGAAGGAAATGTTGTCCATCGCCTTCAAGGGCAGGTACATCAACGAGCTTGATCACCCGATCATCAACCGGCTCAAGGGACGACTATGACCGTTCCGGCTGACTGTGAATCCATTTGGGTAGTGGACTTCGAATACACCAGTAACCCCGGAGAACGACCACACCCGGTTTGTGTTGTTGCGCGGGAACTGCTGAGTGGGAAGACTGATGATGTCTGGCTGGAGGGAGAGGAGGCGGGAGACCTAAAATCCCCACCTTACCCCACCGGGAAAGATGCTCTCTTTATCAGTTACTATGCGCCGGCTGAGATGTCCTGCCATCTGGCACTCGGATGGCAGATGCCGGCCAACTTACTGGACCTCTTCGCAGAGCACCGGGTCCTGACAAACGGGCTTCCAGGAGTGGGAAATTCCCTTCTCGCGGCATGTGGATACCGGGGGGTGCCATCTCTTCCAATCTCGGAACATAAGGATGCAATGCGAAACCTCGTTCTTGCCGGTGGGCCGTACTCAGAAAGCGACCGGAAGAGCATTTTAGAGTATTGTGGTGAGGATGTCCGTCTCACTACCTACCTATTCCAGACAATGCAGCACTCCATTGACTGGCCCAGAGCACTCTTCCGGGGCATGTATCAGGAATCAGTGGCTCTGATGGAGCACCGAGGAGTCCCGATAGATGTTACTACACTAAGCCGTCTTCGGCAGCATTGGCAAGGGCTTCAGGCGCGGCTCGTGAAAGAGATCGATGTCAACTATGGTGTTTACGATGGGCTGATCTTCAAGACAGCGGAATTTGAACGATATCTTGCAGAGAAAGACATACCTTGGCCCAGAACGGAGACAGGCCGTCTTAGTTTGTCCGATAAGGTCTTCAAGGACATGACCAAGACCTACCCATTCCTGCAAGGACTCAAGGACCTCCGGCATATACTCGGCACCATGAAATTGAGCCCACAAAAACGTGATGCACGGCTGTGCAAGGGCCGGGGTAAGGCCTTGGCGGTTGGTTCAGATGGCCGGAATCGGACAATGCTATCACCATTCCGAGCCAAGACCGGCAGGAACCAGCCCAGCTCAGCTGAGTATATTTTTGGCCCCGCGGTCTGGCTCCGGTCGCTCATTCAGCCGGAGCCCGGGAAGGCACTCATCTATGCAGACTATGCCCAGCAGGAGTTCGCCATTGCCGGTTATTTATCCGGTGATCCTGCCATGCAGGAAGCGTACAGAAGTCAAGATCCCTACTTGTCCTTTGCAAAGATGGCAGGAGCAGCTCCACCGGAAGCAACGAAGGAGAGCCACAAGGCAGTGAGAAACCTGTATAAAATCTGCGTTTTAGGTGTGCAGTTCGGTATAAGGGAACAATCATTGGCCCGGCAGATGAACCGGCCACCAGCTTATGCGGGGGAACTCATGCGACAACACCGGCGGGTGTTTAAGACATATTGGGACTGGTCTGACAGGGTACTGAATGACGCCCTACTGACCCGGCGAATGACTACCTCATTCGGATGGCAACTCCATATCGCCGGAGATGGAGGTGACGCCGAAAGATCGATACGGAACTGGCCAATGCAGAGCACCGGATCGGATATACTGCGGATGGCCTGCGTCCTCCTTGAGCGGAATGGAATAGAAGTCGTGGCTCCGGTGCATGACGCGGTCTTATTGGAATGTTCGGTAGAAGACGCTGACAATGTTGCCAAGAAGGCGGTCGCTGTAATGGAGCAGGCATCATCCTACGTCTTGGGCGGTCAGCGAGTAGTACGGGTCGAGTATCAGATCATCCGGTATCCGGATAGATACTCCGACCCCATCCGGGGAGTGGAGACGTGGAACAAGGTAACGCGGTTATTGGATGAAATGGATGCGGAGGCCTGCAGCTCATGACCAGTAAACCGAAAGACTTCGCGAGTACCATGTTGTACTGTGCACCAAACATGGTGTACCCTGCACCATTACCTGTAGCGCCGTACCCCACCCGTATAATATATTATATGATCTTCTTTTTGGGGATCTATTCACTCGCTCAGAGGTGTTGGAATGGCGGCTGAAGTAGGCAAAGCTGCTGACAGGCTTGAGCTTGTAAGCCAATATAGGATTGATCTGCCTTCCAGCCAGGATATTACCAAGAAAAAATCCACCTCTCCCCGCAAGAGAAGGTATGACAAGTTCCTGTGCGGCCCGGTACCACTCGATTGGCTCTCCATGGCTGCAAAATGTTCCGGGAAAGCTTTGCAGCTTGGTCTGGCCCTGTGGTATCTTGCAGGATTGACCAAATCCTTCACCGTCAAGCCAACGCGATCGACACTGACCCTATTCGGATTGTCGCGGTGGTCGGTAACAAGGAACCTGCGCCTGCTGGAACTCGCTGGATTGGTTACTGTTGAACGGTGTAAAGGGAAGGCGCCACTGGTGACTATCATCGAGGAAACCTGCTCCATGGTGGCAACCAATGGAGAAACCGGGGAGGTGGTGTGATTGTCGGAGACAACAAGCAGCACTGACACCTGTATCATATCACCCCCCACCGCGCTCACGTCAATATCACGATTCCAGATTTTGGCAATTGACAGGATTATTGTGAATCCGTCCAAACGCCGGGTTGATGAAAAAACAGTCAAATCCCTTGAAAAGAGCATGGCGCGCGACGGCCTCCACCACCCAATTACGGTAAACGAAGACTTCGAACTTCTCGCAGGCAAACATCGATTGAGCGCCGCGCGCAATCTCGGGTGGGTCGAGATTATGGTTGAAATTGTACCGACCGATGATATCCGCAACCAGATAACAACGTTGGAAGAAAATCTTTTCCGGAAAAATCTGAGCGTCTTGGAGCAGGCCGAACACCTTGAACGGTTGGAAGAACTTCTATCTCTTCTCGGAAAACGGGCTTTACGAGGCGACAATCAATATACGTCGTGCACGTGCCGAGCAAATTATATTGTCGGTGAAACTTCCAAAGGAGGTGGCGCATACTGTGCGCTACCACAACCCATAAGAGAAACTTACACCACCAGTGATATCGCCAGCGAAATCGGGATGTCAGAACGCACGGTTCAAGAACGGGTAAAGATCGCGCGCGACCTTCCGGAGGATGTTCGGAACCTCATTCGTGACAATCCTGTCTCCGATAACAAGTCTGAGCTCCTCCGTTTGATAAGAGTGAAAGACCCGGTTGACCAGATGAAAGTCGCCGAAAGAGTCGTGAACGGAGCTGTGAAGACCGTCAAGGAATCCATCGCGGAGATAGAACGCGAGAAACACCGCGCGCGGTATGTGAAGGCGGCCGGGGAGATAAAAAAACTTCAGGACGGATTCACACTCGTTGCAGCTGACTTCTTCGAGTATGAGGAAAAAATTCCGGACAATTCTATTGATCTTATCGTTACAGACCCCCCGTATATCGCCGAATTTTCGGAATGTATCGCGCCGTTCCTGACCATTGCCAACCGCGTCCTGAAAGCCGGAGGGGCTCTCGTCTTGGTTATCGGGCATGCGCGGTTACCAGAAGTGTTTGAAGGGTTCCGTGAATGCAAAGTGGAATTTGGCGACGATGCGTTGGAGTTCTATCATATCTGCGCGCTTGCAATGTCGGGGAAGACAGCCGCAATGCATTACGTGGGCGCGCAAAATGGATTCAAACCCGTTATCATAGGGATGAAAAGTCCACTACATAAACCATATCGCATGTATAACGATTTGCTTACGGGTTCCGGACGTGAGAAGGATGCGCATGATTGGCAACAGTCTGCGGAAGAATTACTACCCCTTATCGATGCATTCAGTCCCCCCGGCGGAATTATATTGGATCCGTTTGTGGGTACCGGGACATATGGCATCGCTGCAAAAATGCGTGCCCGAAAATTTATCGGCGTCGATATAGACGGCGAAAACGTCAAGGTTGCTAAGGCGCGGATATACGGTGTAAAGGCCAACTGATAGGCAAGAAAAGGAGCGGGAGGGAGGATTCCCCCCCGCACTATGGTTTGGACACTTTTAGGATGCAGCTAAGAGAACCGCGCACCCTTACCGGTCACCGGCGCCTCCGACCGGTATCCCGTGAGGATAGGTTCCGCTGAATGCAATTGTACACATTCCGACGGTCATCGTCCTCATCGGATTCTTCATCCGTGTCTTCATCCGAGTCGTCATCACACTCGTCATCGTCCTCTTCGTTTTCATCGGATTCATCCTCATCACGGGGTTTTCTCTTCCGAACGGGGCGTTTGCGGGGATTTTCGTCCTTATCGTCCTCATCATCCCAATCGTCATCCGATTCGAAATTTTCCTCTTTCTCCACACCGCGCTGGTTTTTCTCTCTCCGGATTGGGTGTTTACGGGGAGATTGCTCTTCCTCCTCGTCTTTATCCTCCTGATCAGGAAGTCCCCGCTCACGTCGTTCACGTGCGAGTTCGCGCTCTCTAAATCGAAGAATTTCTTTCCCCCAATCGGGATATTCGTCCTCGTCTTCCTCGATATTTTCCTGAGAGGCAGGAATCACGAGTCGAGACCGGAGCGTTCCCGGATTTTGCGGATCCGGCATCATAAACTCCACGAGGAATCTCATTGGCTCTACATTCGTCCCGTTATTGACAGGACGTTTCCGTGTGCTAGCACCATTCGTCATGCTTATCACCGCTGGCTGGAGCGCTTTCTATATATAAATAACTATCGGCTAACTTACCGCCTGAGTGGCAAAAATCCTATATAAAAATGTTACTTAAGAGAGAACGGGGTCTTATGCTCCCTACGTATCCTGCGCATGTATCCTTCAACACCATCTACTCGTTCTACGCAGAAGACGCAAACATTTTTCGGGAACCCCGGTGCGGTCTTTGACTCAACAGAAACGCGAAATTCTCTGCCCCCGTTCTCGAACATTCTTGGGAATTTGATCTCCTTTACCACCGCTGGTAGCCATGCCTCCCCACGACTCACCCCAAGGAGTGCTGGCGCATGATCGGTTATTACGCGCATTCGTGCCCCCATCAAACCGAGAATTTCCTTCATAAAAGGCAAGTCGTTGCAACACTCATCATTGCCGCCCTCACAACACCCGTCGCAGTAACCACAAAATCCTTCGATATTTATTTCACTTTTCTGGATGATTTTTAGGGCATGACGGTTATCAGTGAAGAGGAATAGCGCCCATTGATCCGCCGAAGTATGGAATAGCCGGCATTTTGGTGTTGCTGCGACCAACTCGATTTTTTTACCTCCACAACTTTGAAGGAATCGACGAAAGAACTCAGTTCGGGTGCCGCCGAACTTATGTGGATAATAGTCGGAGAACACGAATGTGTCGTAATCATCATAATCCAGTAAACAGCCGCCGTTGACCCCACTACTCGCGTAATACATGAGCGAGGGGCGGTATTCTGACAGGCTTCTCAAAAAACCGGTTATGTTAAACATTTAGATCACATCCGCTTGATTGTTTACCCCGCCTCACCATTCCTTCCTGAACGTGGCGTCATCGAGTTCTTGAGCCAAAACAGGAACCTCGTGCAGATTCAGAGCTCGAATGATTTCAACGGCCTTTTTGTTGTAGGGGGTTAGGATTTTTATCTTGCCTGACGAAATTTTGGCTTTGAGTTTTTTCTTGGCATACTCACAAGCCTCGCATCCCTTCATCGTGACTAAATATCGCTGGACGACATAATTCTGCTTCTTTTTCGCTTTGTTCATTCGTTTATCCTCCCTTTTTCTGGCTTTTGCTGGCTGGATTGCTCGTTTGACTTTATAAAGGGCTGCACCAGCGAGGATATGTCAAACGGCGCTTCAAAAGGATCGGTTTGTTGGGTTTTGACGGTGTTTAAGAACTGGATTTGAAATTAACATGTTTTTAAGGCGATTTTTGGACTTAATGGGGATTAAGGATAGATAAACCCGCAAAAAGGTTACGTAGAAAAGTTACGTAGTCGCTCGTCGTTTTTGGGAGTGAGAGAAAAATTGGAAAAAGTTGCAAAATCGCCGATATTTTTTGGTAAAAAGTAAAAGGGACGAAACTATCCGTGTTTTACATAATCGGGGTGCAGACGATAATACGACCGCGCAATCGGGGCTTCACCGAGAAGACCGCGCGCTCTGATTTCAGCTTCCGGGATTGACTGAATGACCTCCTGTTTCTTTAAATTCCAAATTAGTTTCCTGAAGCCGGGATACGTGCTGCGGGGTTTATTGATCGCGGTTCTCATTTGGTTCCATGCGTTGTACATCTCGTTTACGTAGGCCCCGGAACGTCCCTTGTTCGTGAGAAAACCAATGACAAACTCCCTTTGCGTGAGTCCTCGTGTCCCGGTCACTGTGATGACCGTCTCTGTCGGTGTTCTCCCTTGTCGGAATGTCGCGGACGTATACTTCCGTACGTAACGAGGATGTTCCTCGACTGTAATTCGCTCGCTCATGGCTATAAATCGCGATTCTCATATTTAAACATTGCGCACAATTACCGACGAAAAACCCAGTTCTCGTTTTAGGAAGCTGCCATAACGAGTTCTCGGGTTTCCAAAAGGCGGATTGAAATTTGCATTAGATCGTATGTTTTGAAATTTTATGAAACCGTTGTACTACTCTTCGCCGAAGTACCGAACAATTTCGGATCGATCGTGTCACGGGTAAAAACACGGTCGTATTGCGATCGTATGTGGTGTAATCGACTGCCATATGAGTCTCAGAAACAATTCAAAAACCAGTTGTCAAAATCCAAAAAAGTGATCGAGAAACTCGTAAAACGGCGCTCGACACCGTCCATACCTGTTCGAGATTTAATAACTTGATCGTAAGATCATCGGACGAACCGTGTGAAGTTCACAAACAGCTGTATTCCGGATCGAGTTTGTAAGGTTTCTTCAGCGAATTTTGGCAGAATTCACTCCAAAATGCAGTCCGTTCTTCGTGTGCCGTTAAATTGGGGTCGCTGAAAATTTGGTCATCGCACCACAGATAAGACAAAAACGCGTGGAAAACGCTGCCGGATGGAAAAATAGTACCCTCTTTTGTCCCATTGCCCAAAAACCACTCAACAGGGATTGCTTGTTGAACATTCCGTTATCACTTTTTGCTGGCTGGCTTGGTTCTTTCAAGTGATTAAATGCTTGGATGTGCCGCTCGAATGCTGTACACCCCTTTGGAAAGTTTGGACAACCTCTGTTTCAATCCTTGTTCTCTTGGATGTGCCGCTCGAATTTACATTACCACAATCTAATCAATTCGCTGTAGAAAGTTTCAATCCTTGTTCTCTTGGATGTGCCGCTCGAATTCCCAACCCGAATGAAAGGAATCGAAAATGATGATGATTATTTCAATCCTTGTTCTCTTGGATGTGCCGCTCGAATCAGCGGTGGCCGGGTCAATACGAGCCACATGATGGGGTTTCAATCCTTGTTCTCTTGGATGTGCCGCTCGAATAACACTTTCGGTCTGTGTACGAGATGCAACCACGTTGTTTCAATCCTTGTTCTCTTGGATGTGCCGCTCGAATACCCTGACTTCTGCCATGCTGAACATCGGGGGAAAGTTTCAATCCTTGTTCTCTTGGATGTGCCGCTCGAATAAGATGTCCGAAAATCGGATTGCTTGAGTACTTAAGTTTCAATCCTTGTTCTCTTGGATGTGCCGCTCGAATGCATCGAAAATACTACGAGGACCACAAGACCGAGGGTTTCAATCCTTGTTCTCTTGGATGTGCCGCTCGAATCCTCCCTCAGCTGGTTAACGTCATGGAAATGATTGAGTTTCAATCCTTGTTCTCTTGGATGTGCCGCTCGAATTCCGCTCTTGATATACTGGTATGACGGGCTGACGGGTTTCAATCCTTGTTCTCTTGGATGTGCCGCTCGAATGATAATCGATAATTTCCTCAGGCAGACCGAACAGGGTTTCAATCCTTGTTCTCTTGGATGTGCCGCTCGAATCAATTAACCGACGATGATATAAAAAATTGGTATTGTTTCAATCCTTGTTCTCTTGGATGTGCCGCTCGAATCCGGAATGAGGTGCTGGATGGATTACTCTCGCTCATCAAGTTTCAATCCTTGTTCTCTTGGATGTGCCGCTCGAATTTCGGCGTTCTTATCGACTGTAAAAACGCAAGGGAATGGGTTTCAATCCTTGTTCTCTTGGATGTGCCGCTCGAATTCGCTGGATGGCTCTAAACGACCTCCGCACACGTTGTTTCAATCCTTGTTCTCTTGGATGTGCCGCTCGAATTCATCTGCAGCCGGTACTTCCACAGGAGAACCACAAGTTTCAATCCTTGTTCTCTTGGATGTGCCGCTCGAATAACAAGAAAGAGAAGCGCAAGACCACCAAGGTTCAGTTTCAATCCTTGTTCTCTTGGATGTGCCGCTCGAATGGCATAAGGTCATTCCCAGAATGTCCGTTTGCGAGTTTCAATCCTTGTTCTCTTGGATGTGCCGCTCGAATACGCCAGCACCGCCGGCAACTCCGGCGACGGGGTGGAGTTTCAATCCTTGTTCTCTTGGATGTGCCGCTCGAATTGATCCTCGAGAAAATCAACGAAAGGAGCGATGATAGTTTCAATCCTTGTTCTCTTGGATGTGCCGCTCGAATCTCCGGCACGAACTCACCGATAAGATCGGCATCGAAAAGTTTCAATCCTTGTTCTCTTGGATGTGCCGCTCGAATGCGATCTTAACGTCCATATTAACATGGCCATATTTGGTTTCAATCCTTGTTCTCTTGGATGTGCCGCTCGAATTCTGTTGTTCCCGTTCCCTGCGAGTTTGCGGCTGTGTTTCAATCCTTGTTCTCTTGGATGTGCCGCTCGAATGATGTTGGTCTCCACCCAGCTGAGACCAGTACCGATGGTTTCAATCCTTGTTCTCTTGGATGTGCCGCTCGAATTAAATAGCAAAGCATCGCCTGATGAACGAACCCGGGTTTCAATCCTTGTTCTCTTGGATGTGCCGCTCGAATTATCACTTTCAGTTCCGGGGCGGGTTTTGTCACGGGTTTCAATCCTTGTTCTCTTGGATGTGCCGCTCGAATTAACCGAAACTTGAGAGTATCCAGGATATCACTCAGTTTCAATCCTTGTTCTCTTGGATGTGCCGCTCGAATGGTTTAAATCGAACATTCCCGCAGGTTGATAATTAAGTTTCAATCCTTGTTCTCTTGGATGTGCCGCTCGAATATGCTGGAGGATCCCCTCGAACTGGAGGGTGATCTTTTGTTTCAATCCTTGTTCTCTTGGATGTGCCGCTCGAATTTATACTAATCAGTGTGTTTACCTTCCCAGCACTGTGTTTCAATCCTTGTTCTCTTGGATGTGCCGCTCGAATGATCCAACATTGGTACTGTCGATGCGAAAACATTATGTTTCAATCCTTGTTCTCTTGGATGTGCCGCTCGAATGTCTTTTAATCTTATTCGTAGTCGTACTGGTCTTTGGTTTCAATCCTTGTTCTCTTGGATGTGCCGCTCGAATCTCGCTAGGGACCACTGAAAGGTGACTCAGCTCCTGTTTCAATCCTTGTTCTCTTGGATGTGCCGCTCGAATCTGGTATGTCGCCGTTCCGGCCTGGGAAGCGTAGGTTTCAATCCTTGTTCTCTTGGATGTGCCGCTCGAATCGAAATGAGGTCCAGCATCAATGCATCACGGCGAGTTTCAATCCTTGTTCTCTTGGATGTGCCGCTCGAATGTCGGAGGGGCTGAATATACCCCCGTGGAGGTATCCGTTTCAATCCTTGTTCTCTTGGATGTGCCGCTCGAATCGGACCTGCCATGTATCCAAATTGATTATCGGCGAGTTTCAATCCTTGTTCTCTTGGATGTGCCGCTCGAATAGGATTCCAGGCAAATCCCCGGACTGTCAACCAGGGTTTCAATCCTTGTTCTCTTGGATGTGCCGCTCGAATTTATTACCAAAGCTGAATTTGATAAGGTGGAAACCGGTTTCAATCCTTGTTCTCTTGGATGTGCCGCTCGAATCTTATATATGCCCTCTATTAAGAACCCTCTTTGGTAAGTTTCAATCCTTGTTCTCTTGGATGTGCCGCTCGAATGATACTTCTCTCGTGAGTAGTTCTGATCCTCACAGGTGGTTTCAATCCTTGTTCTCTTGGATGTGCCGCTCGAATCCAGCTGACAGATTGGGAGTGGGGGGAAATCTCTCAGTTTCAATCCTTGTTCTCTTGGATGTGCCGCTCGAATCGACCTACGCATGGTCAACCGGTGCATTTGAAGGGTTTCAATCCTTGTTCTCTTGGATGTGCCGCTCGAATATAATATCGGCCTCTAGTGCCGGGGGGGTGCTCTGACTGTTTCAATCCTTGTTCTCTTGGATGTGCCGCTCGAATGGGGTGCATCTTTTGAATTGCCCTGAGTAGATCCTTGTTTCAATCCTTGTTCTCTTGGATGTGCCGCTCGAATTTTGCCATAAATCATCCATATCTCCGAGTCTTTAAGTTTCAATCCTTGTTCTCTTGGATGTGCCGCTCGAATATGCGGGACCGGGTAGAGCGGATCCGTCTGGTCAGTTTCAATCCTTGTTCTCTTGGATGTGCCGCTCGAATCAGATCGCACAAGCCCCGCCGGATATCGTGGCAAAGTTTCAATCCTTGTTCTCTTGGATGTGCCGCTCGAATCAACCTGCAGGAGATCATCCAGGACCTCAGAAAGAGTTTCAATCCTTGTTCTCTTGGATGTGCCGCTCGAATCCTGACGGCTTCCAATTCAGGAGGATCGAATACGAGTTTCAATCCTTGTTCTCTTGGATGTGCCGCTCGAATGACCCCTAATGTCGAGGGGATGATCTGGGCTCCGGGTTTCAATCCTTGTTCTCTTGGATGTGCCGCTCGAATTAGCGATCCGGCTCAGCTGGTTGACCTTCATTCCTCGTTTCAATCCTTGTTCTCTTGGATGTGCCGCTCGAATCCCGCCAAATTTTGCTTATTTTCCCCAGATTAGCGTTATAATTGCTCGGATTATCCACAAGATTTTCTTCCTGCAAAATTATTGATTCCTATTTAAAGATAAGAATCTAGACGCACATCGTACTGTAACAACAGTCGATGCACTTGTTTTTGTATTTTGTCCTGTCTGGATAATATCCTTTTTCAATGATCTCAAGGATCTCTTGCACGATTTCCTTCCCCCGCATGAAATCCTTATCGGAAAACGGGACTTCTTCGATGTGGTGATTGCTCCGTGTGTAACATATGTATCCCCGGTTTACGTTGACGTGATAATTTTCTTGGATCATCAGCGCATGGAGGACGAGCTGATACTTGTGCGTCTGGAAGACTGCATCCTTGAACTCCGCGTACTTGTATTCGAATGGTACCGCAGTCCCGTCATCGAGAAAGAGGACTTCGTCTACGATACCTTTGATGTGGTTCTCTTTCGAGGCAATGAAAATGTCCATCTCCTTCTTCACGACTCCAAGTTTCTTCCGGAGATAATCCGGGTTTGTGATCAGTTTCTCGGCATGGACTTCCCTGCCTTTGAGAACCTTGAAACGTTTCTCCTCATGCTGGGGGATATCGAGGCAGTGCATGAAATAGATGAATCGGGGGCAGAACAGGTACTCCAGCACATCGGAGATCGTGATGATAGTTGTGCTCTCTTCCATGATCTTTAGAAAAACTTCGTGAGCAGTTCGTCGCTTACCAGTTTCTTGTCAAACGCCTGCCCGAGCAATTTCACTTTCTTGAACGAGGCATCGTCCATCGGGAACACGTAGAGTGAATCGATCTCCTTGTTGATAACTTCCTCGCATTCCAGCGCGAGCGAGTCACGTTCGTTGGCATTGAGATTTCCCAAAAACACGCTCTTCTGGACACGGTACAGCCCCTTATTGAGACAGATGCGGACGACCTTGTTTCGGATCTTTGTATCGGTAATATCATACACGACCCAGACCAATGTCATGATCATCCGCCCTTTTTGATGAGGCTGTTGGCAATCCGGTGGCATTCCAACTGGATCGTGTTGCCGATCTTCACGTTACGTCCGTGATAGTCGACCTCTTTGTCAAACATCTCATTGAGCGCCCCAATCAGGAGTGCCTTTCCATCCTTATTCAGGTACAGTCCTCTCGGCACCGCATCGAAATAATTCTCTGCGACCTGCTTTTTCATGAAGAGGTTCACTACCGTGCGATCGGCATGGGCGCGGAAGATCTCGATGAGATCGAAGACGAACGAGCGTTTGTTGTAGTTGTCGGTGTGTAAAAACCCCATGTAGGGATCGAGCCCCGCGATGATGCACGCCCGCTCCACCCGGGAGTACAGAACCCCATACCCATAATTGAGCAGGCAGTTGAAGGCGTCCCGGGCAGGGTCCCGGCTCCGGCCTTTGAACTTCCATTGCTCGGGCATGATGCTGCTGATCGCATCGAAATATTCCTGTGATGCCATCCCCTCGATTCCCATGATGGACCCCCGCTTGAAATCGAGCGAACCCTTCATCGCAAGGAGTGTTTTTTCGAAATCCTCGAGCTTCAGGATCGGCAGTTCAAGATCCTCTTTCTGGTCTGGGCGGTTCTTCTTCAGGTCCTTTAAGAAATCAATCTGGTTTCCGATTTTCTGCGAGATCCAGCTCCGCGCCATCTTGAAGCCCACCTCTGATCCCTCTGCCTCCAGCTGGCAACGGCGGATCAGCGTGGTGCTCCCCAGTTTCGAGTGCCAAACCCGGCCGTACGGGTCACCGTGGTGATCGAGGAAGATGATATCGATGTTGTTCTCCACTGCAAACGCGATGGCATCCGTAGTAATAGTGGCCGATGTCGTAATCAGGATGCTATCGATCTTGTCGGCTGAGACCTCGAAGGTCTTTTCGTCGTTCCGGACAAGAAAGCAGTTTTTCTCTTTCTTTAGGAACGATCCCCGGGTATTGATGACGAGCTGCATTACCGGATCGTTTCCTTCCCTGCTGTCAGGTGCCTGACTGCGCCAAACCCACGGGACACGGATTTCCCGATACCGAAATAATCCGGTATGATGAAGTTGGCATGGAAGATCCCGGTAAAGACCATCACGGTGACATCTTTCAGCCGGTCCTTCTTAAATCGCACATTCGTATCACACTTTATCTGACCGGGCACATCATACCTCAGCGATTTTGACATCGATATGATATTTCCGATGAGGGTCTTCCGGATAAACTCATCGCGCTCGGCCTTGCCTTTCAGCGAGTAAAACTTCCGGTAGTTCTCTTGGTTTAACGCGAACCATGGCGTCACGAACTCGTACGAGTGAATCTTATCGGACAACCCGAACTCCTCGTCTTTCACGGCAATGCCTCGTTCGACGATTTGGTACGTGTCCTCCCCCAGCCGGATCTCATCGTACTCATCGAATATCTGTTTGAGCACTTCCGCGCCCTCGTTGATGCCGATGACGGTCGGGACATTGCCGATCATCTTGTACTGCACGACCGGGTAGCGGTAGATGAATTTGTCCGCGTTGTGCTGGTGGAGCTCGGCGTATTCGTTAAACTTGGTTGCGAAGAAGCCCCGGAGTTCGTGGGCTGAGCCATAGATTGGGCGGGTGGAGCCAACGGTGAGGGTGAAGGTGCGGAGGATCATATGATCAGGTTCGAAACTTTGGAGTCATCAGCGAAGGATGCGCCAATATCAGAATCGTACTTCATTTCGCAGAACATAATGTCATCATAGACTTCTTTGTGTTTCCGTACATACCAATACGGCATCTTCACTTCAAACAAACGGCGTTTCGACGGGGGGAAATCTGAAGCGGTGATTTGATGCTTGAATATTAACGGGATGACAGGAATCTGGAGATACTCTTCCTTCCGGGTTTTGATTTTATCCTCGAATTTATTTGGATTGTCAAAAATGCCCATGAGTGTGTTTTGAATGTCCACATATTGCCTAATAGCATCGATAAAATTTTCAGAGTGTTCGATATCGATTCCTGCGTAGACGTTTTCTACAATGGAGATAAGGTCAGATTCGGTTAAATCCTGACGAGAATTTTTAAAAATTTCAAAGGATCGTGCCAGCAATCCCGTTGAATCTGGATCATAAATTTTTTCAGAAGTTTTTGATGCTTGGAAAATGTATATCCGGCTGTCCTTTTTTACTCTTCTCCTATTTACGCGACCGGCTCGCTGAACGAGAGCGTCAGGAGGAGCGCATTCGGTAAACATGATATCATAATCGATATCCAGCGACACTTCAATAACCTGAGTCGCTATCAAAAGTTTAGCCTCATCGATTCGTTCCTCTTTGGATCTCCGGTCATCAATTGTAAATTTTGAATGATAACAAAGAGGATTGAGATATCCTAATTTTTTGTATAGTTCTTGGCATTTCGCGACGTTGTTGACAACGACGAGAGTTTTTTTTCCGCTCATTACAGAATGTTCGATCTCGGGAATGGCATCGTCAATTGATTTTTCAAATGTCTGATACCGGTTCCGGCATGAGGAGAGCAGCGTTTCATCTCGAATAATCTTCACGTTTGGCAGTGATTTAGAGAACAATTCTATCAAATAGTGCGGCAGAGTCGCACTCATCAGCATAAATCGGGTTCCCAGTTTTGAGAAATGTTTTAAAGATTCGATGATCAGCCCTAGGGTCCAACGATCATAAGAGTGAATCTCATCGATGATCACGACGCTATTTGCTGCGTTAGCTTCGATAAGAGTCCATTTACCGGTGTTGAATCCAGCAGCAAGAAGCTGATCCACCGTTGCTACCGTTGCCGGTTTGATAAAAGATTTGTCGAAAAGAACCGTTCGCTCACTTGGATTTTCTTCTTCATTATCGCGCATGAACGTTGCCGTGGAATGCGATAATCCTACGTTGCCTTTGCCGAAATAATCCTCCAGCCTCAGGAAAATGCTGTTGGCAGTAACCATCGTCGGCAAAAGGTAGATGAGTTTTGCATCCTGCATATCTCGGATGTTATTCAATGCCCAGAAAAGCGCGGCCTCGGTCTTACCGCTTCCAGTGGGGGCAACTGCAATAACGTGTTCTTTTATATTGGCACATTCCTGTTGAAATGGCCGCAAACGGCTGAAGGCGATCTGTTTTTCAACACATCTTTGTTCAATCTCTTTCAACAGACCATTCGAATCAAGTTTTACAGAGTAAGGCAATTCCTTTCCCGCAGATCCCAGCCAATCGGAGTAATGGAGAATCGCTTTTAAAAGTGAATAGGTTGCCCGGACTGCATCAGGATTCGACTCTCCCCCAGAGACTTTTGTGAATACTCCCCCGTAACCGATGAGTTTACTCACTTCTCTGTACGGATCATACTCATGAATTTGAATTTCAGGAAAATTGTACCCTTCGTTCTCGAAGATCTGGCCGGCAAAGGAAAGGGCGCGACACATTCCCTCCTTGCAGATTGGAGGCTTGGCACTTACCCCCTCCCGATGAAACGAATCCAATGACGGATCAATTCTCTTATGATGGCCGAGTACAGCAAGTGCTTCAAGCGGAACTTTTCCTAACAAAGGGCCTCCCTCCTGTGAGGACAATGCCATGGCACCCCGGAAAGTAAAAGAAAATGATTCCAATTCATGTCGGTAATTTTCCCGGTAATCGAAACTCTTTCCAGCCTGTTTTGCCAGCATCATCTGCTGGAAAGGCTTGATATTTTTACCAATATCGTGAAGAACAACCGTAAGGAGCGAACTTTTTAAAAATCGTTCTTCATTGAAACCATATAATTTACCAACTCTTTGGATCAAATTACTTTTCGATGAGACAGTGGATTTCCATGCATTATATGCTGCCTGAATATGCTCCTCATAGGTCTGATCAGGTTTAGCCCAAAAAACAGGAGAAGTCATTGGAGGACAACCGCTTTGCCATCGATGCAATACCCATCAAGCGGACTCGAAAGAGTGACAGGTGTACTAATAAATGTAAAGGGTTTTCGCTCAATGACGCGACGCTCCTCTCCATTAAATTTAAATTTTGTCGGTAAAAGGAAGACTTGGGGGGTGTAGAGTGTTTGGATGATCGGTATTTTTTTCAAATCAATATCATATTTATATGATCGTGAAACATTCCCCGGTATGATAGTATGTTCGAACCGGTGAATTTTCTCCGATTTTATTTCTGTGATGTCTGATATTGTGCACACTTTTAAAAGGTCGTCACTGTTTCCTGCAGTCAATGCATATTGCGGTGAGTTAAACGCCTCCTTTAACTTTTGAAGAGGTTCGGATTTATCCGAAGCAAAGAAGAACACAAAATCATTTGAGAACAGAAATTCGCGGATTAGGATACTGTACTGCCGACGGTTTTTGATATCTTCATTGGTAAAGGATTTTTCTTTCCCCGTCAGTTTCCGGTAATTCCAGAGATCTTTCATGATTCCTTTATGCGTACCATAGACGCTGACGAGGATCTGGTTCTGATCGACAAAATCATGTGCCTCATCCAGACGTTTTCCCAACGCTGCACCGATCATGCCAACAATTGCAGTTTTTGGGGGTAAGGGGAGGGTCTGGTGAAACGTGTGCGTTTCCGGTACTCGGAAGGATGCTGTTATCGCCTTTGCCGTAATGGAGAACGAGAACATGCGTAATCTCTTAATCAGGAGTAATACTCATCCGCCCATTTTGCCATCTCATCAAATGCATCGCCAATGGATTTTGCCCCGTCAACCGTTCCTTCAAAAAATCCCTGTCGCACCCCGATTGTTGAAGCAACGACTTCCTTCTGGTAATCCTTGAGTGTCTCTTTGATCATATTGGTATTGAGTTTCTTACCATCGACCTGAATACTCTCAAGGAATATTGGGTTTTTTGTCTTCAGCATTGCAGCTGCTACAAATTTCGGAGCGATATCCGCGAGGAATCTGCTTTGCCTGCCAGATGCCCAGAGATTTTTAATCGCGTTGAGAAGGTCTTTGACACGTTGGGCTTTCTCCTTGTTGTTCAAATCTTTCTCGAATCCGTCCCCACATCCAACACGATCCAATTCAATCAGGATCGATCCACGGTACAATCCAGAATGAATTTCTGTTTCGAAAATATTCGGATCTCCCCCGGCTTTAACTCCCATATAATTGGTCCCAAAATCAAGATCGCCGAGGTAAGGATTGAGAGCAACAAGGGGCGAGACACGGACAACTGATGTGCGTTTGGTCGCCTTACCCTTCTTCCCTCCCGCTGCTTCTACGGTTCCCATATACCCGAAGAGATCGTCATCAATATAAGTATCCGGTTCCTGTTTTGTCGTTGCAGCGCCCTTTGCGATTTTTGCCGCCTCCCCTTCGGAAAGCGTGCGTCCCAGAACTTCGAGCTGGTTTCTCAATGCCCTTCGCACAGCCTGCGATGATACATAAGGGTAATCCTCTTTTCCGACTTTGATCTTCTTGATACTCGAAATATTATCCGCTTCCTTGTCTGAGCCATTTAACGATGCAAAGGAAACGGGCGTCAGATACGTCAGGGTTAATGCTTTTGCTGATTTCATTATGCTGCCTCCGCTTTAGATTTACTTCCTGTCTCAACTGGTACCGGGTTGCCGGCATTATAGGTATTCAACGCTGCGATCATGCAGAACTGCTTGAACTCAGTGAAATTTTCCTCCATCTTCTGTCCCTTGTTATAGAGTTCTGCACTCACCCGTGTGCCGTACTTCATCTGTATACGATTAATCTCATTCAGGAAATCTTCGGGTTTTCTGGATTTTCTCAACCTGAAAAGATCCCCTTTGCCTTTCTTGCCGCTCGGTGCGATACTCATTCCAATTGTCTTCCCTACACTTACTGCAACATCAATCGTTTCCTGATCCATAGTACTACCACCTTCTCTGATTGCCTTCTCATATAAAATCACAAAATCATACAAGGGTTTGATGTTCTGGGTTTTGGACTTGTTAATTCTGAACACGTGTTGTTCAATCAAATCAACAACACTCTGTTTTTTAAGGATATTTTCACAGACCCGGTTCCTAAGAATTGTCTTACTCTCATTTTTCGGTTGATCGAAATCAATGAGTAACGTCATCATTCTTTTGAGATCGATCTTGTTTCTTTCCAAATAGTCCAATAATCGAAAAAGATATACCGATTCTTGGAATGGCCAGATCATTTTCCCCATCTGGGTATCACCGAGAGATTCTGTATATACAACGAAGAAATCAAGCGGTGATTTGTTCAGGTTTACCTCAAAGAGTTTTTCATAATCAAGTTCGTACTCTTCAGCGTCTGAGGAAGATGAGATTTTTTTTATCATCACAATGCGATAGAGAGAATATAAAAATGTAAAAAACTGTTCATAGGGCTTCTGGAAATATCCTCCGAGCCGGTTATAGAAATTCCGGAGGTAATTGGGATCATCGATCTTGCTTGTTTCCAGACTATGGAACACTTCATTCATTTTTTCCAAACTTGAGGAGTACGGGAAATAGAGATGATAAGTATCATTATTCATGATATAATAGCCAGTAACCGGAACAAATTTTCCAATATAATCGCATTTCCAGCAGACATTCTCAGGATCCCCTCCTTCTGAATTAAAAGAACGAACACCTGAAGAACCTGTGATCATCGGAAAAACGGTTCCCCCAATTTCATTCAACGAGTAAGTAGGTTCACCGCAAATGAAACAAGCGCCTTTCGTTCTACTGCTTCTTTTCGTTTTTCCACTTTTTACCTGAATATCTACTTTGGGTCGGATCGCGTTAGGTCCATCAACCAACAGACTTGAGGACCCGATTTTCAATTTATATTCTGAGAGGAAACTATTCAATCTGTCCTGAAGATGCTGGAAATCTTCTGGAAGTATTCCTTTTTGTGGTTGTGATTTGTCGTATTTGATTTCATCTTTCATCGGCCGTGGCGCTTTATTGAAAATCAGGCCGGCGATTCCCATGGATTTTACTTTCGGAAACCGGATGAACTGATCCTTTTTTGTATTGTAATAGAATCCTTCATTTTTCTCTATCTGAGTTTGCGAAGAAGTATTGTAATAATCCTTGAGCAATCGATCATACGTTTTTTGCAGAAAAGACTGGACATTTTTTTCTGCCCCCTTGAACGAAACACCGGAGTCATCGAGCGCTATCTCAACACCAGACTCCTTAGATTGTTCTTTCTGTGCAATCCGGTAGAGTCCGAGCAGCCCAGCATCCATCCAGAAGTGATTGAGTTTTGGGAAATGAATTTCGGTAATTGGTTCGCCCATTTGGATCACATTTTGCTTTTATATTTAACTACTCTGATAATCCCCCATCGATCCCGCACATGTTAAATCTTGCGTCCCGCGCCATGAAAGTGGTCTTGCGACTGTGTCCTGAAAAGCACCATGCTCACAAAGCTTTCGCAACGATTGATCAGGTACCAGAATGTATTTGAGGACAGGTACATGAGCCCCGTTCTCGTCAGTTCTCTTTTGCGCAGATCTATTCACAACGCCCCGGCTGCTCAATAAGACTGTGATATTGTTGTAGTGTAAATGGTGCTGTTGTGTGAACGGGACTTAACGGAAATGATATCGTCTTAACCCACCAATGTTGACTATATATAACGGTCAGATCTATGTCATGAATGCGGACGGTACTGCACAGACCCTCATCTCAAATAATCAAACCGGTGGTATGAACCCTGCCTGGAGATAACCCAATTAACCGGAAGCAAAAAAGGTGTAGAATTTATCATGGCAAATCAGGATATTCTCTACGATCTATGGATGAGATCTGAATGCGAATGCGAATCGATCACACTATTAAAAATTAGATTGTTTGCAGAAAAAAGCAAAAACTCATTCCGATCATCCAAAAGTTGTGTCACAATAGCTGGGCTTAACTATGCGGTACTAATGTTTATCTTAAAATACACAAGTCCCATAGACTGGCCCCAAAATCTTTGGAATGAGTTCCACCGTGCAAAAGATAACTATACCGGCAATTATGGGATATGGAGGAAGTATCCTAACCTTTTAGTGAATGTTAAATCCTCGGAAGAAAATCCAACCTCGCAATCTTCACAACTGCCAGTTAGAAGCTCAGAATACATCCCGACTACTTCTCCCGATTTGGATCATTATATCAATTGGATTGTGAGCGCCGTAGATGAAATACAGACCTTCAATGGAAAAGGATGGCAGGGTTTAATTCAATCATACAAATGGCCTTCGGCAAAATGCGGCTTTGAAGAAGGGATAGCATATCGCCGAGCATTTCATTTCTTGGTTAATCAGGCGTCTGAAACATCCGGCATTGGTGCGAAAGAATATTGGCAGGGGTTATGTACAGCCATTGCTGGATGGGGTGGGATCGATGCGATAGTCGATGAACGGTTGGCAGCAGATATTTTTTCTACAGTTCAATACCTGCAATCGATTGGCGAATCGGATCATATTGATCTCAATAAGATCCATGGAGAAAGGATTGCAACGTCTTCCAAGGTTTACTATTTTAGTAATCCCCTATTATGGACAATTTATGACTCACGGATAGCCTATGCACTTAACATGTTGGCAAAAAAATATGCCAAGGTATTTCCGAATGCCGCAACAAAATTATCGGAAAGCATCCATTTTTCAATCCCTCCTAATCGAAAAAGTCGAAAAAACCCTGAATTGCCATGGAGCGATAATAACGCAGCATCATTTTTTGTAAGAGCGAGCATCTTACTTCGATCTATCGCATCGAAACTAAACTCTAATAAAATTCCGCCACCATCCCAAGGGATTATTGCATCAGGTACTTGGGATCTGTATCATGTTGAAATGGCTCTCTTTATGTTCGGACAATCGTATGGCGAGGAGTAGGGTGGTTTTCTCACGCCCGCGAGAGCGCCGTTCTCACATGAACTCCGGTGGCCACTTTGTCTCCGTAATCTGCGTCATATGACTGAATCGCCAAAGACGTAAGCTATCTCCTGCCATGCCTTTTCGAGAAGTGTTCGGTAAAATCTAGCATCAATGACTGAGGCATCCCATTCGGTGTCAACAAAGTATCTCTTCGCATCCCGCACGACATAGGATATCTTCATCCCCGGCGCGACCGCAACCCCCCGATTTCGAAACGCTTGAATCGCTGATGCTTCAAGGCATTGGTGAGCATACGTCAACCGGCTGATTCGACGGGAAATAACGAAATCCCGAACATTCGCGGTGTGAAGTCCGCCAAGATATCGAGAATAAATCTCCGTGACCGGGTTCTCCAGTTCCCGCAGTTCCTGCACGGTTCTGGCCCTGCTCATCACCGTCAGCATCTCCTGTTGCATCTTCCGGACATACTCAGGGGTATCGTGACGGCGTGCGGCTATCCCCCGTACCTTCACACTGCCGTCTTCCGCGCGACCGTAATACCGGTTGTAGGCACCGAAGTACCCATCAACCATCGGCAGGAAGACCAGCCACGAGTAGGTCTCAAGTTCTGTCAGCAGGCGAGTTTCTCGTTCGACACGGGCCTTGAGGTTTTGGATCCCTAGACCCTGAACCCACAGGCAATCCACAATCCCGTGGAGGACTTTGAACCCCATCTCGTCGGCAATATCCTTCGTTTGGATGAGAATATCACGAGCTTTTCTTGTGATCGCCTCGTGAACCTCGATCCTGCCGAACTTCGCATTCTTATAGCCAGTGTACCCAAAGCACGTGACGAGCATCCACTTCAGGACAGAATCAATGCCGGCATACTCGGGTTTCATCTTCTTGAGCTGCTTTGTCTCAATCCGCATCTGCAGCAACGGACGGAGGACGTCGGCAAGGAACCCTGTCCGTTCTGGATGCTCCACAGTCTCGGGGGACAGGTTGGATTGGACGATAATACTCGGATAAAGGGACGTGAAATCAATCTCATAGACACTCTCGTAGACGCCGGGTTTCGGCTGGAACATCAACCCGCCCTTATCGCAGGTTCGAAGATTTTCGAACTGCCGCACCCGCTCGGCATCACTTTTCCGAAAAGGAACGGCGATCTCCTGTGCGAGTGCTCCGTATACCTCGTAACTGGATATCAGTGTGCCCGGCGTGAACCGCGAGACGAGATTCGGAGAGAGGCCAGAGAGGCGCGCGCCCATGAGAACGCCGTCAAGTCCGGCTTCTCGGTAGACAAAACTCTGTTCGGTATCGATTAGGATCCTGCCGTCCGGAATGACGGCCCCTGCCTTGTGCTCCATCTTGCCATAGCTCCAGTACGAGCGCGAGTCCATCCTTCTGAACCTTCCTGTTCGGCTGATAGTGAGGGGAAGACCGTATTTCTGTGCCCGTTTGACAATGCGGGGCACCCAGATATCGGCATCCGGGAAAAGGATGACGTGCGGGTCGATGGCATCGATAAGCGAGAAGAAGTCCGAGAGGATCGTCCGTTCATTCCCGACTAAGTGCTCAGTACGATCATGCGTGAGATCAAGCGGCGGGATATCGGCAACCAGTGAAGGATTCCCCCGCACAGCGATCTCAATTTGAGTGAGGTTGTGCTTCAGGTCAGGACTGAACCGGAATTCGTCTGAGTTACCACAAGGGAAGATCCCGTGTTCTGCCATGTACTGCTGATCGCGGCGGACATCGACATTGAAGAGCTGGGCAGCACAAGAAGTCTGGCGCTCGATGGCCTCTGCAACGGCGCGATCCCCGACGACGGAATATCCGTCCACCTCACCTAAGATTGTTCGGAACGTACACTCTTGAGCACCGTGTTCACTCTCCAAGGATTCCAACAATTCCCAATGGAGGTGTGCGTCCGGAAGGTGTAGGTAGAATTGCCGGGAGATAGGCGCCGTATGGCGCCGCACGGATCCCCGGTCGCAATCCCACAGCTCCACTTCATTCCGTGCCACCGAGTCGAAGACCCACATGTTCGGTATCGTTCTTCTTCATCATTTCGACCAATGTCGAGAAGACCGCAGACTCAAGGGAATCCTCGAATGCGCAGAATCCCTCTGAACTGTGCTCCTGAGCCATCCTCACGAGCTGCTCGCCATACTTTTGATCATCTTTCCGCAACGCCCGGGTCGCACGCTTCCAACGGTCTGAAAGGGTCCTGACCCCCATGCGGCTGCTCTCGATCATTCGTCCCATAGAATACCTCCAGTGTTGTCTGTAACCGCAGACCGGGTATTTTCCCTCCTCGCCGACCTCCTCGCACCGGTATTCTTGCCGGTACGGAATCGATCGGTATGAGAGAGAACACCCGGTCAGCTCCCTTAGCCAAGGTATGAAAGATCCGGTCAGCAGCAGGTGCGTACAGGATGACCATCGCTTCCTGTGCCGCCGTTTTGAGTGCACGGATGACCTCTGCCAGCATCACCCCCTCATCAGCCCCTTCGAAGAGGGAGGGATCATGTTCGACCAAAATGATCGTATGGTATGCCTCTCGGAGGATCGTCAGGAGCTGGTGCACGGTGAACGCCCGACGGACTTCGAAGGTACCGGCCGTGCGGCTGATGTTAGTTAGGATGCGGGAGTAGTTTCCACACACGTAGAGGAACATAAACCGCTGCAGCTTCTTGTTGGTATTCACTGCGGCAGTGACGGTCTCGACCGGAGCAACCACCGCGCTGAATGTTCCCGTCTGAAGCGTGACGGCCGGGCACAGGTCAAACTCCATGCCCGGGACACTCTCAGGCTCCGGGTTATTAGGCTCAGGTTACGTGGGGTGTGAAAGTGATCCGCCCCTGGTGGCTGGTGCAACCTTGATAAGGACATGCACAAGACTGGACGGTACCATGTTGTGTGTTAAATGACATCCAAGTCCCGCCATGCATCAGAATCTTGAAGAGAGCGCGATATATATAACTATTGATAATATAAATAAAACCGTATGCCTTTAAGACAAGTTCTAACTGGATTTGCCTTCGTAATTGTCGGGATAAACTTTATAGAGATTCCAATATTCTCCTATGTTGCTGCCTCTTCGATACTTGTCGGATTGATCTTAATCTGTTTTGGAATTATTATTCCGTGGCCAGGAACCGGGATTGATAAACCAAGTGGGTTATATTAGGAGCGTTCTTTTTTTTGTCACCACTTTTCTCCAGAGAGAATTAACGGAGATTGATCCCGTAATTCTGATGGCAACTTTACCTCTCAAAGTGGTGACAATAGAGACACTCTTGTTTGAAGAGATAAGCGTTCTTATCTACTTACCAATCCAATCTGCCGATTTTTGACAGAACCTCAAACTCCAAGTACCTGCTTTCTCATTATATCGATAAGCACTGCATTCACAATATCGAGTGGAACATCTCCGCCGATTGATTTCAGTCTCTCTTTTGCTTTGTTCCACACACGCTCATTCCGGCAAGCATCAAGGAATTCATGACCGTGCCAAGTCAAAGCCGTAGGCATTGCCATAGGGCTCTGACTGTTTTGGGATGTAATATCTACACCATTGACAAGCCCCGCTTGCATCATAAGATGAACATGATAGCCAATTTGTTCGGAAGAATATCCCTCAATTACAAGATTTGGATTAATAAATCCGTGAGGACTTGTTTCCATCGTCAACAGTAATTTCCTTACCAAATCCAGATCTCGCTTCATACCTTTTATCCCCCCTCTCTCGAACTATCAAGAGTTCCTATAGCTGGATGATTCATTAATATGTTTGATTCGGGAAGCGAAGGGTGGAGGGGATAAATCCCCAAAAACTCCAGCCACGCACCGGTACTGTTACGGCAAACCGTAAATACTCCATCTACGATAGTGATGATTGTAGGGGACCTTTCTCCATTCGATGAGAACATGGTACCGGGTACTGGGGCCGGTCCTCCCCCGGTGCCCAATATCGGCCGCTCCGCCTCTTTTGCCGCCTTCATGCTCAAAAAGATCGTCAGATGCAACAGAACTCTTTTTCAATAGGGTTATCCAATGTCGTATCCGGTAGCTTGTCCCTTGAACTTTACCTAGTGAAAGTTCCGGGTTGCTACGGATTCAGTTGGGGATGGTAAAATGAGTAAAGTCGCAATGGTTGTATTGTGGTTTTTAGTCGGACTCTGTCTGCTCGCTGGCGGAATTACGAGTCTTGGTAAGCTTTACATGACGGGTCTTAGCCTGATAGTTGCTGGTATCCTTGTAATTATACTGGCAATTGTACTGTTTATGAAAAAGAAACCGGAAACAGCTCCGGCTAAATAATCTCATTTTTTTAATTGCCTTGCACCAACACCTGAACAGTCTTAAAATCCAAATTAAATTTAAATAATTCTACCCGCTAACACAACTGAGGACTATCCCTATCTCATCATCGAGAACATCTCACAAAAATCGATGCCTTGGGCTGGTCCTCTTTTCATTTTACTTATCAGGTACTACCTGCGATTAAAACAAACGAGTTCGATAACCGCATTTCCTACAAGAATATACAATGACGATTCTATCCCGATTCTTTAAAAAATCCCTTACGAGAACCTTTTCCTCTGGATGCAATTGAGATTCGCAAACCGGGCAACGTGGCATTTTATACCAGAATCCTTGGGGAGTCCTAAAACCAAATGGTGTATGGGTCTGTATGATGTCAGCAGGTGCGGGGCTCCCCGAAATATACTTCTATCTTATCTATAAAGATGTTTCTCAGCTCGTGCACGCTTAAACAACCGCGAGCTCGGTTGATCAAACGCGAACCTATCAGAGCCGGTTTGGCTATCGAATGTGACAGACTTAGGTATTTGTTATCGAAAATAGGGATTCAATTCATCAATTGCCCCGAATATTATTAAACCAAATATAAACACAATAACTCCACCCAATGCGAACCAAACAGAATGCGCTGCCACAAATATTGTATTTAGAGGTGGTATTGTCGAAGTAAGTGGTAAACTTGAATTCTGTGATGCGCACAATAGAACCAAAATAGCGCCGGCCCCCGCCACAACAAGTCCAATAATACGAACCCATCTTTTATTCGCCATATAATACTGCACTCTCTAATCCATTGACATCATAAGTCTAGTGATTTTATTTTCAAACGTTATTTTAAAAGAGATAACACCTGAACGACTGTTAAGATCACCAAAACAACTGTCAGGACAACCAATACAAAAGTCATCGATTGCATCGCTTTATTGTGCTTCTCTATATTCTTGTTACTCTCGTTAATAGTTTGAATTAGTGATTTTATCATCTCCCGCATCTCAGGAGATTCATATGGGGGAGAACCACCTTGCATAAAGAATGATGAAACATTTAAAACGTTAAAATATCCGTAGAAATGTGATGACTGGAAAAAATTATTAACGGGCTATAACTGAATTACTATAGCCCGTCCCTTTGCAAACAGGACAGGGTTTTGACCCGGACATTCTTTCACGTCCATTCCCACCACATCGCCCGCAACGTTTTGGGGGGTCGGGTGGAATATATATTTTATTTTTATTTCCGTTTTTGGCATGGCAGACTGGACAAATCTTGGACGTGCTGAATGGAGGATATCCATGACCATTGCAAAATGCGCACGTTCTCCACATTATTGTAGGCTTTTCGTTTCCGGTATCGATTGTAATTTTTACCATCAATGCATCAATAACACTGTAGTATCAAAACACGATAATAGTGATCCACTCCTAATTTGTGGTGATAATTCATAGCAATGAATAAAACTCCCGCCACGCACCGCCCTTTTGCAACTTGCCCGATCTCCCGTTAATGCACCAGAACCGCGGGGAGATAAATATATCAGATGTCAATATAACGTCAAATGACGTGATATGAGCAACACAAGAACAGCGCTCTATTATCCCGAAATTATTATCCCTAGCCCGGATGGTTCTTTTTCACGCATCGAGGAACGAACGCCGCCGCGTTCCTTTAAAGGTTTCAAATAGTGATCGATGTTTCCTACAATCACTTTTGGGAAATACCAAAAATCTCTTTTTCAATTCTTTTTTCTCTTGGCTTGTCAACGTATTCCTTCTTGATAGCCAATAACGTTTTTTCGACATCCTTTATGTGTTTTTTGTCAATCTTAAAAACTATCCCGATGCGCCTAATTTCATTTTTCATGTTCTGTAAATTGGTATATAGTATGTCTTCCCGTGTTTCATCTTCGGCTTCGTTCTGTTGGTCTATCGTATACTTTTCCATTGCGGCAATAAACATCTGGAAAAACTCTTCTTCGTCTATCATACTATCGAGATTAACCGAGAAGGGCATATATATTTACCGAAAATTATGGTGCGTCAAGGAATGCACCGGTTTGAGGAACATATCTGGTACGTTTGTTCGTACTTAAGACGGGTTGATCTCCGGTTCTGTCAAGTTGTCGGGAGGTATGGTTTAGTCTACATCGACAGGACTTATGTCACCTCCCGAAGACTTGACAGAACCGTTTATGAAAAAGAAACCGGAAATGAAAGCTCCGGCCAAATAACTCCATTTTTTTTAAATGCCAATCCATGCACCAGAACCCCAACAGGCTTAAAGTGCAAATCAAATTTAATTAATTATATCCGCTAACACAACTGAGGACTGCCCATCCCACCGGAACATCTCACAAAAATCGATGCCTTGGGCTAGTCCTCGTTTCATTTTACATATCAGTTCTTATCCGCACTCTGACCAAACCGCGAGCGAACCCGACACCACACCAGATCCTCTGAGTGGCGTTTTTGTTGTGACGAGCCTTGAAAATCGACCAAAATCTCTATATTATCAAAAAATATGGTATAACTTGCAATGATTCGATTGACTGAATTCGAATTACGTAAAACGTATAAGAGAATCATAGAGATTGATGAAATTGTTGGGATTTATGAAGTTCGCATAGAGGGTGTAAGTAAACCCTTAAAAATTAAGGTAAAAGAAATGGTGAATGCGAGTGGAGATCGTTTTGTCGGTATGGCAAATTTAGAGATCAAAGGTAAAGGTAGTTTGGATTATTACAGAAGTATGCATCCCCAAAGAACCAAGGAAGAAGCCTTACGAGATGCCGTTTCTGGTTTCTGTGACCATCTTTCCAATGAGGCCGAAATAAGAGAAATCGAAAACTGGTGAAATTTTTATCTATCCTGGTTTGGGTGTTTCAAGCCCCTGAAAACATATTAAAACCGTAATGCTGCACTAAAATCGTTATATAAGACCAATACCGCGAAGATCCGAGATTATTTTTACAACCGCTTTTTTCGCGTCATCCGGCGTCTTGCCCCCGGCGATGATCAATTTGCCGGAACCAAAGAGAAGTACGACAACTTTGGGGTTTTCCAGTCGGTAGACAAGACTCGGGAACTGTTCGGGGTTCATATTCGAATTGGAAACAGTCGAAATACCTTTCGACAAATTATAAATAGGATAATTAACATGATTAATAATGTTAAATTGGTGGACAGATGGCTGAAGACTTTGACGTCAAGCTCGTCGAGGATGCACGGTACTATAAACCTGATCCTCGTTACCGGCAAGACGCATGGATGGGAGACTACCAGAAAGTCTACAATGACTTTCTTGCCGACCCCGATGCATTCTGGGCAAGGATGGCAGGGGATCTTGAGTGGATCCAGCCGTGGAAGGCGGTAAAGGAGTGGAAGTACCCGTATGCAAAGTGGTTTACGGATGCCCGGCTCAACATCACCGCAAACTGCCTCGACCGGCACGTCAGGGATCACCGACGCAACAAGGTCGCCCTCATCTGGCGTGGGGAGGACGGTGCCGAGCGGATCTTCACCTTCCAGCGCCTACTGTCCCAGGTGATGCGGTTTGCAAACGCCTTAAAAAAGATCGGTGTAAAGAAAGGGGACCGGGTCTGTATCTACATGCCCCTCGTCCCCGAGCAGCTCATTGCGATGCTCGCTTGTGCGAGGATCGGTGCAGTCCATGTCGTCGTCTTCGGGGGATTCGGTGCCGCTGCACTTAACATGCGAATCCAGGATGCCGAGGCAAAAGTGATCATCACGGCAGACGTCGGAATACGGCGCGGGAAGACCATCCAGCTGAAAGCGATCGTCGAAGAGGCTATCATCAACGCATCGACCGTCGAGCACATGGTCGTCCTGCGGAGGCAGACCCCGCAGGTCGAGCTCCGGTCAAACCTCGAGCTTGACTTTTACGATATGATGAAAGGGGTCGCTGCTGACTGTCTTCCGGAGGTCATGGAGGCCGAAGACCCGATGTTCATCCTCCACACCAGCGGATCGACCGGAAAACCCAAGGGCATTGTCCACACGTGTGCCGGCTACATGGTCGGGACGTACTATACGAGTCGGTACATCTTCGATATCAAGGACAACGATATCTTCTGGTGCACGGCAGATCCGGGCTGGATCACCGGACACAGCTATATCGTCTACGGTCCCCTCGCCGCCGGTGCGACCGTGTTCATCTCAGAGCTGACCCCGGATTATCCCGACGCCGGGAGCTACTGGAGCCTGATCGAAGAGCAAAAGATCTCGATCTTCTACACAGCCCCAACGGCCATCCGGATGTTCATGAAACTTGGCGAGAGCTGGCCGAACAAATACGACCTAAGCTCGCTCAGGATCATCGGTTCTGTGGGAGAACCGCTCAACCCTGAGGCATTCGAGTGGTACTACCACATTATCGGCAAGGACCGGTGCCCAGTCCTCGACACATGGTGGCAGACCGAGACTGGCATGCATATGATCACAACCATGATCGGTGAACCCATGCGTCCGGGTTTTGCAGGGAAGCCCATCCCGGGGGTTATTGCGGATGTGGTGGATAAAGACGGGAAACCCGTCGCGCCGGGGACCGGTGGCCTGTTGGTCATCAAGGCCCCGTGGCCATCCATGTTACGGACGGTATACAAGGACGACGAACGCTACCGGAAATACTGGGACACCATCAATGGGTACTACGCGGTCGGGGATCTCGCGGTGAAAGCCAAAGACGGGTACATCATGATCCTCGGGCGGGCAGATGACATCATCATCGTCGCCGGTCACAATATCGGCACGGCTGAGGTCGAGAGCGCTCTCGTCTCTCACCACGCAGTCGCAGAAGCGGCGGTGATCGGGAAACCCGACCCCGTGAAGGGCAACTCGATAAAGGCATTCGTCATCCTCCGGGTTGACCACACACCGACTGAGAAACTGATGAGCGACCTGATGTATCACGTCAGGATGACGCTCGGGCCGATCGCCGTGCCCCACGAGATCGAGTTCGTGGACAAGCTGCCGAAAACACGGAGCGGTAAGATCATGCGCAGGGTTCTCAAAGCGAAGGAGATGGGAATCGATCCCGGCGACATATCGACGCTGGAGGAATGAGGAGTCCGGTTTCGGAAACCTGAACACAAACGAAAAAATTGGAAGGAATGGTGAAACTATGAGTCCAGAAAAAACAGAAAGTATCGCTACAACCCGGGATCTGACGGGTAATCCAGCCCCACTGGGTCTGATGGGCTTTGGAATGACGACCGTCCTGCTGAATCTCCAGAATGCAGGATTAGTTACACTGGGGAGCATGATCCTCGCGATGGGGATCTTTTATGGTGGGATCGCTCAGCTGATCGCAGGGTCGATGGAATGGAAGAAAGGGAACACCTTTGCAACGACTGCATTTTGTTCCTATGGCCTGTTCTGGCTTTCCCTAGTGGCACTCATTATGATCCCATCGATGGGACTCGGACAAGCGACCTCGCCCATAGCAATGGCCGCCTACCTTGCAATGTGGGGTTTGTTCACCGCAGTGATGTTCATCGGTACACTCCGGTTCAACCGGGCGATGCAAGTCGTCTTTGCGACGCTCGCGCTCCTCTTCTTCCTCCTTGCTCTGGCGGAAGTGACGGGGAATTCGGCAATCACCCAGCTTGCCGGGTGGATAGGGATCCTGTGCGGTTTCTCCGCGATCTACACCGCCCTTGCCCAAGTGGTCAATGAGACGTACGGAAAAGGGTCGATGATTGTTCCGCTATGGCCAGTGAAGTAACCTCCGGATATTAATTCTCCTCTTTTATCCGTTCTGGTTCGAACCGTCAAGTTTGCTCTCATCAGGGAATTACGGATTATCTCCACTAATGCCATCCAAAAAACCTTGTTTCAGGCTCACTTCCAATTTCTGGCTCTTTAGAGAACCTCATTTCATCGCCAGTTTTCCGAAACCTTTAGACAGACAAACACGCCCAGTGAAAAGAGGTAGCCTCGGAAAAACTCTCCCGTATCTTACTGGGATGGCTGGGGTTCTCTCTGTTATCCCAGCGTGAATTTCCAATTGCAGTACTGAACGCCCGGCTTAGTCTCCGGTGGGCAGGAGATGCATTCAGTCGTAATTCGGGAGTCGATAGTCCGTGCAAAAACAGCGAATTCGATCATGCCGACCGGCAGGCAGGCAAACAGCTCCAGTCCCTTCCTTTCCCGGGCGGACTGGACGCGGCAGCCGGAGATGTTGAAGACGAGTGTCTTGTCGTTCGGCCGGTTTATCGTGAATGCATTCACGTTGTGGACGAGCCGCGCCCTGAGGGCAGCATCCAGCGCATCCATTCCGCCGGCGTTGGGAAGCCTCAACCGCTTCTTGATTCGCGCTGCCTCAATTGCCGCGAACTGTTCCCAGACCTTGCAGTCCATGGTAACGGCAACCTCCATCCCGTACGCCTTCTCCACTGCCTGGAACCAGAGCCCATCGATTGCGATCCAGTCCTTTGCCGCGTCCACCAGTTCCTGCGAGCACAGGCCCTCCTCTTGGGTAGTGTGACGATCTTTCTGTAAATTTGAACGCACCGAGTATCCTCCTACAATTATTCCTCATGCATCGATAAATATCTTTTAACGGTTCTAGTTCGTTAATGAGACTCGAAGAAAATGACTGCTTCGTAATCGATACCTGTCGAGTATTAAAAAGTCCCGTAGATGCACCAGAACCCTTTGAACACAAAATCACCCACTTTATAAATACCGATATACGTCATGTTTCTATATGCAGGTCAATCCAGAGGATTCTCTTCAAATTGAAAATATCGTCGCGTCGGCAAAGTTGACTGATTATCTTGACCTGCCGGTGATCGCATCCAAGATCAAGGATGCGGAATACAACAAGAAACGTTTCCCTGGCGTCGTGCTAAGGATGCGGGACCCTAAGATCGCGGTGCTGGTCTTTGGTTCCGGCAAGGTGGTGCTCACCGGTGCAAAGAGTATCGATAGCCTCACCACGGGTCTTTCTATTCTCGGCACGTTGCTCCGCAGTCTCGATATCGACATCCCAAAGAAACTCAACTACAAGATCCAGAACATTGTCACTTCTGCAGACCTCGCAACGACCATCAACCTTAACAAGATCGCGGTCAGTTTCAACCTCGACCGAATCGAGTACGAGCCCGAGCAGTTTCCGGGTCTTGTCTATCGGTTAGAAAACCCCAAAGTTGTCGTACTTATCTTTGGTTCCGGCAAATTGATCATCGCCGGGGGTAAGACGCCGGATGACGCGAAAAAAGCGGTTGTAAAGATAATCTCGGATCTCCGCGGTATTGGTCTGATGTAACGATTTTAATGCTCAGTTTCCTTTTATTCACATAAAAGAAATAAGAGGGTAAAAAGGGGTTCTGGTTCCAGCTCTGTAGGATACCTGAACATGACATGTATCATAGCCGGAATGACTTTCATGCATGTTTGATAAAAAGCCCATGAGGCCAAAGGCCTCATGACGTTTGTATGAATATCACGACAGGGATTTTCACGCCAAATACTTGACACGTTTTCATGCCAGATTAGCGGTATTTCTACCGGAAAACAGTTATAGCTCTATTATGGATATCATCTTAAAGCAATTCTTACTGATGGGTGACTATTTCTCATTTTACTGGGAGTGACTATTTCTGATATCAGTTCTCTATGTAGATGATGAATCTGCCATGCTTGACATGACCAGACTCTACTTGGAGCGCAACAGTGAGTTCCGCGTAGATACCGCGACTTCTGTCCAAGATGCGATTGGCATGATTAGGGATCGGCGGTATGATGCGATCGTCTCTGATTTCCAAATGCCGGAGATGAATGGTATCGAATTTTTAAAGAAAATCAGGACCTCCGGAAATACCATCCCTTTTATCATTTTTACGGGAAAAGGGCGGGAAGAAGTTGTCATCCAGGCGCTGAACGATGGCGCTGACTTTTATCTCCAGAAAGGCGGTGAGCCCAAGTCGCAGTTTGCCGAGCTTTCGCATAAGATCCGCCAGTCAATCCAGCAGAGAAAGGCGGAAA
>Ga0326728_10005236_pt1 | contig 36951 bp, 35 predicted proteins | sample MB3enrmetagenome_FD_207602 | JGI IMG/M metagenome (GOLD analysis project Ga0326728, IMG submission 207602) | Lab enriched peat soil microbial communities from McLean, Ithaca, NY, United States - MB31MN | ecosystem: Environmental > Terrestrial > Soil > Wetlands > Peat | place: USA: New York...
GAATAAGACAAAACTGCCAGGTCAGCCTGGTGGCTGGGTGATAAGAGCCGGATGACGGGAGACTGTCACGTCCGGATCCGTGGGAGCGTGGGGGTGAAATTCCCCCGCGCCACCCGACTCTTCAGTTTTCCCTACTTCATGAATCAATTAAATTGTAGGAGAATCAGATTATCGAATGGGGACTTCTTTGAACAGGTGTGTCAAGTCAAAAATAGGTTATGGCAACTTACGGAACTTGCCTTTAAACGTCCATATTTGACTTATACGGGGCTTTTGGGGGTTAGTATACGTAAAGGGTTGCTTTTACTGCTTTTTCAGCCTATCTAATATTAAGAATTGTATAAAAGTTAAAATCGTCTCTTCAGGTAAATAATCATTAAATTTAGTAGGTTATCGTCAGTTTTATGACCAGAGCAAATTTTTATTTATTTTTCATCTTAAATATTATACATAAATACCAATAATAGTTAATATTAATAAAAGGAATAAAAATGGCCAGGAAAACAAGAATCAAGAACCCTAATCATCCTGTAAAAGGCTCTCGAATTTCAGTCGACCCTATAAAAGATGAGAAAGACATCAAGGCTGTCAGGAAACTCTTGTCTGACAATCTCAGGGATCACCTGCTGTTTGTTATGGGCATCAATAATGGCTTAAGGACTGGAGACCTCTTAAAGCTGAAGGTCACAGACGTAAAGGATATGAAAGCAGGTGACAGCATAAAGATTAAAGAAGGAAAAACTGGAAAGCAAAATATCCTTGTGATCAATAAAACAGTTCATAAAGTGCTCCAGCAATATCTCACAGAAAGCAACCTGAATGATAATGATTATCTATTCAAGAGCCGGAAGGGTAATCGCCCTATCAGCATTCAAGCCGTCAATGCATTGATTAAGGGATGGACGAAGTCAATAAATCTTAGGGGAAATTATGGTGCTCATTCATTGAGGAAGACATGGGGCTATATCCAAAGGACCAATTATGGTGTCGGTTTCGAGGTAATCTGCAAAAGATTCAATCATCAGAGTCCAGCTGTGACTATGCGTTATCTTGGCATTACTGATAAGGAAGTAGAAAACGTTCTATTGAATAATGAGGTGGGATAAAAAATCTGGGGGATGAGAACTACCGCTTTGGGCTGTCACAGTCAAGAGGTTCATCACCTAATAATAGCTCTTTCTCAATTTATTTAATCTACTTCATTTCTTGTCTTTTGGTGGGGTATATGGTGGGGGAACATTAGAGAACAAGAAAACAATATATAGGAAAAATATCATAACTCCATAATATTATTATTGGTAGTCCCACGGGGATTTGAACCCCGGTTTCCGGCGTGAGAGGCCAGCGTCCTTACCCCTAGACGATGGGACCATATTGGCTGGGGGACCAGGCATCGAACCTGGGTATTAGGATCCAGAGTCCTAAGTCCTACCGCTAGACGATCCCCCAATATCTTCGTGTCCTGCGGATTGTGCTCCCTATGCCAAGGGGCCGCAATTGTCAAGGCTAAAGTCAGTCAGCTTCATGCTTTACTGCAAAAAACGATGCAATTAATATTGCCATCCCATGATGCCGAATGCATAAATGTTCATGGCCGCGGGGATGGCGTATAATATTGAGAGAAATGCAATTTTGCTGCTTATCTTTTTAAGCCAGAGCATGAAAATGATGGCGACATAGAAGTGGAAGTAGCCGATCAGGAAAATCAGCCATACCCCTTCGAATGTCCGGTTCCAAAAGGGGTATTCCCACACGAGAAGTCCCGCATAGTTGAGCAGGCATTCTACGAATACACAGAACACCGAGTAGGCAATAGCCCAGAACCATTTTTCCGGCAGGCCTAGGATCTTGATTTTTTTGTCCTCTGTCAGCGTGTGATAATAGATTATGCCCGAGATGGCGAACATGAACATGATCTCGATGTTCCAGCCGATAGTCGTTCTCAGAGCCGTCTCTCCCGGTGTCGTCCAGAAGGCGGAACGCTGTGAGAAATGGAGCACCCAGCCGTTCCAGGTTTCATTGATGAAGTCCATTCCAAAGAGCGTGAGTCCCGCAAAAATGGCATCCCAGTTTCCCGCCGCCTTCGCCTTTTTCATCTCCGTGATATAGATGTAAAACACGATAGCAAGAAAAGGGATGACATACCACTTGAGCGTGTGGAGATCCCTCAACCCGATCAGAGCTTGCTGTGTTGCCGGGGTCAGCATGATTCATACCTCCTTCTCTGTTTTATTTGCCGGGGTTCTGAACGGAACCCGGAGGTGCCGTGCTTCTTATATATTTTATGGCATCCCGAATTCTCTGGCTGGTATTGTTTCTGCCGAGGGAGACCATGACTTCATCGAGCCCCGGACTGACCGTCTTGCCTGTGAGGGCGACCCGGAGGGGCTGGGCAATATCCTTGATCTTGGCCTTTCTGTCCTCAGCGATTGACCGCAGCAGCCTTTCGATACCCCCCTTTGTGAAATCCGCCGATTGCAAATGTCTGTCAATGGATTCCAAGAGTTCGATATTGGGCACGGTCAGAAACCTTGCGGCGGCCTCGGCATCGTAGGTAACCTCGCTTTCAAAATAGAACCTTCCGGATTCGGCCATTTCCACAAGTGTTTTAGCCCTGGGCCTGAGATCCGTCACAACCTTTCTGAGGAAATCGTCGTCTTGGACAGAGATTCCTAGCCTCGTGAAAAAGGTTGGCATCACCTGGGCAAGACGCGCCAGCGGGTATTCGCCAATATAATGCTGGTTGAGCCATAGAAGCTTGTCCGGATTGAAGACAGCCGCGGATTTTCCCACGGCATCCAGATCGAAGAGCTCGATCATCTCGGCCAGGGAAAATATTTCCTGATCCCCGTGGGACCAGCCGAGCCTGACCAGGTAGTTGACGAGCGCCTCTGGCAGGTATCCCATATCCCTGTATGCCATCACCGACGTGGCGCCATGGCGTTTGCTCAACCTGGCCTTGTCTGAGCCGAGAATCATCGGGACATGGCCAAAGCGAGGGACTGCAAACCCGAGGGCCTGATACAGAAGGATTTGGCGGGGGGTGTTGTTGACGTGGTCGTCCCCCCGGATCACATGGGTGATCGCCATCTGGGCATCATCCACGACCACTGCGAAATTATAGGTCGGATAGCCGTCGGCACGCTCGATCACTAGGTCATCCAGTTCCTCATTGCTGAAGGCGATGCGTCCCTTGATCAGGTCATCGAAAACGGTTGCCCCGGTATCGGGGCAGCGAAAGCGAACAACGGTGCTGTCGGTCCGAGGAAGGCCTTTATCCCGACACGTTCCGTCGTATTTGGGTTTTCGTCCTTCCGCCAGGGCGCGTTTTCTTTTTTCCTCAAGTTCTTCCGGCTGGCAGGCGCAATAATAGGCCTTTCCGCTGTTGACAAGCCTCAGGACCATGTCCCGGTGGATCTGCACCCGCTTGGCCTGGAAATAGGGCCCCTCATCCCAGGTGAGGCCGAGCCACGTCATGGCGTCCAGTATGGCATTGGTCGATTCTTCCGTGGAACGCTGCTGGTCTGTGTCCTCAATACGGAGGATGAATTTGCCTCCATGGTGGCGGCTGTAAAGCCAGTTGAACAGGGCGGTTCGGGCACCGCCGATGTGAAGGTGCCCCGTGGGTGACGGGGCGAATCTGGTTCGGATTGCTTCCATGGAACGCTTATCCCTTCAGGATGAAGGGTTTGTATCGGACGGTTTTTGCCTTGTCAAGGCGCTTTTCGCTTGTGGGAATGTGCCTCTTTTGCAACAAAAATAACGTCATGGATGCCTTCAGGTCTACTCAATCAGACCGGTCCTTGCCACGCTGCCTGAGGGGCTTTTCTCTTTTTTATTTCGCGGTATACAATTTGCCTGCAGGTCACACAGGTACGCGGATGGTTGTTTGAAGGCCATTAATTTTCTTGACATATAAGGTTTTTTATAATTAGTTTCCATACTTTATTTTATAGGATGTTGAGGGTACAGTGAAGATTCATGTTGCCAATGTGCCGGAGGACGGATCCCGCATAGAATTTACACGGGACAAAAAATGGTTTGAAGAGCATCTTCCGGAAAGGGGCCGGCAGGATATGGTCCTGGAGAGCATCACGGTTTCCGGAATGGTCAGGCGCTTGCGTGAGTCCGTCTTTCTTGAAGGCACCCTGGAGGGTGCCTTGATCATTGCCTGTTCCCGGTGTCTGGAACTGACACGGTTACCGGTTTCGTCATCGTTTCGCTATACCTTTGTACCGACTTCCACCGGGCAGAAAGAGGAGGCCGAGCTGTCGGAGGATCTGGAGTTCGGTTTTTATGAGGGTGAAACGATTGACCTGGACCCTGTCTTGTTCGAGCAGATCCTGCTTCAAGTGCCGATGCGAACCCTTTGTCGCGACGACTGCCGGGGGCTTTGCCCCCGCTGCGGCATGAATTTGAATACGGGAAGCTGCAATTGCCGTGACGAGCATGTCGACGAGCGGTTGGCCATCCTGAAGTCATTCAAGGTTAAAGAGTAAACAACATCTACACATGGAGGTATTTCCATGCCAAATCCGGTAAAGAGACATTCCAGAACCAGGAGGAATAGCAGGCGCTCCCATGACTTTCTGTCGATGCCGGCTTCTTCCATCTGTCCCCAGTGCCATGAACCCAAGCAGCCACACAGGGCCTGCCAGCATTGCGGCACATACAAGGGCAGGGAAGTCGTCCCCATCGAGAAGATCTGAACCGTCTTTGTTTTCACAAGAGGTATGACTATGGGTCGCGTCGGCCTCGTCTTCCCCGGCCAGGGTGCCCAGTATGTGGGCATGGGCTTGGAATTGTGCAGCCTGTATGATGATGTCCGTGAAAGATTCGTTCAGGCCGGGGAGGTTCTGGGGATGGATGTCGCAAAGCTCTGTTTCGAAGGGCCCTGTGAGCTGCTCGACCTGACCATTAACACCCAAATCGCCGTGTTGACCTTCGAGATGGCCCTTTATGCGCTTTTACAGAAGCGTCTACCTGTCGAACCCGTGGTCATGGCCGGTCACAGCCTTGGTGAATATGCGGCCCTTCACGCCTCAGGGGCGCTGGGATTTTCTGAGGTGCTCACACTGGTCCGGGCCCGGGCGCATCGTCATCAGGATGCGGTTGCCGTTGGCGAGGGGGCGATGGCAGCGGTCATCGGTCTGGATCGCGCAGCCGTTGAGGAGATATGCCGGTCCGTAAAATCGGATCAGGCCTGGGTGGGCATTGCCATTCTCAATGGTCCCAGACAGGTTACCATCTCCGGCAATACGGCTGCGGTTGAAGCGGCCATGGCAAGGGCTTCGGAAAGGGAAGGAACTAGGGCGGTCAAACTGCCCATCAGTGTTCCCTGCCACAGCCCGCTGCTGCTGAAGACCGCCGAGTGGTTCTCCGATGATTTGCAGAAGGTGGAGTTCGGTGAATGCCGCGTACCGGTCATCCCGAACTGCGATCCGTCGGTATTCTTCGACCGTGACAATATCCGGGATTTGCTTGCCCGACAGATCGTTTCCCCGGTGCGCTGGCAGGAAACGGTCGAGAAGATGGCAAGGATGGAAGTGGACACGGTTGTGGAGATCGGACCGGGAAGGGTCCTCAGCGGGCTGATCAAACGGATTCATCGGAAATTCCGCCTGCTGAATGTTGAAGATCCGTTGTCACTGGACAAGACTTTGGAAGCGTTAGAGGCGGTGTAATGGCTGCATGGTCCCTGCAGGGGCGAAAAGCCTTGGTAACCGGCAGATCCAGGGGAATCGGCCGGGGCCTGGGTATGCGTCAATTTCTTGCAGAACGGAGCGGCCGCTTCGGAAACCCTGCGCCTGATCCGGGAAACAGGCGGGCAGGGAGAGACCAGGGGATTTGATGTGGCGGACAGGCAGGCAGTGGGTCTTGCCGTCGAGCAGCTGGCTCAGGAGCAGGGCCGCATCGATATCCTTGTCAATAATGCGGGGGTGACGCTTGATGCCTTGCTTTTGCGGCTGAAAGATGCAGACTGGCAGCGCATTGTCGATACGAATCTCAGGGGGACCGTCCTTTGCTGCCAGGCGGTGCCGGCACATGATGAAGCAGCGATGGGGCCGGATCATCAACATGACTTCCGTTGTCGGCGAGGGAGGCAATCCGGGACAGACGGCATACGCGGCGGCCAAGGCGGGCGTCATCGGTTTCACCCGTTCCCTTGCGCGGGAGCTCGGTTCCAGAAACATCTGCGTCAATGCCATCTCGCCGGGCTTTATTGAGACGGATATGACGTCATCCCGCCCCGCCGAGGTGAGGGACAGGGTTTGCGAGCAGATACCCCTTGGACGGCTGGGCCGGCCTGAAGACGTGGCCGGTATTGCGGCGTTTCTGGCCTCGGAGCAGGCAGGCTATATCACCGGTCAGGTCATCCGCGTCAATGGTGGACTATATATGTGAATATTTTTGAGGAGGCATATTCATGAAGAAATTGGAGGAAAGGGTTATTGAAATCATCATGGAACAGCTCGAGGTCACCAGGGAGGAGTGCAAGCTGGATGCATCCTTCATTGATGACTTGGGGGCTGATTCTCTCGACCTGGTCGAGCTGATCATGGAGATGGAGGAAAACTTCGGCATTGAGATCAAGGATGAAGAGCTGGAAAAGATCCGGACCATCAGGGATGTGATCGATTTCCTCAAGAGCAAGGGTATTTCATAGGCTGCCGGCAATGCCCTGACCGTCAGCCGCGCGTTATGGGAAAGGAAGGTGCCCGGTGAAAAGAAGGGTGGTCATCACGGGGATGGGTGCCCTGACGCCGCTCGGAAACTCTCTCCAAAATACTTGGGAGGGTTTGTGTGCCGGACGTTCGGGGATCGACTATATCACGAAGTTTGACACGGAAGCCTTCGACACGAAGATTGCCGGTGAGCTAAGGGGGTTCGATCCGCTGGTATTCGTCAGCAAAAAGGAGTTGCGCCGCAATGATCCATTTATCATATACGCCCTTGCCGCCGCCGAGATGGCCATGGCGGATGCCGAACTGAAAAATGCCCACACCGATCCCGAACGGTTTGGTGTCGTCATCGGATCTTCCATTGGCGGACTTTCCTGGATCGAGGAGCAAAAAGAGATATTAATGAAAAGCGGTCCTCAGCGCATGTCCCCCTTCTTTGTCCCTGCCGGCCTGTCCAACCTGGCGGCAGGCCAGGTCTCCATCCGCTTTGGCGCAAAGGGGCCGATCGACTGTACCGTGACGGCTTGCGCAGCGGGCACCAATGCCATCGGCAGCGCTTTGCGGATCGTTGCTAATGGCTATGCCGATGTCGTCATCGCCGGCGGCGCGGATGCGGCGATCACGCAGCTGTGCGTCGGCGGTTTCAATGCCATGCGCGCCCTTTCGACGCATAACGATGAGCCGGAGAAAGCGAGCCGGCCCTTTGACCGCGACCGGGACGGCTTCGTGATAGGCGAGGGCTGCGGACTGGTGATCCTGGAGGAGCTCTCCTCGGCCCTCGATCGCGGCGCCAGGGTTTATGCGGAGGTGGTTGGGTACGGCTCAACCAGTGATGCATTTCACATGGCGGCACCGCCGCCGGGCCACGAAGGTGCGGCACGCTGCATGCAGGTTGCACTGAAGGATGCCGGCCTGTCTCCCGAGCAGGTCGACTATATCAATGCGCACGGAACGTCCACACCGCTCAACGACGAATATGAAACGGAGGCCATAAAAAAGGTCTTCGGAGCGCATAGCGAAAAGATAGCGGTGAGCTCTACAAAATCCATGATGGGGCACCTTCTCGGCGCCGCAGGCGGTGTGGAGGCGGTCGTGACCGCCATGGCCATCCATGAGGGCGTGATGCCTCCGACGATCAATCTCGACAACCCTGCACCCAATTGCGACCTGGACTATGTTCCCAACCAGGCAAGAACGAGGAGCATCTCTGCGGCCATGTCCAATACATTTGGATTCGGAGGGGTGAATGCCGTTTTGATTTTTAAAAGGTTCGAGGTATAAGTTATGGCCAGTCAAAATATCATCATCGGCGCGGACCATGCGGGGTTCGCTCTAAAGAATGCCTGTAAGGAGTTTTTGACAGGCATGGGTTATGTGGTGACCGATGCCGGACCGCAAAACGAGGAGCCGGTCGACTACCCGGATTTCGGGATCGCCGTGGCCCGGGCAATCTCGGCAAGAAAGTTTGACAGGGGGATTCTGATCTGCGCTTCGGGCATAGGCATGTCCATCGTGGCGAACAAGTTTCCTGGTGTTCGGGCGGCCCTGTGCCTGGATGCAGACATGGCCCGTCTGAGCCGGCTGCATAATAATGCGAACATTCTGGTGCTCGCCGGACGGAAAACGGACAAGGAATCGGCCCGACGCATTGTGGAGGTCTGGCTGAGCACGTTGTTTGAAGGCGGCAGACACGAGAAACGGCTGGCCAAGATCGATGATCTTGAAGGCAGCCTTTATGCTTGCCCTATCAGCGAGTAAGTACTCCCGGAGGAAAGGTTATCCAAATGTCCATACTCAAGCTAAAAGATCCTGATATCTACAAGGCCATCCTGGAAGAGACAAGAAGGCAGGCGGGAAAGCTCGAAATGATCGCCTCGGAGAATTTTGTCAGTGAAGCGGTGCTGGAAGCGCAGGGCAGCGTCATGACCAACAAGTATGCCGAAGGGTATCCGAGGAAGCGCTACTATGGAGGATGCGAATACGTCGATATTGCCGAGGAGCTGGCCATCGAACGATGCAAGGCCATTTTCGGTGCGGATCACGTGAATGTCCAGCCGCACTCAGGAACACAGGCCAATATGGCGGTGTATTTTGCGGTGCTTCAGCCCGGCGATACGGTGTTGGGGATGAACCTTTCGCATGGGGGGCACCTGTCGCACGGCAGTCCGGCAAACTTTTCCGGGCGGCTCTACAACATCGTCTCCTACGGGGTCAGCCGGGATACGGAGACGATCGATTTCGACGAGGTGGCGACGAAGGTCCGGGAGAACAAGCCGAAGATGATCATCGTCGGGGCAAGTGCCTACCCGCGCACCCTGGACTTTGAGGCCTTTCGCCTTATCGCCGACGAGGCCGGAGCCGTCATCATGGCCGATATCGCCCACATTGCAGGACTCGTGGCCGTCGGCCTTCATCCTTCGCCCGTGAAGGTTTGCGAGTTTGTTACCTCCACGACGCACAAGACCCTGCGGGGCCCCCGCGGAGGACTGATCATGTGCAAGGAGGCCTATGCCAAGGTCCTCAACAGCCGCGTCTTCCCGGGAAGCCAGGGCGGACCGCTCATGCACATCATCGCCGCCAAGGCCGTGGCATTCAAGGAGGCCCAGACAGAGGAGTTCAAGGTGTACCAGCGACAGATTGTGAAGAACGCCCATGCCATGGCGTCCGCCTTGCAGGCCCAGGGATTTCGCCTAGTATCCGGGGGAACGGACAACCACATGATGCTCGTTGATTTGACGAACAAGGGGATCACGGGTGCGGAGGCGCAGGAGGCTTTGGACCGGGCGGGGATCACGGTGAACAAGAATGGGATACCCTTCGATACACGGGGGCCCATGGTGACCAGCGGGATACGAATCGGCACGCCGGCCCTGACCACCCGTGGCATGCAAGAAAGCGAAATGGAAGCGATTGCGGTCCTGATTACCGACTGCCTTCGCGACATCCACCATGAGCAGCGCATTGCTTCGATCCGCCAACAGGTGCAAGTGCTTTGCGATCGCTTTCCACTCTATGCCGATCGCCTTCAACAGACACGGTAGAGGCAGGGGGAACAACCATGGCGCCCCCCGGGCGAAAGAAAAGAAAGGGACAGGCGGCCAGCAGGCCTGATTGGGATGAGTATTTCATGGCGATCGTGCAGCTGGTGTCAAGGCGCTCGACCTGCCTGAGGCGCAGTGTCGGCGCCGTGCTCGTCCGGGACCGCCGCTTGCTCGCTACCGGGTACAATGGCGCGCCTTCCGGCCTCCGGCACTGTCTTGATATCGGCTGTCTGCGCGAGGGCATGAAGATCCCTTCTGGCGAGCGCCATGAACTCTGCCGGGGGCTCCACGCGGAGCAGAACGCGATCATCCAGGCGGCCCTCCATGGCGTCAGTGTCAACGGGGCCACCCTGTACTGCACGAACCATCCGTGCATCATTTGTGCAAAGATGATTATCAATGCCGGCATCCGGAGGGTCTATTTCCAGAACGGCTATGCCGATCAGCTAGCTTCGGACATACTGAAAGAAGCGGGAGTGGAGGTTGTCCAGCTATGAAGTGCCCCTTTTGCGCCAACGAAGAGAACAAGGTCATCGACTCCAGGGTCAGCAAGGACAGCAATGCCATCCGCAGGCGTCGGGAGTGCATCGGCTGTGGGCGGCGATTTACGACGTACGAGTTTGTAGAAGAGGTGCTCCCGGTGGTGGTGAAAAAGGATGGCCGCCGGGAGACCTTTGACCGGGGCAAAATTTTGCTGGGGGTCAAGAAGGCCTGTGAAAAGCGTCCCATCAGTACGGAGTCCATTGACAACCTGGTTGAGAGCGTTGAGCGGGCCTGCCAGGATTTTCAGGGAAAGGAAATTCCTTCGTCCGTCATCGGGGAAACAGTGATGAGAGAGCTTCAGAAACTCGATGGGGTAGCATATGTACGTTTCGCGTCCGTTTACCGGCAGTTTCGGGATGCCGGGGATTTCCTGGATGAATTGAAGGATTTCCTTAAGACGAAGACGGAAGACGACCAGAAGGCATCTAAAAAGGCAAACTGATTCGAGACGGATTGGGATTCAGGGATGTTTACCGGCATCATTCAGGACATGGGCACCTTCCGGCGCCTGTCAAATCGCGGCGGCGAGATCTTGATTGAAATCGAAACGGGCCTTGATCTTCACGACGTGGGCGTCGGTGACAGCATTGCCGTCAACGGCGCGTGCTTGACCATCACCGGCAAAGACGGCCGGGTCTTCACCGCCGATGTCTCCCCGGAAACCCTTTCCCGGACCAACCTGGGGCGTCTCCGTCCGGGTGATGACGTCAACCTTGAAAAGGCCATGCGCCTCAATGACTTCCTTGGCGGTCATCTTGTCCTGGGCCACGTGGACGGGCTCGGGGAGGTGCGCGAAAGGAGTACACAGCACAACGCCATCATCTTCGGCATCGATGTGGACGAGTCCTTGGCGCGCTATGTGGTCGAGAAAGGCTCCATCGCCGTTGATGGTATAAGCCTGACCGTAAACCGTTGCAAGGAAAGGCGATTTTATGTTAGCATCATCCCCCTTACCGTCCGGCGAACGACCCTGTCGAAACGGAAAGCCGGCGAGGTGGTGAACATTGAAACGGACATACTGGGCAAGTATGTCGAGAAACTGCTGAGGCAGGAAGGCCCGGACAAGGAAGCGGGCAAGGACCGAGTGGACATGGATTTCCTGTCCAGGCACGGTTTTGTAAAGTAAGAAGCTGGATGTACGCTGCACGATGAAGGGTTGTTACTATGGTTAGCAAAATATTGGAGGCCATCGAGGACATCCGGAACGGCAGGATGGTCATCCTTACCGACGACAAAGACCGGGAAAACGAGGGGGACCTCTGCATGGCCGCCGAGTTCGTCACACCCGAGGCGATCAATTTCATGGCGAGATATGGCCGTGGCCTTATCTGCCTGACCCTTACCGAGGAACATGCCGACCGGCTTCACCTGGCCCCCATGGTTCGGGATAACCTGTCCCGGTTCGGCACGGCCTTCACGATTTCCATCGAGGCCAAGCGGGATGTCACAACTGGAATATCAGCGGCAGACAGGGCAACAACCATCCGGACCGCCGTCACCGATGATGCTAAGCCGGACGATCTTGTCAGCCCCGGCCATGTCTTCCCGATTCGGGCCCGCAGGGGCGGTGTCCTGGTTCGCACGGGGCAGACGGAAGGATCGGTTGATCTGGCCCGCCTGGCAGGCTTGAAGCCGGCAGGGGTGATCTGCGAGGTCATGAAAGACGATGGGACAATGGCGCGTATGCCTGACCTGGAGATTTTTGCGGCCAAGCATGGCTTGAAGATTGTCACCATCGCCGACCTCATTGACTTCAGGCTGCAGAACGAATCGCTCATCCACCAGGTCGCAGCGGCTGTAATCCCAACGCGGTATGGAGGGGATTTCAGGGTAATTGTTTACGAAAACGAGGTGGACGACTTTCAGCATATCGCCCTGATGAAGGGCGTCATCGGGCCGGAGGACGAGGTGCTGGTGAGGGTGCATTCGGAGTGCGCGACCGGGGACGTCTTCGGCTCTGAGCGTTGCGATTGCGGCGATCAGCTTCACCGGGCGATGGATATGGTGAGCCACGCCGGCAAAGGGGTCATTGTCTACATGCGTCAGGAGGGTCGCGGTATCGGCCTGGTCAACAAGATCCGCGCTTATGCCCTTCAGGAGCAGGGTAAGGATACGGTTGAGGCGAACATCGAACTTGGGTTCGAGCCGGACCTCAGGGATTACGGGATCGGGGCACAGATTCTTGTGGATCTTGGGATCAGGAAAATGCGCCTCATGACGAATAACCCCAAAAAGATTGTAGCGCTTGAAGGTTATGGGATCACCATCACCGAGAGGGTGCCGATCGAAATCAAACCCAGCGAGAAGAACATCCATTACCTGCAGACAAAAAAGAAAAAGATGGGCCATATCCTTAAAATTTAATTTTGGAGAAATGCCATGCCAAAGACCATCGAAGGAAAGATCGTAGCCAAGGGGATGAAATTCGCCCTCGCTGCCAGCCGTTTCAACGATTTCATCTGCAGCCGGCTGATCGAAGGCGCCCTGGACGCCCTGACCCGCGCGGGCGCGGACGAGAAGGACATTCTGATTTATAAAACGCCCGGTGCCTTTGAACTGCCGCTCATTGCCAAAAAGCTGGCCAAAAGCGGACGCTATGACGCCGTGATTTGCCTGGGCGCTGTGATCCGTGGCGCAACGCCGCATTTCGAGTATATCAGTGCGGAAGTTTCTAAGGGGATTGCCAATGTGGCCCTGGAAACGGAAGTTCCCATCGCATTCGGCGTCCTGACCACGGACACGATTGAACAGGCCATTGAACGGGCGGGAACCAAGGCTGGCAACAAAGGCTGGGATGCGGCGATGTCGGCCATTGAGATGGTGGATCTTTTTAAGAAGCTGTCCTGATCGACAGGGGCATATCGAGCCCTGATCTGAGGATTCGATGCAGCAAAGAAGGAGAGCGCGCGAAGCCGCGCTCAAAGTTCTTTACGCTATTGACGTGTTGAACATTGATGTCCGGGAGGCGATGGATCTCTGCTGGCAGAGTTTCATGTCGCCGGACGAGGACTCAGAGGGTGTCGCCCTGTCCAAAGAATCCCGGGAGTTTTCTGCACAGCTGGTGGAGGGGTCCTGGGAGCGCAGGGATGATATTGATCACCTGATCAGCCTCTGCTCCGAGCACTGGTCCATCTCAAGGATGTCCAGGGTCGACAAATGCATTCTTCGCATGGCTGTCTTTGAATTGCTCTACTGTCCGAATATCCCGCCAAAGGTAACCCTGAACGAAGCCATCGACCTTGGAAAAACGTATGGTTCTGAAAACTCGGGGTCGTTCATCAACGGCATCCTCGATGCCCTGTATCTGAAATATTGCGACAACCAAGTACCGCCGGAGGTTTCCCGAATTAATGAGCATGAAATATCATCCGAAAACCATTGAAGAGAAGTGGCAAAGATACTGGGAGACGCACCAGACGTTCCATGTCTCCGAGGACCCGCATCGCCAGAAATATTACCTCCTGGAGATGTTTCCATACCCCTCCGGGAAAATTCATATGGGCCATGTCAGAAATTATACGATCGGTGATGTCGTCGCCCGCTATAAGCGCATGAAGGGCTTCAACGTCCTCCATCCGATGGGTTGGGACGCCTTTGGGATGCCGGCTGAGAATGCCGCCATCGATCATGGGATCCACCCGGCGCTCTGGACGAACGAAAACATCGCCACCATGCGCAGCCAGTTGAAGCGCATGGGTTTCAGCTATGACTGGGACAGGGAAATCTCCACCTGCGAACCAAAATATTACCGGTGGGAGCAGCTTTTTTTCCTGTGGATGTACGAAAAGGGGCTCGCCTACAAAAAAACATCATCGGTAAATTGGTGCCCCCACTGCCAGACCGTTCTGGCCAATGAGCAGGTCGAGGGCGGACTTTGCTGGCGCTGTGCGAGTGAGGTCGTGGAAAAGACTCTCGACCAGTGGTTTTTCAGGATCACCCGATATGTGGAAGAGCTTCTGGAGTATTGTGACAAGCTGCCCGGGTGGCCGGAACGCGTGCTGACCATGCAAAAAAACTGGATCGGCAAAAGCCATGGCTGCGAGATCATTTTTCCCATGGCGGAGGGAAACGGTGAGATCAGGGTGTTCACGACCAGGCAGGATACCATTTTCGGCGCCACCTTCATGCTGATCGCTGCCGAGCATCCCCTGGTCATGGACCTTGTGCAAGGCAAGGCCATTGAGGAGCGGGTCATGGCCTTCGTAGACAAGGTCAAAAGGCAGGACCGCCTCATGCGGACGTCCGAATACTATGAGAAGGAAGGGTGCTTTCTTGAATCATACTGCCTCAATCCTGTGACGAATCAGCGGATGCCGATCTTTGCCGCAAACTTCGTTCTTGCCGATTACGGGACGGGGTGCGTGATGGCCGTGCCCACCCATGACCAACGGGACTTCGAGTTCGCCGCACAGTACGATCTGCCCAAGGTTGTCGTCATCCAGCCTGCGGACCGGGTCCTGGATCCGCAAACCATGGAGGAAGCGTATGTTGATGAGGGTATCTTGGTGAATTCCGGCCCCTTCAACGGCATGGTCAACATGGAGGCCCTGGAAGCCATTGCTTCGTATCTCGAGTCGCTGGGGCGCGGGAGGAAGACCGTCGAATATCGCTTGCGGGATTGGGGGATTTCTCGCCAGCGATACTGGGGGGCGCCCATTCCCATGATCAACTGCGAGCAATGCGGCACCATGTCCGTGCCGGAGAAGGATTTGCCCGTTGTCCTGCCCATGGATGTCGAGATCACCGGGGAAGGCGGATCCCCCCTTGCGAAGGTCGACTCTTTTGTCGATACGACTTGTCCGTCCTGTGGAGGTCGCGCCAAGCGCGAAACGGACACCATGGACACGTTCGTGGAATCCTCCTGGTATTTTGAGCGATTTTGCAGTCCGCACTGTGACATGAAGCCGGGCCTCGACCGGAAGGCGGTTGATTACTGGATGCCCGTGGACCAGTACATCGGCGGGATCGAACACGCCATCATGCATCTTCTGTATGCCCGCTTTTATACCAAGCTACTACGCGATTTCGGTGTTGTCAGAGTCGATGAGCCCTTCGCAAACCTGCTCACCCAGGGGATGGTCATCAAAGAATCCATGCGCTGCAGCGAGCACGGCTATCTTTTCCCCGACGAGGTGAGGGACGGGAAATGCGTCCTTTGCGGGAAGGATGCCATCATCGGCAAAACGGAGAAAATGTCAAAATCGTTGAAAAACATCGTGGAGCCAAACGAGCTGATCGAGCGCTACGGGGCTGATACGGTCCGCATGTTCTGTCTTTTCGCCTCTCCTCCGGAGAAGGACCTTGAATGGAGCGATCTCGGCGTGGACGGGTCGTTCCGTTTCCTCAACCGGGTGTGGCGAATCATCATGGACTACCTGGATGATATCCGTGATGTGGAGCCTTACCGCGAGAATGAAGCCTTCGATGGGGAATTGAGGGGCCTCAGGAGAAAAACGCATCAGACCATCAGAAAGGTAACGGGCGATATCGAGGATCGCTTCCACTTCAACACGGCAATCAGCGCGGTGATGGAGCTGGTTAACGTCCTGTATCAGATGAACCATCCGGCACGCGAGGATCGCAAGGCCCTGTCCGTCGTCCGTGAAGCAATAGAGACCGTGGCCGTCATGTTGTCCCCCATCGTTCCCCACATGATGGAGGAGCTCTGGGAGGCGCTTGGCCATCGCATGAGCCTCGCAGATGTTCCCTGGCCAACGTTTGATGCCGCTATTGCCTCCGAGGATGAAATTACGATTGTCGTCCAGATCAACGGCAAGGTTCGCAGCCGGATTACCGTGCCGGCCGATGAGTCTGAACAAAGCATCAAATCCATGGCTCTCGCTGACGAGAAAATTGCCCGGCAGATCGGGGGTCTCAGGATCGTCAAGGAAGTGTATGTGCCCAAAAAGCTGGTCAATATTGTCGTAAAGTGATGAAGGGCAGGGATTTGGAAAAGACCGAAGATCACGGGCTGGAGGGTAGATGCGGCTCAGGGTGGCATTTTATGGTGCTGGCTGCAGTTCTGTCCCTCGTGATTTCCTGCGGGTATACATTCAGTACCGGTGGCGAGCAAATCAATCCGCACATTCGCAAGGTCTACATAGCCCCCTTCAAGAATTTGACCAGCGAACCATACGTGGAAAATTATTTCCGCGATGCCTTCATCGGCGAGTTTGTCAGCAACAGGCGTTTTGAAATCGTAGGCAGACCAGATGAAGCCGATGCGACATTCAATTGTACCATCAAGAGCCTGATCACATCGCCGCTTGCATACAACGCCAACGGCATTGCCATCCAGGCAAACCTGAACGCCACCCTGTCGTTTGATTTTGTGGAAAATAGCACGGGGAATAAGATTTGGCAAATGGCCAACTACTCGATTGCCCAGAATTATTTCGTCAGCTCCGCTGAAACGCTGTTTTCCCAGGACGTCACAAAACAAAGCGGCCTCATCAAGTTGTCGTACGATACGGCAGAGCGGGTTTACCGATTGCTCACCACCGGTTTCTGATGGCTTGTTGCGAGCTCAACTGCCGAGCACGGACCTTTTCCGCCCTGGCTGTGACCGTCTTCAGGATTGCTTGTGCGGCGCGAAGGACACCGTCGTGGGGCATGGGGTCAGGCGCTGCGACGTTGATCTGCCCGATGATGAGGTCGCTTCAGGCTTTTTTCACTTCAGGACAAATGGGGAGCTTTCGAGCGTCCTACTTTCCTTTCAGGGCATTCACGTTGCGCGTCAGGCGGGAGATCTTGCGGGAAGCATTCTTCTTGTGATGGACACCCCTAGAGCCGGCCTTGGCAATCATGGGGACAGCGGTCGTTAAAGCAGCCTGGGCGCCTTCCGCGTCTTTTGCTTCCACTGCGGACAAAACACGCTTCATTTCCGTCCTGATCTTTGATTTTACAGCAGCGTTGTACAAGTGGCGCTTTTCACCCTGTCTGCTTCTCTTTTCGGCAGATTTGTGTTGTGCCAAATCGTTGTTCCTCCCTTTTGGATCGTGTCGTATTTAGGGTGTGGCCTTTATCCGAATCGGCCTATCCTGTCAAGCCTAAAGTCCCTTGAGGGCATGTCGGACAGGGGCAATGGGGTTCAAACACTTTCATTGACAGGGCGGAGGTTTTTCCCCTATAGTCCATGCGTTGAACGATCAAATTCACCTTATATAAGGAGGCTGGATATGGCAGATAAATTCAAGTATCTGAGTCCTGAGTGGGCCGCAGAGGGATTGAAGCGCCTCAAAGAGCAGATACCGGCGGAGAAGATGCACAATGTGACCACCTCAATGTCGAATATTTACAAGAATTGCCCTGGTGGTGGTGAGCGATATCTTTTTATTGCGACGGAAAAAGGCATGTTCACCCGCGTGGAGGTTGGCGAAGGAGAACCTCCCGAGGCCGAATTCCGGATTATCGGTGAGTATGAAACCTTCGCCCGGATCACCCGTGCCGAACTGGGCGCCCAAAGGGCGATGATGACCGGAAAGTTGAAGCTCCGCGGCAATATGGCCAAGGCTCTCAAGCTTGCTGCCCTTGCAGACAGGATGAACAAGGTCTTGTCCACGATTCCCGCTGAATATTAAGGGGGTGGTTCATGCCAAGAATACTCGACCCGAAGGACCCGTATCATATTGATAGCCCCAGCCATGTGAAGGCAATCCAGAAGGAAATGCGGCAGCAGGGCATCGACGTTTACCTGGGGTCGCGCATCAGAACGTTGACCTGGACGTTGGATGCCTTCATCCCCTGGAGAAGCTATGTCATCATACCTATCGAGGGGCTTCCCACGTTGTTTACCTTCGTGATTGATGCCACCCGCCTTGCCGATGAATCCTGGCTGGACGAGGATCATGTTCGGGCTTACGCGCCTATGGGGGGAATGGATCAGATTTCTGCCATTTCCGAATTCATAAAGGATGAGCTGGGAGTCCAGCGGGGAAGGCTGGGTTATGAAGATGGAATGGCCACGTATACTGCCGAGGGCAACTTGACCCATTATGAATATGCAAAACTCAAAGAGGCTCTGCCCGGTTTCGAGTTCGTCAATGCCCACGAAATCGTCGATACCCTTTCTATCATCAAGGACCAGGGGACGATAAACCGTTTCCGCAAGGCATCTCTGATCGTGGATGAGGGCCATAAAGCGGCCCGCGCTGCGCTGGAGCATGGCGGGTTCAAGGGTATAACCGAGGCAGTCATCGGAGGCATCGGGGCCCTGGCCATGCGCCGAGCGGGCAGTGTTTCCGAATGGAATTTCGCCGGACTCAATGAGGTTTCCAGTGGATACCGGACAGGCCTGGGTGCATGCACCCCGCCGACCAACAAGGAAATAAAGCCCGGTGATGCCCTGATGCTCGATTTCCATTCGATGTTCCAGCTTGCTCTGGGCGATCACAGTCACAACTACCTCATCAACCCGGCGACCAAGCGGCAGCGCTGGCATGCCGATAACTTCATCGCTCTCGTCCAGGCCGTCCTAGCCAGCTACAAAGCTGGCACAACACCCTCAAAGTTAGCCCAGGTCATGATGGATCTTGCGGAAAGCCGTGACTGTGCCGACTTCGTGGTGCCCGGATGTGAGCACGGCATCGGCTTGTTCGGTGACGAGTGGCGGATTGGGGCGAAAAATGACGGACCATTCCCGTACTGGACCAATCCGGACCATACTTACCGGGAAAATGAAATGGTGATCTGCGCAATGCAGTACGCATGCCCTGCCGAGGGGATCGGCTTTCGTTACGAGAACCCCATTCTCATCATGAAAGACGGCTGTGAATATATGTCCAAATACCCCTTGGCCATTGAGGAGATCGGTTAATTTCCCATCAACCTTCCGGCTGCTGCAAGTGCGCAGACGGCCGGAAGGTTTTTTATTTGAGGGTAAGGGCTGCAACGAGCATGTCTGTTCAAAACGAGGTCAGAATTGTCGAAGTAGGGCCAAGGGATGGCCTCCAGAACCTCAGCGATCTGGTTTCCACGGCCGATAAGATCGACATGATCCAACATCTTGCTGCCTGTGGTTTTGCGGAGATCCAGGCCGGCGCCTTTGTATCCCCGCAGGCCATTCCCCAATTCCAGGATATGTCAGCCGTTATGGAGGGCGTGAAAAATATCCGCAGGGCTACATTGACGGCCCTTGTTCCCAATATCCAGGGGGTCCGCGATGCCCTGCGCTGCGGACTGAAAAAAATAAACTTTTTTTTCTCGGTTAGCCGGTCCCACAATATCAACAATGTCCGCCAGACACCCGATGCATCCCTGACCGCCCTTGAGGGCATCCTGAGCGAGATTCGGCCCGATTCCTCCCTTGCCGTTCGGGTGGACATTGCCACGGCTTTTGGCTGCCCTTTTGAGGGGCCCGTAGCCATTCCCACCGTTCTCGATTACGTTGAGAAACTGGCCGGTCTTGGTGTTCTTGAAATGACCCTCTGTGATACGGCCGGCCTGGGCAATCCGCGGCTTGTCGAAGCGCTCGGCAGGCAATGCATCCGGCTTTTCCCTGAAGTTACCTTTGGGATGCACTTTCACGACACGCGCGGCCTCGGTCTGGCCAATATACTCAGGGCCTATGAGGCAGGTATCCGATGCTTCGATGGTGCGGTGGGCGGTTTGGGTGGATGTCCTTACTCGCCCGGCGCTTCCGGGAACGTTGCAACCGAAGAGACCGTATTCATGTTTGAGGAAATGGGAATCAGCACGGGCATCGATCTGCCAGCGCTTTTAGCCGCAGCCCTCAAGATCAGGGAAAAGCTTTCAGGGGCGATTTTCCGCAGTGCCCTGCTTGACGCGGGCCTTCCCGCGCCCCGTGGGGCCCTTAAATAGAAGACACCTCATCCAGCAAGGCCATCTCCAGACCACCCTCCAGCAGTCCCCCGATCCGTTTTGAAAATGCCGAAAAATGGGGTGTCCCCGCATGGGTCTGGAATGCTGCCATATCTTTGTAGCGTTCCACAACCACAATCATGTTCGGATCAGCCATGTCTTTATTCAAGGTATAATAAATCGTGCCTTCTTCCTTCTTGACCTCTTCCATCAATTCCTTGAACATCTTCAGGGCTTCATCCACCTTGTTTTCCTTGATCTTCAGCTTCGCGATAACGCCAACCATGTGCACCCCTCCTTGTATGTTGTGATTGCTCAGCAGGCAATACGGTTGGAAAAGGACCGCTTCTTGGCGAAGAGTACCCCGGCACACCAAAAAAAGGGCCCGGACACTGCGCGGTTGATTGCAGGTTGTGTGTCAATAATCCTTCCGTGCCTTTGCCGGTTTCTTTTTCCGAAGGCGCTGGGTCATGTGCTCAACCCGGCCTCGCGTCCGACTTGATCCTCATTCCATGACGGCGATGCCCTGTCAACAGAAATCTCCGTATCGCCTGGAAACACGATGCACGAGAAAGGCCGGAAGAGGGGGCAGTTTCCGTTCAGAAATGCCTGCGGACGTGGCCCTGAATCATCCGGACTTACTCAGTCCGGTAAGATATCCGATAATCTGCGCCCCGCCTCCAAGAGGCGATTCCTAATCTCGTCCTGTTGAGCTGCTCCTTTGGCATCCAAATCCGTTTTTTGCAAACGGAGCCGGGCAACTGTATGCTCCAGATCATCCAGAAGATGGTCCCAGTCAATTCCTGCAGGTGCCTTTTCGGAGTAGGCGACTCTGGCGGGTTCCACCCCCGGTTTGAGCGCTATCTCTTCCAGATAGTCAGGAATTAAAGTCTTCATGCCGAATCGCTCCTTGATCCGATCGGCGAGCACCTGCTGGGCCGCATATTCCCCGTGAACCAAAATGACCTGCATGGTGTTCTTCTCAAAGTGGCTGAGCCACTGGAGGATCTGGCTCTGTCCCGCATGGGCAGAAAAGCCGTTGATCGTGTATATCTTTGCCTTGACGGCAACATCCTCATTGAAGATACGGACCTTTTGGGCGCCATCGATGATTTTTCTCCCCGTTGTTCCATCAGCCTGGAATCCCACAAAAACCACCGATGCGCCCTCGCGCCAGAGATTATGCCTGAGGTGATGCTTGATGCGGCCCGCATCGGCCATACCGCTCGCGGAAATGACGACGGCGGGACCTTTAAGGTTATTGATGGCGATGGATTCCTCGGTGGTCAATGAATAATGGAGATTGGGCATCGCGAACGGATCCTCCCTGTTGGCAAGGAGTCTTCTCGTGTCCTGATCCATGTACTGCGTCCAGCGCCGGAATATTTCCGTTGCTTGGATTGCCAGCGGACTGTCCACGAAGACAGGCATGTCTTTCGGAAGGCGACCGTCTTTTTGCAGAAGGTACAGCGAGTAAATCATCTCCTGGGTTCGCTCAACGGCAAATGCGGGTATGATCACCTTATCCCGGTTGCCGTAACTGTAGGCCACGGCATCAGCGAGTTCGTCAAGACTGGCGTCTTCGTCCTTGTGGTCCCTGTTTCCGTATGTGGATTCGAGGAAAAGAAAGTCCGCGTCTTTGACGATGCTCGGATCTTCAATAATGAGTTGGGCCGGACGCCCGATATCGCCCGAGAAGACCAGCTTCATCCGGGCCCCACCCTCTTCCGTCCACATTTCAACCATTGAAGCGCCAAGGATATGGCCCGCGTCCCTGAAGTTGATCTCCAGGCCGGGGAAAGGGGCGAATGGTTTTTCATAGGGCACTGGCTCAAAAAGGGGAAAGACAGCCTCAGCATCGCGCTGCGTATAAAGGGGGGCAACCTGTTTGCCGCCATGACGCTGGCTCTTTTTATTGCGCCACTGCGCCTCCATCTCCTGGACGTGGGCACTGTCAAGCAGCATGATGCGCATCAGGTCTGCCGTGGGGGGGGTCGCATAGATTCGCCCTTTGAAGTCGTTTTTGGTCATCCGGGGAAGCAAGCCTGTATGGTCGATATGGGCATGGGTGATAATAAAAAACTCTATATCGGCAGGCCTGTAAATTGAAGTGTCCCAGTTTCGCTGTTCGATTTCCGTTCCCCCCTGGTGCATGCCGCAATCCAGGGCAAAACGGTGGCTTCCAGCGTTTAAAATATAGCAAGATCCCGTCACCGTTCGTGCCGCGCCCATGAAACGAACCTTCATAGCAATCATGCCTCCCAAAGAATAGGTTGAACGGATTGATGCATTCCGGACAGATCGATATGTCCTTACTCCATGGACTGTAAAATTTCAATTCTGTATTTAAAAACACTTACGTCAGTATCCCATTCGGGACAGGGGCCGATGGAACTTTTCCCGACAGCCCTCGGCATAGGATGCTACCTCTTAATTTTATGTTGGATGGCCTTCCATTGCATGTCAGTCATTTATTGACATTCCGGGTGCCTTATACTATGACCCTCCTCGATTGAATAGGACCAGCCTGCGGCTGTATTCACGCATTTTCCCGAGTGACTGGGGAAATAATCCATATGAAGGAGGAATACTCATGAAGGACGTAGTCGTAGTATCGGCATGTCGTACGGCGATCGGCGTGTTCGGCGGAGCTCTCAAGGACATCAATGGGGCCAAGTTGGGCAGTTATGCTATGAAAGAAGCGGTGAAACGCGCCGGAATCGACCCTGCCACAATCGATGATGTGCGATTCGGCTGCTGTATGGAGCCGATTGATGCGCTTAATGTAACCAGGATCTCTGCGTTGATGGCGGGCATCCCGGAGACGGTCACCGCCGTTACGGTGAACCGCGTCTGCATTTCGGGTATGGAGGCCGTTGTATCCGGAGCGGCTATGATTATGGCCGGTATGGCCGATATCATACTGGCCGGCGGTGTGGAGCATATGTCCGGAGCGCCCTATGCCGTATATGGAGCACGCTGGGGCTGCAGACTGCAGGATCAGGTATTCGTCGATGCCTTGATCCACGGCCTTCATGCTGGCTCGCATTTGATACCCGGCCTTGAACTCGGACCTGTAAAGGAAGGCGGAGTTGTGGAGCTTTACAGGGGGAAACCTTATATCATGGGGGTCACGGCGGAGTTGATTGCACAGATGCACAATATGAGCCGGGAAGATATTGATGAGGTTGCCCTGAGGAGTCATAACAACGCGGAACGCGCCACAGTCGAAGGCGATTTTCAGGAAGAGATTGTTCCCATTGAACTACCCCAGAAAAAGGGGAAGCCACCCGTCATTTTCAACAGGGACGAGCATTTCCGGCCCGGCCTGACCAGGGAGGATCTCGCCAAGCTTCCTTCGGCATTCGTAAAGGGGGGTAAAGTGACTGCCGGTAATTCATCCGGGATCAACGACGGTGCCGCCGCAATGATCCTTATGTCCGCCGAAAAGGCCAAGGAGCTCGGCCTGAAACCTATAGCAAGGATCAAGGCCGCTGGCCGCGGCGGGTGCCATCCATCCGTTATGGGCTTGAGTCCGGTTCCGGCCGTCAAGGATCTCTGCGCGAGGTCCGGTCTTAAGACCGGCGATTTTGATTTGATCGAGGTGAATGAGGCATTCGCCGCCCAGTATCTCGGCTGCGAACGCGAACTCGGATTAAACCGCGAAATTACAAACGTGAACGGGTCCGGCTGTGGTCTCGGGCATCCTGTTGGAGCAACGGGCTGCAGGCTCTTGGTGACGCTGATACATGCCATGAAAAAGAGAGGCAAGACACTCGGCATGGCCACCCTATGTGGCGGTGGCGGCGTTTCCCTGGCGACGGCGATCGAAATGCTGTAGCCATGATGTCCATGAAACACAACATGCCATGAACCGCTTCAGGGCATCGCCCTCCTCGCGTTTGCCGAGGAGGGCTTCTTTGCCCGCGGCGATGCTGCCGCAAGGGCAATGCTGTGGCGCTATATATCGGTGGCAGAATGTTTTGCTTGTAACCTTGCCATCACAACTCCCATTCGCTTCGGGTATGAAAAGATTCTCACGTTACTTCCTGGAGTGCCCTTTTTGCCAAGCCATCAGGGAGGATCGGGGCCCCGGATATCCTGCCGCCTTGAGGTCCTTGGCGCTACCGAGCGAACGTCTCGGCCATACCATATCCTCGGCAATAACCCTTGACGAATGAACCTACAAATAGTTTAATAAGCTGACGGGTTGTGCTGATCGGGTTCATATGAAATCATTCTGCCTGTTTTGTTTGCTGTTTTTCTTGATCACGACAGCTTTTCTTTGCCGTCCCCTGACTCTTGCAGCCGAAGAAACGGTTTGTATCGCGGCCTATAACAACATGAGTAACCTTTTGGAAAAAGGAAATGCCGCAGCCGGGGTGTGTAATTATTGTCGCTCTGTTTTTCTATTGAAGCAAGCATTAGACTGGCTCGGAAAATGTGAAACAGAATGTGTCGCCAATAAGGAGAAAATGATCAGGATACGGCAGTATAAACCTGACCTGATCAAGGCGCTGGAAATCTACGGTATGAGGTGCGGAAGATAGCCTCTATTGGGCCTCGGTTCATTTTTTATGTTTTGCTGTCTGATGGTCCGGAAGGCGGCTTTCCATAAGGCTCCTGACCGCGGTGTCAGCTCACAGAATTGTCTTTCCTGCCATTGTCTCCCTGTTCATCTTCCAGGCTTTTGTTCTCATGTATCATCCATATGCCGCAGGGACAGGCATCTGCGCAAAAGCCGCAGCCAATGCATCGGTCGGGATCCACAATGTATTCATAATCCTCACCTTCCAATGCATGGCGGGAAATGGCGCTCTGGGGACAGAGCGCTTCGCAGAGGCCGCAATCACGGCATGCTCCGCAGGAGGCACATTGGACTGCACAGCTGGAAGGATCATCAAAAAACAGGATCCTGGGATCGTAATATTCCAGTTTAACCCTTACGGTATCAATGGGCGGCAGTTGATCATAGGTGTCATAGCGTCCCTTGGTGATATCGTCGATCGCCTGTGCCGCCTGCCGTCCCGCCCCTATTGCTTCTGTCAGCAGACCCAGCCTGACTGAGTCGCCGATGGCGAATATCCGGGGATCGTTTGTCTGGAAGATGTTGTTGACCTTTATAAATCCTCGGTCTCTAACGATCTGATCGGGCAGGAATGATAGGTCAGGTGCATCGCCTACAGCCACAACCACCAAATCTGCGGGCAGCACTTCCCCGGTGGTAAGCTCAACACCGTCCTTGGTGACGGCCCCGGTGGCGTATGGCCAGCGAAATTGTGCCCCGGCCTTTTCGGCATGCTGCCTTTCAACACCGAATGATGCCGGTTCCTGGATATCAATAAGGGTGACGCTTTCAGCTCCCAGCCGGTAGGCCTCACAAGCCACATCGCAGCCTACGTTTCCGGCACCGATGACTACTACGGTTTTTTCAACTTTCTTGAGCGTACCGTCTTTGCTCTGCCTTAGAAAATCGAGGGCGGTAATGGCCCTTTCCGCTCCGGGAACCGGGAGCATACGGGGCTTTTGGGCACCCGCTGCGATGACGATAAAATCATAAGAATTCTGGATTCGCAGGAATACTTCAAGAGTCAGGGGATGGTCAAGATGCATCCGGGTAATGGCTTGCGTAACACGCTGCAGTTCGTGCTCCACGACCTCGTCCGGGATTCGGTCCTTGGGGATGGTTTGAGTAATCTTGCCGCCCAGTTTTTCCCTCGCCTCGAAGATCGTCGCTTCATGGCCCTTCATCCAGAGCTGCCATGCAACGGAAAGACCCGCTGCACCGCCACCGATCACTGCCACTTTTGTGCCCGTGGATGGTGCAGGTTGGGGGGAGCGGGCCTGAAGACTGGCCCTGCCCAAAAGCCCTATATCGAGGGGAGGAAATTTCACAGTCTGTCTGGTGCAATGCTGCATGCAAAGATTCGGGCAGAGATATCCGCAGACCGTGGCTGGAAAAGGCGTAAACTGGAGCGCTAGGTTCACCGCTTCATCCATTTTCCCCTTGCGAATGAGTTCCCACCGCCGCTGAACCGGGATTCCGGTTGGGCAATGCGCCTGGCAGGGCGGGAGATATTTTTCATTTTCCCAGACCGGGACATAGCGGCGTAGGTCACCCGTCGTGATGACTTCGATCGGACTTCGATCCTGGTCCCAGAGGTCTCCAATCAGTCCTCCGGTCCCCAGTTCATGGTCCCAGATGTCCCGACGAAAGCTTGCCATACTGCGGGTGGGCAATCCGACTTTTTCGTAAGGTTTACGGGCGATAAGCACCTGCCATTGTCCGCGGTCCTCTGTGAGGAACCCATGGAGTTCCGGCTTGCCGATAGCCTGCAGGAAATCTTCCATAGAGGTTTTGAGCCAGAGCCATTCTTGGTCATCGATCTCCGACAACCTGGCGTCCGTTTCACTGAATCCCTCGTGGGCACCGCGGAAAAAGATCTTGCCTCCGACCATACCCACGCACGGGCGATAGCCGAGGACATTGCTGCGCACCGTATCATGGCCGCAGATAACGGCTATCCCGCCCGCCATAAATTCGGCAAAAGAATCACCGACGCTTCCGAGGACCCATAATTCGGGAGGCGAAAAGCGGGGGTTGTGCTTGGTCATGGTCATACCCCGTGCACCAATGTCCCCGGCAATGCATATCCTCCCTTGGGCCATGGCATTGCCAATGCCGTTGGTCGCATGTCCATAGACAACAATGTGGGCACCTGCGTTAAGCCAGCCCACATCGTCGGACGCAGGTCCGTTGACCTCAATGAAGGTGTTGGAAAATCCCATGGATCCAATACGCTGGCCGGGCTGGCCGCTGATGCAGATCCGTATGGGCTCATTGCCGGCTTTCCAGAGACGGCCCCCAATGCCATGCTGGCCGCAGGCAATGACCTCGATGAAGCGATGGCCTTTTATTACGGCGTTCTGAATCCGTTCTTCGAGGAGCCGCGAGTCCAGGCGGATTCCGTTTTCCATCCCTTGGATGATGACAGTTGGTTGATCAGACATAAATAGCCACCCTATACCTATAATACGTGCCGGATGCTCAAACGCTCTGCCGCATGGCCATCAGCTATGCCGATGGCATCGGACATACCGATCGGCAGCGATGTGGAGCGCCCGAGCGGGGCGACGATTTTTTTAAGTTCCGTATCGAACGATTGAAAAACCTCCACAACCCTCTGTGCCACTTTTTCAGGATCAAGACGCCTGTAAAGCCTGGGATCCTGGGATGTAATACCTTTGGGGCACAGGCCGATATTGCAAACGTTGCATCGGTCTGATTCTGACCCAAGACACCCGGAAGCAGCCTGCATGATATATTTCCCTATCTGTATGCCGCTGGCACCCAGCATGATCAGGGCTGCCGCATTGGCGGCTAAATTTCCTCTCTTCCCGATGCCGCCGCCCGCAAAAAGCGGAATCTCGTTCTGTTTGCCGATCCGAACAAGATTGAGATAGGCATCGCGGATATTGCTGGCGATGGGATGCCCCATGTGGTCCATGGACACATTATAGGCTGCCCCGGTTCCGCCGTCCTCACCGTCTATGGCAAGACCTGCGGCGTAAGGATTTCTGGTCAGGTTATTCAGGACTGCCAGGGTCGTGCTGGAAGCGGAGATTTTTGGATAGACGGGTACCCGGAATCCCCATGCCATGTACATGGATTGGATCATCTTGGCGACCGATTCCTCAATGGAATACTTTGTCTGATGCGTTGGCGGACTGGGCAGATTGACGCCCGGGGGAACACCCCGTATGGCCGCGATGAGCTTGTTGACCTTGTACCACATGAGCAGCCCGCCGTCGCCAGGCTTGGCACCCTGACCGTATTTGATTTCAATGGCACACGGGTCTTCCTTCATCTCCGGCAGCGCATGGATAATTTCGTCCCATCCAAAATACCCGCTGGCAATTTGGAGGATGACATATTTGATGAAACGTGAGCGCAATAAACGCGGCGGACACCCGCCTTCTCCCGTGCACATGACCACCGGCATCTTCACTTCTTCGTTGAGATAAGCCACCCCCATTTGCAACCCTTCCCACATGTTGGGTGAAAGGGCTCCGAAGGACATGCTTCCGATAATCAGAGGATATATTTCGCGGACCGGGGGGATCCAGCCTTCTTGATCCCGGACACGGAGGAGGTCTTCAGGCGGCAAAATCCTCCCCAAGAGGGTGCGCAGTTCAAATTCATGCCGACCTGCATCGAGGGCAGGATCTGTGAGCATGGAGATGCGGATGAACTTGATCTCATCTAACACACTGCGGGGATCGTTCCGGCGGCCGCCCCGTCTTCTCGGGATGCCGCCCTGGTTGATATGGAAACGCAACTTGTCGATCTCTTCATTCTTGATAGGCCCGATGGCCCCATTGGGGCAAACCATCTCGCACATGGCACAACCGATACAGGCATATTCCACCTCCGTTTTCTGGCGGATGCCATGGTACACAGCATGGATGTTGCTTGGCTTTTCTTCGAGCCCTAATGAGATCTGAAGCAGCCGCTTCCGATGAACGCCCAGCTCAATCGCCTTTACCGGACAAACGGCCGTGCAGCGGCCGCATAGTGTGCACTTTTCCTTGCTCCAATGAATCAACCAGGGCAGATCCTTTATGCTTAATGTAGATGGTGCAATGGTTCCCACTGATTCCATCGCTTCACCTCCTGACGGTCCGGCCCCACGCTTACCGTATCGTATTTCATGGGTTGGAAGTCATCATGTTTGTTTCGATCCGGGATGGCCGCATCTAGACCACACATCTCTGAGGATATGGCAAACAGGCCCGGCCTTCCTCCCACGACTCCGGGACGCAGTTTTTTGCTGTCCTGAACCATGAATATCGTTCTATCAGGTAAACAGCCCATGACACAATTCGGTCCATCGATGATCAGGGGTCGACAGCTTTGTTTTAAAAGCTTTAGCCACTGGCCGTTTGGATGCCTGCCCAGTTCCTCATCCTTCAAAGGGGTGATGATATGCTTGTACATTTCCAATCCAAGATGGAGATGATACATGGAATAATGAAGGATGTGAGTAAAGACCTCCGAGTCTGATTGATAGCCGATATATCCCCCATTCTTTCTGGATGTTAAAAACTCGCGGATCGGCACAAAGGCAGTATTTTCTCCATTGGTCATGGTAGCAGTCCCTTCAATGAAGAATGGGTGACATGCGTATATGTTGATTTCATAATTCGTGTTCTGTCGGCCTTGGGCCAGCATGATGCGTGCCTTCAAACCAAGACGGTCCAAGCCAAGATAAGAACTGATTGTCAGGGGGTCACCCACCTCTTTGATCATCAGGACGTCCGGCCAGAAACTGAACAGCATCATGCAATTGTTCGCTTCACCGCGCTTCCGCAAGGCAACCCGGGTCTCCATAAGTCTATGCCCCTTTTCCAGGTCACTGAGGTCACTCCAGGACGCTGGATAATCATACGCGCGGATCAGGTAACAGTCCCGTTTGGGTGTGCCCGGAGGGGGTTCCTTTGCGGGATGAATGGACAGCTCATGCCGGAGCGGAAATGCCTGTTCCGACATAAAACGATCAAGCATCGCGATGCCGTCTTCAGAGAAAATTCCTGAAAGAATTGGAATGCCTTTGAAGTTTTCAAAATCACCACCGAGATCAGCCATGAACAAGCCTATTCCTGAACCGTCGTGTCCCTCCTTCATGACATTGAGGGCATGAATAGCCATCATGGGCGACTGGGGTTCCTGACTGGTTACAGCCAATAAACGACACATATGCTACACTTGCCTCCTATATGAAGTTAATAAAAGTCATCATACCTTTCTATTTCTAATCCAAAAAGAATTTGCGCATCATGTCAAAACGGTTTGAAAAAAACAATAAATATTATGTAAATAGCTAATCTTACTTCAAGGGATTGCCATTCATGCCAAATTGATTCAGTCTGCCAGCGATCCAAAGGGCAACGGGTCATCAGAAATCTTTTTGATATCATTTGCCTGTAGGTGGTCTCCAGTCTGTTTCCAAGAAACACGAATCTTTGGGGCCGCATCAATAGATGAAGGGGTTACCCAGCAGTGGAATAACGGACAAACAAGTTATTGGACTCTGGTCACCTGCCCCGGGTGCATCTATCACATTCAGATTCAGATTGCCGCATAAAGTTCAATAGACAGCCAAGGTATTAACAGTGTGCAAATATCATTCCCAATTCAATACAAAGCCACTTACATGCATCAAAGGGAACGATTTTATGGCCTTCGTATCTAGAATCCATAAAAGGGGATAGCGCGCAGACGGATGAAATAAATTTTTCATTTCATGTGAGGCATGCTCCCCGTGTTCTTTTACAGCAGGTCATTCGCTCATCTGCTGATTCGTCGTTTGTTTTGCATTGGCACAATGAACTTCAAGAGCCTATAAGTACCGCATAAAAACCCCCTGTCTGCTGCATTTTTGTTCCTTTGCTATCGTTGGAACAAAAATGTTAAAAGTCAAAAACAAATCTTACCCTTCCCATCGGCATGCTGCCTTATACCTCACAGTACAAAATTGTCAAAAAAAAGTAATTTTAACCGTGATTTACCCGGATGCGTTGACGGAGAATATTAAATTATTTCAGCATAATATAATATTGGCATCAATTTTGCTTTTCTAAACCATTTTACTACACCGGAGGAGGAAATATATGAATTCAGGCGATACCGCATGGCTGTTGGTGAGTTGCTCCCTCGTACTTTTAATGACCCCTGCCCTGGCCCTTTTTTATGGGGGGATGGTGCGGCGAAAAAATGTTCTTTCCACATTGACCCTGAGCTATGTTTTTATGGCCCTGATCGGCGTCCAATGGGTACTTTATGGATATTCCCTCGCTTTCGGTGAGGACATCAATGGCTGGATCGGTGGCTTGAACTTTATCGGATTCAATGGCGTGGGCGCCCTGCCCAATGCCAACTACAGTAAAACCATTCCCCATGGTCTTTTTGCCGCCTTCCAGATGATGTTTGCCGTCATCACACCTGCGCTGATCACAGGGGCTTTTGTAGAAAGGGTAAAGTTCGGCAGCTTTCTCCTCTTTAGTCTGCTCTGGGCAACCCTCGTATATGACCCTTTGTGTCATTGGGTTTGGGGGCAGGGAGGATGGTTGAAGCAACTCGGGGTACTGGATTTCGCCGGTGGGACCGTCGTGCATATTGCAGCCGGATTTTCAGCCCTGGCATTTGCTATGGTTATCGGTCCTCGGAAGGGATTCGGTAAGTCTCCCATGGAGCCCCATAGTATTCCACTGACGGTCCTTGGAGCCGGATTGCTGTGGGTTGGCTGGTTTGGTTTCAATGCCGGCAGCGCCTTGGCGGCTGATGGTGTGGCGGTAAATGCCTTGCTGGCGACGAACACTGCAGCGGCAACAGCAGGTCTGGTTTGGATGTTTCTCACCTGGTTGGATGGACGTCCCAGCCCCCTGGGGATTGCCACGGGAATGGTTGTTGGTCTGGCAGCTGTAACGCCAGCTTCAGGTTTCGTAACACCCCTGACAGCTATGGTTATCGGTGCCGTCGCGGCATTCCTCTCCTATTATGCCATGCGCTTGAGGGACAAACGCAAATTGGATGAATCCCTGGATGTTTGGGCGTGCCATGGTATAGCCAGCAGCTGGGGTATGATTGCGACCGGTTTGTTTGCCACGGTAGCAGTGAACAGCAATGGAGCCAACGGCCTGTTTTTCGGCAATCCCGCACAAATCGGTATACAGATTTTTGCTGTAATGGTAACTATTATTTTCTGTTTTAGTGTCACCTACGTTCTAGCTAAGCTTCTTAGTTGGAGTGTGGGATTAAGAGTGACTACCATGGAGGAAGAAGTGGGATTGGATATCAGTTCCCATGGCGAACGGTCATATTCTTAAGACCTCAACATCCGGACCTTAGATAGATACCATATGACAATTAGGAGACTATCCAATGCTGAAGAAAATAGAAGCGATTATCAGAGAAGACAAGGTTAACGATGTTAAAGAAGCTTTAAATGAAATCGGGATCGTTGGCATGAATATGTTTGAAATCAAGGGCCATGGCCGTCAGGGCGGCATCAAACTGGTGGGCCGTGCCGGCACGTACCAGGTAGATATGCTCCCGAAGATACAGATCAATATTATTTTAAACGAACGCAATCTCGAGGATACCATCGAAGCCATCCTCAAGTCCGCTTACACTGGCGAGCCAGGAGATGGCCTCATTTTTATTTATCCTGTGGAAGAGGTGATTCGTATTCGTACTCGGGATCGAAGCGGAACTGCCATGATGTATCCCGGTGACATTGACGAAAAGAAGGGACGTTCCAGTCTATAAATAAGGTTGCTGTCGATAACTGACAAACTGCCTGACCAAACTATCAGAGCACCGGCAGTATAATACAAAATTGTTTAAGAACACATCAAACGGGACAATTTTGTATCTTGCATATCCATGATCCATGCAAAACATTACCACGAAGCCATGGGAGAATAATTCTTATGTTCAAAATATAAATGTATTTTCAATTACTTTCAACTTCAAACAGGTACTTGCGTATCATTCCATAAATATTCGAAAAAATATTGAATAACAGTCTATGCATGGCACACATATTGATTAAAGTGAACAACAGTAATTTTGCTGGGTGATCTCGCTCGAAATCAGTCCGATGAAAGAACGCGTATTGGTGTCGAGGGTTCTGTTTTTTGTCGTTACAACACCCCCAATGGGGTTTTTAAAAAACAAAATTATAGGTTTCCGCGAAGGAAAATTTTTCGTAACCGGCGATCAATACGATCATAAAAAAGTGCAAAGGCCGCTGAAAGAGACGACAGAAAATCTTTGTTTTCGATCTTTAGAAGAGACATAAGAGCGCGGACCGGTGGGTGCGATGGCAAGGCCACAGGTGAACTGTATGTTCAAAAAGCGCTGCCGGTGGGAGGGAATACGAAATGGAATCAAACAATCCATTACCCGGTAAGGATCTGCTCAGGATGAATGTGGAGAGCGTCGAAAAGCACATCATCACATTAGTTCTGAAGCGAACACGCGGCAACCAGAGTGAGGCGGCAAAACAATTGGGGATGACAGAACGGCGATTCACCTACCGCGTTCGTAAATACAATATTGATCCCGGTCAGTTTCGCCAGAAACACGACTAACAGTGTGAACAAACCAATGTGCATGATTGGTCTAATTTAATTCAAGGAGGAATGCTATGTCAGCAAGAAAGTTCGATGAGAAGGCGGTTAAAGCTGTTTTAAAAATGATTAAGGACAACGGTATCCAGATTGTTGATCTCAAGTTCAATGATCTTCCCGGGCTGTGGCAGCACTTTTCCATCCCTGCCACCGACCTGGCCGATATCGCGGAACCGGAAAAGAGCATCTGGGTTGATGGCATCGGATTCGATGGATCGTCCATCCGGGGATTTCAGAAGATCCACGAATCCGACATGATCCTGCAGTTGGATCCCAGCACGGCGGTCGTCGACCCGGCCTGCAATGTGCCCACCCTGAGCATTCTATGTGATATCTATGACCCAGTGACCAGGAAACCCTACAGCCGTGATCCCCGCTATGTCGCCAAGAAGGCTACAGAATATTTGAAATCCAGCGGCATTGCCGATACCAGCTACTGGGGGCCGGAGATGGAGTTCTTTATTTTTGATGACATCCGGTTTGACCAGACCACCAACGCCGGTTATTACTTCATCGATTCCGTGGAGGGGGTGTGGAATTCCGGAAGGGACGAGAAGCCTAATTTGGGATACAAGCCGCGTTACAAGGAAGGGTATTTCCCCGTTCCCCCCCATGATTCCATTCAAGACCTCAGAAGCGAGATGCTTCTGACGATGATCAAGGTGGGCATTGACATGGAGGTGCACCACCACGAGGTGGCCACGGCTGGCCAGTGTGAAATGGATATGCGGTTTGGCCCGCTGGTGAAGATGGCCGATAATTGCCTGATGTACAAATATATCGTCAAGAATATTGCGAAGAAGCATAACATGGTGGCGACCTTTATGCCGAAGCCCCTCTTTGGAGACAATGGTTCGGGCATGCATACCCACATTTCTCTTTGGAAGGGAGGGAAGAATCTCTTTTTTGATCCCAAGGGATATGGGCTGATTTCCCAGATGGCCAAGTATTGCATTGGTGGCCTGTTGAAGCACGCCCCTGCATTGATGGCTTTCTGTGCCCCCACGACCAATTCCTATAAACGATTGGTGCCGGGATATGAAGCGCCGGTCAATCTGGCTTATTCGCAGAGGAATCGTTCCGCCGCGGTGCGCATTCCGGTCTACTCTGATAATCCCAAAACCAAGCGCCTAGAATTCAGGCCGCCCGACAATACCTGCAATCCGTATTTAGCCTTTGCTGCCATGCTCATGGCCTGTATTGACGGGGTACAAAACAAGATCAATCCTGGCGAACCTTTGGATAAGGACACCTATGAATTAAGCAAGGCAGAGGCGGCGAAAGTACCCACGGTTCCAGGTTCTCTGGAAGAAGCCATCAATGCCCTGGAGAAGGACCACAAGTTTTTGCTGAAGGGCGATGTCTTTACCCAGGATGTCATCGATGTATGGACGGAATATAAGCGTGAGAAGGAAATCGATGCTCTGCGCCTAAGGCCACACCCATACGAGTTTTACCTTTATTTCGATATATAAGATAAGAAACATGCCTGCCCGCAATTTCATTGAAGGGCATCCCCCCCCGATCAGGCTGCCATCGTGCCATGCGATGGCAGCCTGGGCATCAAATAGATATTTTTTCTGAAAGGTAATCAAAGCGAAGCGGCTTCCTTCTGCGCGTTTATCGTCTCCCCATTTATAATAGTACTTGATCTACAACTAAAGTGGTAGTAGAGTTAACCGCAGGGGTCTACCATGCCTGAACAAGAATGCATCACAGTAGCCATTATAGATCACGATAAAGATTTTCTCGAAAATTGCCTCGCATCATTAAGAAAAGAAAGTGACATAGAGGTGTGTACGTCCCACCTGTTGACGAATATTCTAAAGGATACTGCTGCTAGTGAGGTTGGCAAAGATATCTATCGCTATCAACCCAAAGTTATCCTTATATGTCAGAAAGTTCTCAGGGAAGTGGCTGCCGTGGACTTAAAGATGATATTCAGGATGCGTGATGCGTTCCCCCAAATAAGGACGGTCGTTACTGTTGAACACTATACGGAAGAAGCGGCAATGATTTTAATCCATGAAGGAGTACGAGGACTCTATAGGAGGGAACTTGGTCCTACCCAGATTGTATCATGCGTGCGGACCGTCGCCAAAGGTGATGTTTGGCTGGATGCTTATTTAATTGGTCGGATTGTCGAAGAATTCTCAAAACTCTATAAGCATATTGACAGCCTTAGGCCTCCCACCAAGAATCACGAGGCCAAGTTATCATTACTAAGCCACCGTGAAATGGAAATCCTGAGACTTATTGCAAAGAGCTACACCAATGTCGATATAGGACATAGACTTTTTATCAGTGAAAAAACTGTCAAGACTCACATCAAAAATATTTTTGAAAAGCTTGGGGTTAGGAATAGAGTTGAAGCAATGCTTGTTCTCATAAGAAGTGGCTTAGCCGGTCAGTAATGTCTGTCAATTTAGAGGTGCCCACAGGTCATTATAAAAGAGTTTTTGTATTGTGATGATCGTAGATTTGATTTTATCGGCGGTCATAGCAGATAGTGCATAAGAAGGCTGAATCGAATGTTATGGAGCAGGAGGTGAAACTTTAAATTTTCATGAAAATATTTTGAAAAATCGGGCTTGGAATCATGTAATTTTTTGGAACAGATCATATTTTCAAACATTAAGAACGTCGCTCAATCGATTCTGATAGCAGCTGCGATAAAAAACTCCTTCGGCAATCAACTTTATACTTGTCCATACTGGAGGGTCGACACCTGAACCTTGCGACGCAAGGGGGAGACTCAAGAAAAAAACAAGAAGGCGAATCTGTTGCATCCATGTGGAAGACGTCCCTGAGCGAGATGATGACACAACTAGATTAGCAACAAATATCAGCTTGGCAGCTTTTAAACTGAAATGTGGTGCGACCATAGGAATAAGCTTCTTGAAAAGAATAAGCCAAAAGACTCCTATCAGTCCGCAATCGGGATATTGGGGCATGTCAATATATTTTCATGGACAATGAAAAAGATCATTACCATGAAGGCAGGTCGAAGGGGAAATTTAAGACGGGCTAATATAATCTCCGATGCAATGTCTTTTCCGGAGGATATTGAAATATCAGATCCGTTCCAAATTAACTTTTGAAACGCAGATGCTTGGACAACAGAGCGCATGTGCATCTGTAATTTTTGTTTCCAGCATTTTTTTATTCCAGCCTTGTAATTGGAATGTGCATGATTTAATAGTTGTGGTGCCTGGAAATATCTGGAAGGCTTTTCCCGCGGCTTCCTTGTCCTCGTAACGTTTTTTTCCAATACAACCTATCCATGCAGCATCATAATCGGAAGCGATTACGAGGATCATTATCCGCGGCGCATTTGTTATTAATCTTGTAGCGTATGAGAAAAATAATTCTATCGTGTAGCATAGATAGACTGCTTATCAATTGAAAAATATCTCATTAAGATTTATAATAGTAAAAATATCCTTAAAAAAGGGTATAAGGTATTAGGAGTGATTTGTGAACATAGAAATATAAACATGTTTTGATCTTTAACTAAAGATATCGATCATGGGGGTGCAGATCAATGGATAAGATCAAGGAGGCGATCTACCGGCAGTTTGAGCAGATCACGGTCCTGTTCATCTTGGTGGCCGTGGTGGTTGTGAACTACTTCATCACGGACAAGTTGGCCCTGCTGAACCTGTTCTACC
>Ga0326728_10005237_pt1 | contig 36939 bp, 33 predicted proteins | sample MB3enrmetagenome_FD_207602 | JGI IMG/M metagenome (GOLD analysis project Ga0326728, IMG submission 207602) | Lab enriched peat soil microbial communities from McLean, Ithaca, NY, United States - MB31MN | ecosystem: Environmental > Terrestrial > Soil > Wetlands > Peat | place: USA: New York...
TGGGGAGAACCCTGTCGTCGAAATTGGAATAGGCGGAGCATCCCTCAGCACTGCATTCGTCCCGGCCCCTACGCAGTTTTCAATCAGCCGGGCGCCCACGTTGCTGAACGGATCAGCCCTCGCTGTGACGTCGGTCGCTGTTTCTGCCAATCAAATCGCGGTCACCCTCAGCGGCACCATCAGCCTAGGCGATGTCGTGACGTTGTCATACGCTCCGCCATACCCCGGTCAGCCTGCGTACCCGCCGGCGGCCCAGGATGGAAACGGAAATCTGCTAGCGGGATTTAACTCGGCGCTGGTCACCGTAAACTGATGTGTCACGGCACATGAAACCGCACAGTGCCGCAGCAAGTGGTGTCGGTCGCCAGGCCGAGGCGTCTGCGCCGCCAAGGCCAAAGCCGTGCGACGGTTGCCGAAATTCGAAACGCTGTCGGGATGAGCAACTCGGCTGCGCGGCCCTCGTCCTGTTCTACCACTCGAATCTGAACGGCAGCCCGGCACGGTGGTCCTGCGCCCCGCGGTTCCCATCACGGGAGCTGTATGAGCGTGCTATGGAGCGTCCGAACGTCGCGCCGCCGGTGTATCGCAAGCGCGTGGTGGTGGAGGATGAATGCGAGGAATGAGTGGCGCCACGCCTGAGTACGGTTTCGTGTGATTGAACCTGTTCGCTGAATGGCGGGCCGCAGCAGGGCGGGGTCCGTGACGCCCCGATCAAGCGTCGCGCCCAAGACTTCCCCCCTGGTATATACACGGGGAGGTATCATATCCCCCACGGAGGAGGTAACCTTGGATGGTCCTCATCTCGCCGTGTTGACCGACTGACTGACAATTGTATGCCAGCATCGAACTATAAAAATCCACCCATAGGCGAAGTAGCCTTCGGCTTAGGATTTTCGCCGCTTGGAGGTCTTCGAGCGTCCCACTACGGCCTGTTTTGGAACCAGATTCGTGACGACTTTCCCGAGACCGACGACCAACTGCCGCTTATCGCGCCTGAACAGTTGCAGTTTGGGGGACCCTTCAATCGTTATCCGCTGCCGCTACCGCGAACCTGGTACGTACATCGAGATCGCAATCTGCTGATTCAGCTCCAGAGCAATCGGATTTGGCTAAACTGGCGCCGTTTGGGGGCTAACAGTGAATATCCGCACTTTCCCGCCCTTCTGGAGGCCTTTCAGAAGATCGTGGGACACCTACGGGAATCTATTCGTGCCGCCAATGTCGGATTACTGGTGCCGGCTGGGTACGAACTCACCTATGTGAACCATATCCCACTCGCCGAGCCCTGGGCGCGTTACGATGAGATCGGTCGCTTTATGCGTGATGTCAGTTGGCACCAAAATGGACGGATGCTGCCGCGCCCTCAGGCGATCGGCTGGAATGCGAATTTCATCGTTGATGGAATTCGGGTGGTCGCAGATGTGAAGTCGGCCAAGGAACAGACGGGCGAACAGCGGTCAATTTTTGTGTTCGAGTTGCGTGCGAGTTCTATTGACAGCGCTCCCTCGACGGAAGCGTTGGCCGACGCTGATTTTGATTGGTATCGACGCGCGCACACTGTGCTCAACAATGCATTTGAGGATCTCACAACCCCTGAGGCTCGCAATGACCAGTGGCTCTCCACTAACTCTACCGACTAGCGAAAGACGTGACTCAGCGTCTGCGGCTTCCTCAGTATGGGCAACTGAGGCAGTAAAATTGACGCCATCAGTTGCTGTCTACCAACTTGGAAATACCCAAGCGTTGCCGGATCTCACTCAGTTGGTTGGTCAGGGCGCATCGGGGATCGACGTGCGTGACGTAGTCTTGCTCGACTACTTTACGTGTGGAGTTGGCACTACGCCAACGACAGTGTTCTCTGAATGGCCTGTTAGCGGGGTGCAATTCTATGATTGGGCCGCGCCGCGGCTGTCCGGCCTGCTGCCTAGCGCATTCTCGGCCGTAGACGAGAGCCTCTCAAGAGATGCGAAGGCCGAAGCGGATCGCGCGCTCGAGCAACTCTCCGGAGATCTCGGTAAATTGGTCAGCGCCCGATTGCACCAGTTAATCGGTCTCGCGCTAGAAGAGGGGTCGCCGGCTTCATCGCCCTCGGCTCAGTCATTCCGGGCGCTGGTCGATTTCTTTGTGCAAAATCGAACCTTGAGAAAGCCGGCACTGACCCTTGATGACGAAGGGCTCGTGTGGGCTGAATGGCGAAAGTCGCCCGACTGCCTGGTCGCCCTGCGGTTCCTGGCGGACGGTACAATCCGCTGGGTGATAAGCTCGCCGGCGCCGCTTCGTAGGTCAGGCAGAGTTGTATGGCGTGGTGATGGAGGCGCTGAGGACGTTCGTTCAGCAATTGACGCGCGCCCGGCGGTACACTGGATCTTCCTTCGCGCCGGGTTAGTCGCTTGAAAGGCGACCCGATTGCCGATGCCCACCATGTCGCGCATTTGTGCAAGGCACAGCATTTGCTTGATGACGACTCAGGCGGGGTGGGCGCAGCGGCGTTCACGTTTCGCGAGTCGGATACTGACGGTCTCTCCTGTAATTGGCTTGAGCATATAAACGCTCTACGCCCGGATCAGCTGAATCAAATCAGATCGCTCATGCGTCTGAAGCTAAAAAGGAGCCATCGCCTGGCGATAGTGAATTGTGGCAAGGCGCGGCGGCGCATTCGGGATTCAGTCTCACATGAGCTATCAATTATTGAGGATCCCCTGATGCCCGAAGGGAATTGGCCCGCGGATCCGTCTCACACCTTGATTGAGCGACCAGCACCCGATCTCTTGGAGCAGCTGGCCGTAGAGCTGGCGACTATCGCCGAGGTTGAACCCGCAATTCCTTAGGGCGGCTGCTGCTGATGCTCACGCCGCGCGACCCTACGACACCCGGCCGCAATCGTTCTACCCATTCTTGCGTGCCTAATTGTCAAATGGCTGATGCTCCTTACCTCAGTTTAGCAACGGCCCAAATAAGTAGTCGGTGCCAAGGTGGGCAAAGAAATCACGCTGAAATGCCGTGGCCGTTTCATACGCCCAGTTAGCGCAGCCTGCGCCCAAACAGCCACGCCATCTGAAAGTATGTGTAGGACAAATGCGCGAAAGTACGAATTGTCCGTTGAGTTTGCGCTCAATCGCGTCATCGGACTCATGGGGCTCTTTACCACCCTCCAAGGAAATAGGTTTGTGGTGAACCAGCGCATTTCTAAGGTTGATTAACAGTGTCATTCTTTGCGGGGCACCGGCGCCGAAGTCTATGCGCTTCTTGCCGGCAATGGCCGCTGCTATCTGGCACTTGGTCACTACCTCATAGCGTTCTACGCCATTTTCCCACGCGTCCGCAAATGCCTTTCCTACATCATCCGGCAGGCCCTTAAACCATGGTGAACTTGCCGGAAAAAGAGCCCTTTCGACAAAAAGCTCATTGATAACCGCCTCAATCGCGGAATTGGCTGTCAGAACAGCAGCTAGCGTCGAATCGACAAGTTCGCCCGCACGAGCCTCCTGACCATTCCGATCTAAGGCGTCAAAGATCACGGGATCATCGAGAACAACGGCTCGTTCGGAAAAGCGTCGCGCGGCATCGAAATAAATAATCGACGCAGAGGTAACAGTAGACATCCGCACTTCGATAATCCTCCGCATCCTATGTGGGAGCTACTTTAAACGCCAGGGCTGCCACATGGGCTGCGGTCTGCGCTCTTTCAGGCCGTGGCGTTGGTCGTTGGCATTATGATCGCGGGGTTTGCCGACAATCCGCCGATACCCCGCCGCACCCGTCACGACAGCTACGCCGTCCTTGCGCTCAAGGTCTACGCTCGCCAACGCAATGATGTCGACATGGAGCGATGGGTTGCGGAAATCAAACTGCGTGCGGATGTGCGCATCGGGGAGATAAGCCGAGGCTTGGAAACTGCGCAGGGTGCGAATCAGCATCTTCTCAATACTGGCAAGAAGCGAAAGTCGGAAGCCCTGAAAGCCCTGAAAGCCGCCGGCATCTCGACGTCCGCCGAGCAACTCGCCGCCGAGCGCCAGCTCCACTACGCGTCGCACGACAAACGTGAAAGGGCTATACAGACAAAAATAGGCCGCCCGAAACCAATTTACTGTCGGTTGCTCCGAGTATCCAATCAAACCAGGCTCGCTCAATAGCCGTCAGTCTATTGAGCGTTTTGGGCTTGACCGCCAACGCTGTTAGTAGCCCGGCTTTGTACGCAGCGCGCTGGCTCTCCCGAAATTGTTTTATTTCTTTCGAGGCGGGCAGCTCAATAGCATCAGCGATTTGCAGACGTAGAGATGCATCTTTCGTCACATGAATGTCCGTGGACATGTCTTTATACAGCCTTAAGTAGGTTTCAACCGACCATTTAATCAGGCCGGAAGAGTCCGGAAATCTCTCTTTGATGTAATTGACGTACCACCGCTGTTCTCGAGCTGCACACCAACCAATTGGGTCGCTGTCATCTCTAGCAGTACCAACCTCAGGGTCAGATAGAACCCGATGCCACTCTACTGGATGTTCAAGAAAGTAAGGAAATCGACTAGCAGATTCGAGAAATCTCCTCAATTCCATCCTCGCTAGCGATATCTGTCCGAACGCAAGCAGCAATGGACAGCGCCGCACCGTAGAAGCCGCTGTGTTCAAGAGACTTACGCGGCTACCGCGTGACAACTTTGCCAAGACAGAATATGCGGCAATAGAATTACGAAAGACACCGACATACTCGGTCTCCGAAGATAGCCTTCGCGAGACTCTGTTAGCGCCTTTAATGGCTTCGCTCAAATAAGCCTTGAGATTGGCTTGCAGCAACGCGCTATGCGGGATGCCCTTCGCCATCATTCTTCCGTGCGGATAACGTCAAACCACCTTGAGGTTTCGCTGTCCTTCACGACCGAGAGCAAATGCCGGGCAGCCAAAGTTCGTGGCACTTCGCTCAGTTTGGCGAGCTGAGCAGCCACTTTAGCATATACCCTGGCACGGCCCTCTTTGGCATTGAGTTTGACAGATAGGCCAGCATTCTCGATGTGCTCAAGCAAGACAGCATTTTTTGCGAAATATCGTTTCGACATGATTACGTCACGCAGGCGCCTATCAATTTCAGAGGGAAGGCCCGACTTTGTATGCGCGTTCTTCCGACCCGATGTTCTCAACAACTCTTGGGGTGCCTTAGTGATCGGAGGAAAGGAGTTCTCGGAGCTGTCCGATCGCTTGTTTCCTGCGGTGCCATGAGCGCGACGATATTCGGCAAGCAATCGCAAGACTCTGCCCATTGTTGTCTCGAAACCTGTGGCCGTAGCAGCTCGCGCGAAATCCTCTTCGGAGCACTCCGCTAATAATTCATAGAGCCGAAGCATCAATGTCACTGTCTCCATTGTCTAACCACCTTGAGCCTTTATTGCCAGCAAACGCGCCTCCATTTCTTCCAATAGTTTGATTAGCGTGGCCTTGACGCGTGACCTTGCATGGCTCGTCCAAAACACCGGAGCATGCTCTTTTACCGCCTTCGAGAAACTTTTCGAATAACCGATTTGTGTACAGTAAACGTATGAAGCTTGCTGTGAAACCTCCTGCATGCACTCTTGCTCAAGCTGAGAATTGCCCATGACCATTGTAAACACAACCCCCAGATCTTTGACCGCGTGCGGGTCGGGGTACTTGCTGCGAAAATTGGACATGGCCTCGCCTATATGCGCATAGCCCAAAATGCTGAATCGATCGGGGCGCATCGGAACGAGCACAAAATCCGAGGCCATCATTGCGGTGTCGGTAAGGATGGAATCGGTAGGCGCACAATCAATAATGACATAGTCGTAGTCGCCCCTTACTTCCTTGAGATCCTTCTCCAACTTGTAGGGAATCTCGGCAGGAGCTTTGATCGCTCGCGAAAGATCAAGCTCAGACGGAACGAAATCCAGTAATCCGCCCCCGGGCACACTCCCAACATTGACGATTGCCTTCTTGAGGCGAGGCTGAGATTTCGTCATCCTATTTCGTACTGTCAGCAGCGCCCGATCTGGTTCAAGCAATACGTCGGCAATTGTTCCTTTGCGCTTCCTGTGAATATCCCACTCGTCCGCCTCCATTAGCCACTGGGAAGCGTTGAACTGCGGGTCAAGGTCAATCAGCAAAACTCGCTGACCTCTGATCCATGCCAAGGCATACGCTAGATGAACAGCGAGTGTCGTCTTGCCCACGCCACCCTTCATATTTAACAGCGATATTGTGGTGCCCGCCCTCTCCTTAACAGCTCCCTTGCCCATTTGACCCCCTCCATGAATAGATGTGGGTCTGCGTCGTTTCGAGCTTCCTAGCTGTCGCGTTACCCGTGACGTTACCCAGAGCCTTCGAGTTCGTTCTAGATTTGCTTATTGTTCGCCTAAGCTTCTGATTTAATTGGTGGGCCGTGTAGGGATCGAACCTACGACCAATTGATTAAGAGTCAACTGCTCTACCAGCTGAGCTAACGGCCCAAATTTATCTTTACAATCAATATGTTAGCAGAAATCGGTAGACGAATTTAACTGCCAAACATTCTATATGCGTCACGAATTGTAACATTAGCGACGCATATTCTGCCTCTTGGGGCACAACTCCGCGCCATCGAATTACGCGCGGTGCGTAGTGTACTCATTTTTCCTGTAAATGGCTTTGTGATTGTGGCTACCAAGGCCTTAGCTTCCCAGACTGTTTCGGCGGTGCACCGAGCTTTGGCTGCCAGACTGTAAGGGAGATCAAACGGGTCAAACCTATTGCAAAATGGCGGTGAAGTCGCCATTCTGAGTCCCAGAACGGCGGCCGAGTCGCCATATTCGAGACCCCCCCCTGAATGGAATTCATTCCACGTTTGTTGACTACCGGCAGGGACAATTTTTTTCTCCTCGGGCCGCGCGGTACCGGCAAAACCTCATGGTGTGCGCAACAGTATCCCGACGCTTTGCGCATCGATCTCCTCAACCCAGCGGTTCTACGCCGGTATTCCATCGAACCCGAATACCTCATAAACATCGTCGAGGCAAATACAAAAGCCCGACACATCGTGATCGATGAGATCCAGAAGCTCCCTACCCTACTCGAGGTCGTGCATCTACTCATCGAACGCAAGGCGGTCCAGCAGTTCATTCTCACCGGCTCAAGCGCACGAAAGCTACGCCGTCAAGGAGTCAATTTGCTAGGCGGTCGCGCTAGCCAGAAGCTCATGTATCCCTATATGGCCGCGGAGCTCGGCAAGCGCTTCAAACTCGACACCGCACTTCAGCAGGGAATGCTGCCCGTTGTCTGGGGGGGGGACAATCCAACTGCTGTTCTCGATGCCTACAACGCGCTCTATCTGCACGAAGAAGTGCAGGCGGAAGGACTGGTGCGCAATATCGGTGCCTTTGCCCGTTTCCTGCAAGCAATGAGCTTCAGTCATGCGACCGTGCTGAATCTGGCCAACGTGTCGCGCGAAGCCCAAGTGAGCCGCAAGACGGTAGAAGGATATCTGGAAATTCTCGAGGACCTACTGTTGGGATTTCGGATCGACGTCTTCACTAGACGTGCCAAACGCGAACTCGCGGCTCACCCCAAATTCTATTTCTTCGATACTGGCGTATTTCGCGCCAACCGGCCTGCCGGACCACTCGATGCAACCACTGAACTCGATGGCGCTGCGATCGAAGGGCTAGTCGCTCAGCACCTGCATGCCTGGCGCAGCTACTCGAAGGGCAAGCACAGCTTGCACTACTGGCAGACTCGATCACGCACCGAAGTAGATTTCGTGATCTACGGAGAGTCCGGAATCTATGCGATCGAAGTGAAGAACTCAAGACGCGTCGACTCTAGCGACTTGACTGCATTGAAGCATTTCGCCGAGGATTATCCGCAGAGTCGGCGGTACCTGCTCTACCGCGGCGAAGATCGGATAAAGCGTGACGGGGTGCTGTGCATGCCCTGCGAGGAATTTCTGTTGGCGCTGAAACCCGATAGCTTTCCGGATTGATCAGCGTGAACTCACGTATCACAGGGATAGACATGAGTCTCGACTACGCAACCCTCGAGATTCTTCGTCGGCAGCACCCCGCCTGGCGCCTGCTGCTCGCGGAGCACGCCGCTCTCATCGCCAGCTTTCTGCATAAGGCGTTTGTATTGCCCAATGTAAGGATGAAGAGCGCCGCCGACCTAGCAGAAGCACTGGAAGATGAATTGTTCGGGCTGCGCGAGCAATCGGGGAATGAGACATTTCCAAGGTCCGCGATGGAATACCTCAACGAATGGACTGCGAACGAAAAGGGATGGCTTCGAAAACACTATCCCCCGGGGTCGGACGAGGCGCATTTCGAATTAACCCCGGCCACGGAAAGGACGATCGCCTGGCTCGCAAGCCTTGCCAAACGACCCTTCGTGGGCACCGAATCGCGGCTGCTCACATTATTCGATCTGCTGCGACAGATGAGCGAAGGCAGCGAAGCCGATCCGCAAGCGCGCATTCGTGAGCTGATCATGCGTCGGGCTGATATCGACGGTGAAATCGCACGAATACAGCAAGGAGACGTGCCCTTGCTCGACTCCACGGCGCTCAAGGAACGCAAGCCATGGCTGCAACTACGGGCGCTGGGAGGCAGGTTGCTGGCCGAGCCATGTGAATCGGTCATGCGTGAGGAAGACTTCGAAGCCCTACGTTGAGTTCAATGCTCGGCACGCATTCGCATCATCGAGGCGCCGCTCCGGCTTGAGTCGGTCGGCGTGAACCTCGCTTTCGCAGCTGCGGCCCGCAGCGAACTCGCCGATGATTCTCTTGCGGCAACTTGCGATCGCGGGCCCGCGGTTGCGCTATCACGGCGACTTCGACGGCAAGGGTATTGAAATCGCACGCGCAATCATCATCGGTTATGGAGCAGAGCGGTGGCGCACGAGCGCGGATGACTATCTCGCGGCACCGAAAAGCCGCGTGCTGAACCGACTACCACGCTCGGCTACATCGAATAGCGGATGATCGATTGTCGATCGATCGCGCTTCACGGACGATTCGACTACTTGGAGCACATCAGATTCGGGAGCCGCTTTGCAAAGACCCATGAGCGCCGGATCTCTTCTGTGTGAATTCACCGCGAAGCCACTGCGCAAGAGTGTCCTCAAGCTTCATCGCCCTCGCGAGTCGCATCAAACGCTTTTTATTGAGCGCATGATGCTCGACGTCATGTAGTGCCGGCGGCGAGAGCGTGCTGCGGGGACTCTTGGCGAGATACAGCCAATCGAGCAACGCTTTCTCGGGCGTTGCGTGCGCATGTGTGGGTCCACGCTCGAGATCAAGCCGATCTTCGATTTCACCTGCTTCTAAGATGGCGCGCGGCATTGCGTGGAACCGAATGGCTCCTGCAGAAGTTTGCACCCGCCCCACTCGAGGACGGGTCGGACCTGAGACGAGCGGCAATATGGCGGTAACGCCAGCCGGTGGGTTATTGAGCATGCCAGATTCGTCTAGAGCGCTATGCAACGAGACCACGGCGTCCCTGCGTACGTGCGCCGCGGCGTCCGCGAGACGGCCGGCCGGATGGACGAATCGGTTTAAATAGATGCCTCGGATGACCGGCGCCAGGCGACTGCGCGCGATCGCGTCCCGAATCCAAGCGTGCAGGGTCGGATCGGGAACCGGCTCGAGCCGGGCAAGGCTCGCTGCGCGCGACAACTCGCCGAGCGTCAGTACGGCGGGCGCTTGCGGCTCGCTCAATTGCATTTCCAACCTCTGTTTCCAGGGAATCATGGTTTCGTCTCGAGGAGTTCGAGGGCGTAAGTCTCAAATAGGGGCGTCAGCGTTCCAGCTACTCGGTCTTTCATTTCCGTCCAAGTGTCAGCGGTGTATCGCGATGCCGTTGCCGATTCGATCGCGGGTAACGTCTGCGTTTGAAATAGGTCCCATGGCATTGCTTCAAGTTTGTCTCGCAGCACCTGCGAGGCATTAATTGGAGCGACGTGCGCTACGTCGAGTGCCCATTCCAACAATTCGCGGCCCGGCTGGTTTACCGGAAGAAGCAAATCCAAATCGTAGACATCCCGCGGCGCGCAGCGATCGGAGGATAGAAGCGCGGCGATCTTCATGGCAGCGAGGGTTGGCTCACTGTACAAATCGACGTAGAAAACCCCGAGCCCGAGCGCGGCGATTCCAGACACGGTAACTTGGCGTATCGAACCGGGCGGGGGCGGCCGTCGTGATACTTCAATTTTCAGGTTGAACGGGGCGCCGTCGGTGCTGCGGCCGCTGACCTTCCACTTGGGCGAGATTTCGCCCTTCCCCGGGGAATGTATTTTTACGTCCACGACGTACCCGCGCAGGGCTTGATCAAGCGCTCGTCGAACCTGGTTGTGCAGGCTCTCAGCGGTGCGTTCATCGAGCGGCGGGAAGTCAAGATCGATGTCTCGCGTTTGCCGAGAGGTACCATAGAGTGCGGCAACCGCCATACCGCCTTTTAGAACGAAGCCGCCCTTGCTCGCGCGAAATAACTCACGCAAGAAGCGAGCTTGAACGAGTTGTAGCAGCGGTGTGGCCACGACAATTTCCATGTATTGCGTTGATTCATACTAACTGAACTAACTTAATACATCAATTAGGCCAAATACCACTTTCTCGCGGAGGCTGAATCCATGCTGTCCATGGGGCACATTGCATCGATTAAGTAGGCGTAAGACGAGGGTAACTGCGCTGCTGGGGCACAAGCGCCACCGCTAAGCGATTGAATTTTAAGTGAAAACCGCAGGATTAAGAGTCAACTGCTCTACCAGCTGAGCTAACGGCCCGTACAAACTCTTCCGCAAAACGCAACTCGACCCACTTCTTAAGTGGGGTGGACGACGGGACTCGAACCCGCGACGGCCGGAATCACAATCCGGGGCTCTACCAGCTGAGCTACGTCCACCATCGTCATCCTTCCGAGACGAAGTGGCGCGCCCGGCAGGAATCGAACCTGCAACCGCCGGCTTAGAAGGCCGGTGCTCTATCCGGTTGAGCTACGGGCGCCTAACCCAACAAAAACTCATAGCGCCAAACGTATTTTCCAGGCCGATGTTCGGGTCCGTGCAAACCGAATCGGAAGTGCGCGCGGATTATATAGAGTTTTTTAACCAATTGAAGAGTCTATTGCCGTGCGCCCGCCTCGCCGCGCGCATAATGTTGACGTCGCCTGCCAAACACCATATCTTGTGTCCTATCGCGGTGCCCGGCACAAGCTCTGGGCTTAAGAGGGAATCCGGTCCGAATCCGGAGCTGCCCCGCAGCGGTGGATGGGAACGAACCATGTCATTGGCACTGAGTGGACGACGCGAGTCGGGGCTCGGGAAGCGGCATGCAGTAGGAGTCGGCGCAACCATTGGCCGCACGCCCGTGAGCCCGAAGACCTGCCGCGATCCTCATCTCGAAAGGGATGTCGTTCGGCTCTGGAGCTCTCGTGGGAGGAGCGGCCGGGATGTTCTCGCCTGCGCCGCGCGCGGGCCTCATTCCGTCGTCCCTTTAGCGCACTCCAATTCTTCCTGGGGGACGTCAAGGACCATCATATGAATATACAACCACAGAATGACGCTTTACCGACCGGTACGAATGCGCTGACTTCCGGCGCGCGCCAGCCCGAACTCAGCTTGAACCCGCCACCGTCGCCGCGCGTTCCGATGAGCGTGAAAAAGCGTTCCGGCGCTCACGAACCCATCGACGTGAACAAGATCGTACGCGCCGTGACGCGCTGCTGCGAAGGCATTGCGGATGTGGATCCCATGCGAGTGGCGTTGAAGACCATCGCGGGCCTCTATGACGGTGCAACCACACGCGAACTGGACGAGCTGTCGATACGCACGGCGTCATCGTTCATGGCCGACGAACCGGCGTATTCCAAGCTTGCCGCGCGGCTGCTGGCCGCGTTCATCGACAAGGAGGTTCAAGGATTGGGGATTTATTCCTTTTCCCAATCGATCCGCACCGGCTTCGACGTGGGTCTGGTGAACGAGCGCGTACTGCAATTCGTCGAGTCGAATGCCCGGAAACTCAATGCGGCCATTGATGTGGAGCGTACCCAGCGATTCGAATATTTCGGCATCCGGACTTTATACGACCGTTACCTGCTGAAACATCCGACGCAACGCTTGGTCATCGAAACACCCCCCTATTTCTGGATGCGCGTCGCCGTTGCCTTGAGCACAACGGTTCACGATGCGATCGAACAGTACCGGCTGTTTTCGTCTCTCGACTACTTGCCGAGTTCGCCGACGCTGTTCAATGCGGGCACGCTGCACGAGCAACTCTCGAGCTGCTTTCTGCTCGACTCACCGCCCGATTCGCTGGAAGGCGTGTACGACAAATATAAGGACATTGCCCTGCTATCGAAATTCTCGGGGGGCATCGGCGTTGCGTGGCATCGGATCCGTTCCGAAGGGTCGCTGATTCGGTCCACCAATGGGCTCTCGAACGGCATCGTTCCGTGGCTGAAGACACTCGATTCATCGGTTGCGGCAGTCAACCAGGGCGGTAAGCGCAAAGGCGCAGCCTGCGTTTATCTCGAAACCTGGCATGCCGACATCGAGGCGTTTCTCGAGCTGCGCGACAACACGGGCGACGATGCTCGCCGAACTCATCATCTGAACATCGCCAATTGGGTTCCGGATCTGTTCATGAAGCGCGTGGAAGCCAACGAGGCCTGGTCGCTGTTCGATCCGAAAGACGTGCCCGAGCTTCCCGATCTATGGGGAGATGCCTTCGAGCAGGCGTACGTGCAAGCCGAAGCTCGGGGCCTGGCGCGCAAGACGCTGGCCGCCCGGGATCTCTATGCGCGGATGATGCGAACCCTCGCTCAGACGGGCAACGGCTGGATGACGTTCAAGGACAAAGCCAATCGCGCCTGCAATCAGACGGCGCAACCGCAAGCCGTGGTGCACTTATCGAATCTCTGCACTGAAATCATCGAGGTCACGACCCACGCCGAGAGTGCCGTATGCAACTTGGGTTCCATCAATCTTGCACGGCACGTCGACGCTGGCGAGTTCGACTTCGAGAAACTCGAGCATACCGTCGAACAGGCGGTGCGGCAGCTGGACCGCGTCATTGACCTCAATTTCTATCCCATCGCTTCGGCGCGGGCATCGAACCTGAGATGGCGCCCGGTCGGCCTCGGAGTCATGGGACTTCAGGACGTCTTTTTCAAGCTGCGGCTGCCATTCGACAGCGAAGCCGCGAGGGCGTTGTCGCGCCGCATTGCCGAAGACATTTACTTCCATGCCCTGCGCGCCTCCGCGGAGCTGGCGCGCGAGGTCGGCGCACATCCAAGTTTCCCCGAGACCCGCGCCGCTCAGGGCGAATTGCAATTCGACTCGTGGGGTGTCATTCCGGCCAATGCGGAACGGTGGCGGGACCTCAAGGCGCAGATTCGATCCCATGGACTGCGCAACAGCCTGCTGATCGCCGTCGCGCCCACCGCAACGATTGCCTCGATCGCCGGCTGCTATGAGTGCATCGAGCCGCAGATTTCCAATCTCTTCAAGCGAGAGACCCTGTCGGGAGATTTCCTGCAGGTGAATGCCTACCTCGCGCAGGAACTGAAGCTCTTGGGGTTATGGACCGCCGAGATGCGCGATGCCATCAAGCTGGCCGATGGGTCGGTGCAACGCCTCGACGCGCTGCCGGCAGAGCTCAAGAGCATTTATCGCACTGCCTGGGAGTTGCCGATGAAGGCCTTGATCGAGATGGCTGCCGGGCGCGGCGCCTTCATCGATCAAAGCCAATCATTGAACCTATTCATCGCCAACCCGAGCATCGGTCAACTGTCGAGCATGTATATGTACGCCTGGAAACAAGGCCTCAAGACGACGTACTACTTGCGGTCTCGGCCCGCGACGAGAATCTCCAAGACGACCGTGCGTGAACAGCAGGCCGAAGCGCCTCGAGACAGCGCCGCCGTCCTTGCCTGTTCGCTTGAAAATCCTGAGACCTGCGAGGCCTGCCAATGAGCCATTTGCTCGATCCCGGCTTCAATCTGACCTTGAGACCGATGCGTTACCCGAAGTTCTACGACATGTATCGAGCCGCGATCAAGAATACGTGGAGCGTGGAGGAGATCGATTTTCAAATCGACTTGGGCCATATCCAGCGCCGCATGAGCGCCGCGGATCGCCATCTCATCGAGCGCCTGGTGGCTTTTTTCGCCACCGGCGATTCCATCGTGGCGAACAATTTGGTATTGAGCCTTTACAAACACATCAACGCGCCGGAAGCGCGCATGTACCTATCCCGCCAGCTCTACGAAGAAGCTCTGCACGTGCAGTTTTATCTGACGCTGCTCGACAACTACGTGCCCGATCAAGCTCAGCGGGAGCGCGCGTTCGCGGCCATCGACAACATTCCTTCCATTCGCCGGAAGGCGCAGTTTTGCCAACGTTGGACCGACTCCGTTTTGGATCTCCATCGCATCGAGACCCTGGACGATAGACGCCGGTTTCTGCTCAATTTGACCTGCTTTGCCAGCTGCATCGAAGGTTTGTTCTTCTTCGGCGCGTTCGCCTACGTCTATTTTCTGCGCTCGCGCGGGCTGTTGCCGGGCTTGGCCTCGGGGACCAATTGGGTGTTCCGCGACGAGAGCGCGCATATGGCATTCGCCTATGAGGTGTTGGAGACGGTGCGCAAGGAAGAACCGGAGCTGTTCGACGCGAATTGGGCGGCGCAAGTGAGCACGATGATGCAAGAGGCCGTGGAATGCGAGGCAGCCTTTGCCGATGATGTGCTCTGCGAGGGAGTTGCCGGTCTCACGCGGGTCGAGATGCGCGAGTATCTGCAGTACGTCGCCGATCAGCGGCTGTTGAAGCTGAATCTACCGATTATCTACGGCTCGCGTAACCCGTTCGCGTTCATGGAACTGCAAGATGTCCAAGAACTGACGAATTTCTTCGAGCGCAAGGTGTCGGCATATCAAGTCGCCGTGCAGGGAGAGGTTGCCTTCGATCACGCGTTCTAGCCGGAACGCGTCGTTACCCGGGCATGAGATCAACGTTGTGCATGACGGTGATGAGCCAGCTCCCGCCGGAGGATGTGAACAGAAGGCCGGTATGAACAGCGCGTGAAATTCCGTCAGGAGACAGTGCGCCCGTCATCTCCCACCGGACGTCGACAACGGCAACGTCCGGTTTCAAAAACCGGATCTTCGTCACTTCGGCGGTCTGGTGGCTCTGCATGAACATTTTCTGGGCCGGAATGGACAACTTGCCCTTTCGGACATAGGGACCGTTACCTATGTCCCCGGAATAAAACGTTACCGATGTGCTCGGTAAGGGCCCTTTGTAAGTGGTCGGGGTGACAGGATTCGAACCTGCGACATCTACGTCCCAAACGTAGCGCTCTACCAGTCTGAGCTACACCCCGACGATCGAAATCGCACGCCGAAAACCCGCACTCGCTAGTCAGCGCCGCCGCTCGGGAAGCCGACGATTGGAAGACCGCCTAGTCTACTGGGTTGGCAGCCCAACAGGCAATGAGAAGACCTTGATGCATCGCGTGGCGGCGTCTTGCATCAAACGGCACGCAACAGCGGCAACGCTGCACCGAAACCAGTCTGCTGTTGTCGACGCACAAACTCTAAGCTATCTCTTATACGAAATTAAGTTGACGTATACGTTAACTTTGGGCTCAATACCGGAACACCATGATCGAAACGACCGGGCAGTTCTATTCCGTGACCCAGCTGGGGCTGGATTTGGGCGTCAGTGCGCGCACGATCCGGTTTTATGAGGACAAGGGCCTGATTTCGCCGCGTCGCGCGGGCAACAACCGCGTTTACACGCTGCGCGACCGGGCCCGCATGATTCTGATTCTGCGAGGCAAAAAACTCGGTTTCACGTTGCGCGAGATCAGGGAATACCTCGATCTCTACGACGCGGACCCGACTCGTGCGAAACAGCTGCGGCTGTTGCTGAAAGCGGTGCGCAGCCGCATTCTGCAGCTCGAGGATCAGCGAGTTGCCCTCGACGAGGCCTTGGGAGAACTGCGGGAAGTCGAAGCCCAGGCGCACCATGCGCTGAGCGAGCTCGAGACCGGCGCGCGACGCGCAGCCGGTTGAACCAGATCGTCAATAGTTGAATTACGAGCCGCGACTGGCGCGGACCCAATCGGAGTAACAGCATGAAAAATGTCGTGATCGCAGGCTACGCTCGCTCCCCCTTCACTCTGGCCAACAAGGGCGCGCTGACGCGGGTCCGACCCGACGACCTCGCTGCGCAGGTCGTCGCAGCGCTGATCGAGCGCACCAAGGTCAGACCTCAGGACATCGAGGATGTCATCGTCGGCTGCGCCTTTCCGGAAGGCGAACAGGGTTTCAACGTCGGTCGCTTGGTCGGACTTCTGGCGGGGCTGCCGCAGTCGGTCGCGGGCATGACGGTGAATCGCTTTTGCGGCTCGTCGATGCAGTCGATCCACATCGCCGCGGGCCAGATACAGCTCGACGCGGGCGACGCGTTCATCGCGGCGGGTATCGAGAGCATGACCCGCGTGCCCATGATGGGCTTCAATCCGCTGCCGAATCCGACGCTCCAGGCGAAAGTGCATGCGTATATCAGCATGGGCGACACTGCCGAGAACGTGGCCGGCAAGTGGCACATCAGCCGCGAGGCGCAAGAAGCCTTCGCCGTACGCAGCCAGCAACGTGCGGCCGCCGCCGCCAAGGCCGGACGCTTCAAGGACGAAATCGTTCCCATTACGGGCAAGCACGGCACCGTCGATACCGACGGTTGTATCCGTCCTGACACCACCGCGGCCGGCCTTGCTCAATTGAAGCCCGCCTTCTCGCAGACCGGCACCGTCACCGCCGGTACGTCGTCGCCGTTGACCGACGGCGCCTCGGCCGTGCTGGTCTGCAGCGAGGATTACGCGGCCAAGCACGGCCTCACCCCGCTCGCCCGCATCGTGAGCGTGGCCGTCGCCGGCTGTGCGCCGGACATCATGGGCATCGGTCCGGTCGGCGCGACGCAGAAAGCGTTGCTGCGTGCGAAACTCGAGATGTCGGCCATCGATGTGGTCGAATTGAACGAAGCCTTCGCGAGCCAAGCGCTGGCCTGTGCCCACGATCTCGGCATCCGCGACGAGACCCTCAACATCGACGGCGGCGCGATCGCCCTTGGACATCCGTTGGGTGCAACCGGGGCGCGTATCGTCGGCAAAGCGGCCAGCCTGCTGCAGCGCGTCGGCGGTCGATATGCGTTGGCTACCCAATGCATCGGCGGCGGCCAAGGTATTGCCACGATTCTCGAGCGGATCTAAAGGAGCGTATTTCTTATGCAACCGATCCGTAAAGCCACAGTCATCGGCGCCGGAGTCATGGGCGCCGGCATCGCTGCCCAATTCGCCAATGCGGGAGTCCCGGTACTTCTGCTCGATATCGTCCCCGACGGTGCCGCCAATCGCAATGTGTTGGCCGAGAGTGCGATCGCGAAGATGCTGAAAACCGAGCCCGCGCCGTTCATGTCGGCGCGCGCGGCCAAGCTCGTGACCCCCGGCAACATCGAAGATCATCTCGCGCAGCTCGCCGAGAGCGATTGGATCGTCGAAGCGGTGGTGGAGCGGCTGGATGTGAAACAGGCGCTGTACCGCAAAATCGACGCGGTGCGCCGGCCGGGTGCCGCGGTATCGTCCAATACCTCGACCATTCCGTTGGCGTTGTTGACTCGAGGGTTGAGCGATGGGTTCATTAGCCACTTTCTGATCACGCACTTCTTCAATCCGCCGCGCTATATGCGATTGCTGGAAATCGTGGCCGGCCCGCACACCGATGTGCAACTGGCGCAGAGCGTCGCCCACTTCGCGGATCACGTGCTCGGCAAGAGCGTCGTGCACTGCCATGACAGCCCGGGATTCATTGCCAACCGCCTCGGTGTTTATTGGCTGGAGATCGGCGTGATCGAGGCCATCGATTTGGGCCTGACCGTCGAGGAAGCGGACGCGGTCATCGGCAAGCCCATGGGAATTCCGAAGACCGGCGTATTCGGTCTGCTCGATTTGGTGGGACTCGATCTCATGCCGCACATCAACGCGAGCCTCGCCGCGTCGCTGCCCGCCAACGACGCATTCCACGCCGCCAATCGGGACCTACCGCTGATTCGCAAGATGATTGCGGAGGGCCACACCGGACGCAAGGGTAAGGGCGGGTTCTACCGCTTGAACCGTGCGGGCGGGGGGAAACTCAAGGAGGCCATCGACCTCGTGTCCGGGGACTATCGACCGGAACAGAAACGCGATCTGCCGGAACTCGCCGCTGCGCCGAAAAATCTTCGCGCACTCCTCGCCTCGCCCGGCAAGATCGGCAGGTATGCATGGCGCGTACTGGGCCAGACGCTGGCCTATGCCGCGAGCCTCGTTCCCGAGGCCGCGGACGACATCGGTGCGGTCGATGAGGCCATGCGCCTCGGCTACAACTGGCAATGGGGTCCATTCGAATTGATCGATAAGCTGGGCGCGGGATGGCTCGCCGACAAATTGACGCAGGAAGGCCTGGCTGCGCCCGCGCTGCTGCGAGCCGCACACGACAAGACGTTCTATCGGCTGCTGGATGGACGTCGCCAGTACCTGGGCACCGACGGCGAGTATCACGATCTGCGGCGGCCGGAAGGCGTGCTCATGCTGGAGGATGTCAAACTCATTTCGAAGCCGGTGCTCAAGAACGGCTCCGCCGCCGTGTGGGATATCGGCGACGGCGTCCTGTGTTTTGAATTCACGAGCAAGAGCAACTCGCTCGATGCTGAGATCATCGCGTTGCTGGGCAAGACCATCCCCTTGGTGCAGCAGAAGTACAAGGCGTTGGTGATCTACAACGAGGGCAGGAATTTTTCGGTGGGCGCGAATCTCGGCCTCGCGATCTTCGCCGCCAACATTGCGGCCTGGAGCGAAATCGAAAAATTGATCGCTGCCGGCCAGCAGACCTACAAGGCGCTGAAGTACGCACCGTTCCCGGTGGTGAGCGCGCCCGCCGGCATGGCGCTCGGCGGGGGCTGCGAGATTTTACTGCATAGCGGCGCCGTACAGGCGCATGCCGAAAGCTATATCGGTCTGGTCGAGTGCGGCGTGGGCGTCGTGCCGGGCTGGGGCGGGTGCAAGGAGATGCTGTCGAGGTGGTCCACCAGCGGCTTGCTGCCGCGAGGGCCGATGCCTGCACCCAGCAAAGTGTTCGAGACCGTCAGCACCGCAACCGTGTCGAAATCCGCCGCAGAAGCGAAGGAACTCCTGTTCCTGCGCGCCAACGACGGCATCACCATGAATCGTTACCGCTTGTTGGCAGACGCGAAAGCGCTGGCGCTGAAACTGGCGATCGATTATGCGCCGCCCAAGCCGGTTGAGCTGAAGCTGCCCGGCGCTGCCGGCAAGTTGGCCTTTACCATGGCTGCCGAGGGCTTTCATCAGCGTGGTATGGCGACCGATCACGACATGGTGGTCGCGGAAGCGCTGGCCGAGGTGCTGTCCGGGGGCGACGCCGATCTCGTCGACGTGGTCAACGAGGACCAACTACTGACGTTGGAACGCACCGCCTTCATGCGGCTCATGAAGACTGCAGGAACGCTGGCGCGGATCGAACATTTGCTCGTGACCGGCAAGCCCCTGCGCAATTAGGAATCGGAGTTACCCTATGCAAACCTACACTGCACCCGTGCGCGACATGCGCTTCGTGCTCCACGAGCTGCACGACAGCTCCAGCCTGGCAACACTGCCCGGGCTGGAGGAGATGTCGACCGATCTACTCAACACGGTTCTCGACGAAGCGGGAAAGTTCATCAGCGCCGTGCTGCTCCCCGTGAATGCCAGCGGTGATGCCGAGGGCTGTCATTACGCCGACAACGTCGTGCGCACGCCGCAGGGCTTCAAAGAAGCGTACCGCGCCTTCGTCGACGGCGGATGGGGCGCGCTCAGTTCCGACCCCGCATATGGCGGTCAGGGGCTGCCGCAGAGCGTGGCCAAGCTGGTCGAAGAGATGATCTGCGCCTGCAACCTCTCGTTCGGCCTGTACCCGGGTCTTTCGCACGGTGCCTATCTCGCATTGAAGAGCCACGGGTCGGAAACGCTCAAGAACCTGTATCTGCCGAAGTTGGTCGATGGCAGTTGGACCGGCACCATGTGCTTGACCGAGTCCCACTGCGGCACGGATCTGGGGCTTCTGCGCACGCGCGCCGTACCCCAACCCGACGGCAGCTATCGCGTGAGCGGCTCGAAAATTTTCATCTCGGCGGGCGAACACGATCTCACCGAGAACATCATCCACTTGGTCCTCGCACGCCTGCCGGACGCGCCCCCGGGCATCAGGGGCATCAGCTTGTTCGTGGTACCCAAATTTCTGCCGAAGACCGACGGCACTGTCGGAGCGCGCAATGGCGTCAAGTGCACGGGCATCGAGCACAAGATGGGGATCAAGGCCTCGGCGACTTGCCAGTTGACCTTCGACGAGGCCACCGGATGGCTGGTGGGCGAGCCGCATAAAGGCATGCGGGCGATGTTCGTCATGATGAACAGCGAGCGCTTGTCGGTCGGTACTCAGGGCCTCGGCGTCGGCGAGATCGCGTACCAAAGTGCCGTCGCCTACGCCAAGGATCGACTGCAAGGCCGCTCGCTCTCGGGTCCAAAGCACCCTGAGAAAGCCGCGGATCCCATCATCGTCCATCCCGACGTGCGCCGCATGCTCATGACCATGCGTGCCTACAACGAGGGCTGCCGCGCGCTCGGAGTCTGGGTGGCCAATGCTCTCGATCGCATGGAGCGGCTGCCCGAGTCGCCTGAACGCGCGGAAGCCGAGGATTTCGTCGCGCTGATGACGCCGGTCGTCAAGGCTCTGTTCACCGATCTAGGATTCGAGGCGGCGAATCTTGGGCTGCAGACCTATGGGGGTCACGGCTTCATCGTCGATCACGGAATGGAACAGCTCGTGCGCGACGCGCGCATCGCCATGATCTACGAAGGTACGAATGGCGTGCAGGCACTGGACCTGGTCGGTCGCAAACTGCCGGCGAACATGGGCCGCTCGCTGCGACGATTCTTCCATCCGGTCGCCGATTTCATCGAGGCTCACGGCGCCGATCCGGAAATCGGCGGGCTCGTCCAACCGTTTGCCAAGGCATTCGGCGCGCTGCAGCTCGCGACCGGCTTCATCGCGCAGAAAGGTTTCAGCGATCCGGAAGAAGCGGGTGCCGCTTCCACCGATTATTTGCGGATGCTGGGCCTGGTGGCGCTCGGCTTCATGTGGGTGCGGATGGCGAAGGTAGCGGCCGAGAAACTGCCGGCGGCGAAAGGCGAGGATGCTGCGTTCTACCGCGCCAAGCGCGTGACGGCGGCGTTCTACATCGACCGCCTCCTCCCGCAGGTCGGCGCGTTGTTGTACGCCATCAAGGCGGGCAAGACATCGATGATGGCGCTGGAGGAGGCTGCGTTCTAGTAGCGCGTGAGGAGCTGCGCACGCGCCGTGGGGCGCCGTGGCCGCGCGCCTCGCCTCATTTTGGGTCGGGGGCATCCGCCGCATCGGCCTGCGCGAGGATGCGCTGCGCCTGCTTGAGATGCGGCGCATCGAACATCCCGCCGTCGATGCTCACGACCCCTGCATCCGGATGTTTGTTGAATTCCGCCACGATGCGGCGCGAACGGTCGACGATCTGCGCCGAAGGGGTAAACGCGGCGTTGATGATCTTCACTTGCGACGGATGGATCGCCAGCATTCCGCTGAAGCCGTCGCGGGCGCCGCGTTCGGCATAATGCGACAAGCCATCATGATCGCGGAACGCGGGATACACGGTTTCGATTGCCGGCACCTGCGCGGCATGCGCGGCGAACAAGGTGAGCGCGCGCACCATCTCATACGGCGCGGTAAAGGAGCCGCTCGGCTCACGCGCCGACGTCGCGCCGACCGCGGCGCTCAAATCCTCGGCGCCCCAGGTCACTGCGACCAGGCGCTCGGCCACGGTCCCGTATTCGCCCATCCGAAATATCGCGGCAGGCGTCTCGGTTGCGATCGGCAAGATGCGCGTGGCCGACATCCCTGTTGCATTCATGCGCCGCGCCAACTCGATGACGGATGCAGCGCCCTCCGCTTTGGGAAGCACCACGGCGTCCGGCCGGGCCACTGCCACGGCGGCGAGATCCTGATCCGTGAAGCCGGACCGTAATGGATTGACGCGCACCCACAGCGGCACGGGCCGAGCGTCGCGGTTTAGAAACGCAGCGACGTCGATGCGAGCCTGAGCCTTGCGCTGCGGTGCCACCGAGTCTTCCAGATCGAGTATCAGCGCATCCGCCCCGGCCAACAGGGCCTTGGTCATCTGATCCGGCCTATCGCCCGGGACGAACAGCAAGGAGCGAAGCCTCACGAACTCCTCCGGCGGATCAATGCGCTGCGCAAGCACCGGCAAACGATTTCGTCGCGCTGGTTCAACATTCGATGCGCAAAAATCACGATGCCGGCCTGCGGCCGCGAGCGGCTGTCTTTGAGTTCCGCTACGGTGGTCTCGCCGCGCAGCGTGTCGCCGATGAACACCGGGCGGGGCATGACCACCTGGTCGTAACCCAAGTTGGCGATCAACACGCCCAGCGTCGTATCCGATGCCGATACGCCGATCATCAGACCGAACGTGAAAATGCCGTTCACCAGGATTTGCCCGAACTCGCTTTTGGCCGCAGCCTCTGCGTCGAGATGCAGCGGCTGTGCGTTGTGCGTGAGCGTCGTGATGAGCAGATTGTCCGTTTCCGTCACCGTGCGCCGGATCTCGTGTTCGATTCGATCGCCCACTTTCCAATCCTCGTAGAACCGCCCCGCCATCAGGACTGCCTCGCCGACAAGTCGCCGATGATGCGCACGAGCGTCACGTTTTCGGCGACTTGGTCCCCCACCGACACCGACAGTTCGCCGACCGTGCCGTCGAACGGCGCGATGAGTGCGTGCTCCATCTTCATGGCCTCGAGCGAGATGAGGGTTTGACCCTTGGTGACGACCTGACCTTGATGCACCGCAACGCTGACGATCCGACCCGGCATCGGCGACTGTAGAGCGCCGTCCGATACGGCAGATGTGCCAATGACGCGAGCGCTGTCGGGCGCCCCGAAGCTCCAGGCTTCGCCGCGCCGAAACAGGACCCGCTGGCCGTCGATGGTCGCCGTCGATGCCGGCGGCGGCGGCTCAGCGGTCACCCAATAACTGTGTTCGCCCACCGCTACGTCGACCTTTGCGCATGGCGGCGCGTTCGGGCGAAAGCCGACCAAACTGCTCCAGGGGTCGGATGCATGACCGGACACGAGCGCGCCGGCCGCCGCACGCACCACCTCGTCGCTGGGTTCCGCCGACGGGATCAAGGTCTCGGCACGCCGCTCGATGAATCCGGTATCGATGTCACCGGCGACGAAGGCGGGATCGTCGGCAACCCGTGCCAGAAACGCCGCGTTGGTGCGCACCGGCCACACTTGCACCGCCGCGCACGCAGCGGCCAGCTTGCGCGCGGCCGCGCGGCGATTGGGCGCATGCACGATCAGTTTGGCGAGCATCGGATCGTAGAAGCCCGTGACCTCGCCGCCCTCCTCCACTCCGCTGTCGATGCGGACGTCGGAGGGGAAGCGCAGATGCCGAAGAGGACCGGTGGAGGGCAGAAAGCCGCTGGTCGGATTCTCTGCGTATAGCCGTGCCTCCATCGCACAACCGTTGATATGAAGGGCGTCTTGCGTGCAGGGCAATGGCTCGCCGCTTGCGACCCGCACTTGCCACTCGACCAAGTCTTGGCCGGTAATCGCTTCCGTGACCGGATGTTCGACCTGCAACCTCGTGTTCATTTCCATGAACCAGATTTTATCGGCAGCCAGCCCCTGCGCCGCGTCGGCAATGAATTCGATGGTTCCCGCGCCGACGTACTTCACCGCCCGCGCCGCCTTGACAGCGGTCCTACAGACGAATTCACGCGTTGCGGCATCCATATTGGGCGCAGGCGCTTCTTCGATCACTTTCTGATGGCGGCGCTGCAGCGAACAGTCGCGTTCGAACAAATGCACGATTTGTCCATGCGTGTCGCCGAACACTTGTACTTCGATGTGGCGCGGCGCGCGGATGTATTTTTCGATCAACACCCGGTCATCACCGAAAGCCGCCGCCGCCTCGCGCCGGCATGAGGCGAGAGCCTCCTCGAAGCCGGACTCGTCCTCGACGCGGCGCATTCCCTTGCCGCCACCGCCGGCAACGGCTTTGATGAGCACCGGGTAGCCGATGGCCGACGCTTCGCGCTTCAGCCGCGGCGTCTCTTGCACCTCCCCCAAGTATCCGGGAGTCACCGGTACGTGCGCCCGAATCATTAACGCCTTGGCCGCGTCCTTCAATCCCATGGCCCGAATCGCAGCCGGAGGTGCGCCGACCCAAATGAATCCCGCGTCCTGCACGGCGGCGGCAAACGCGGCGTTCTCCGAGAGGAAGCCGTAACCGGGGTGAATGGCCGCGGCGTTGGTCGATTTGGCGGCTGCCAGGATTCTTTCGGCGAATAAATAACTTTGGACCGCAGGGGCGGCGCCGATGGCGACGGCCGTGTCCGCCTGCTTCACGAAGGGTGCGTGTGCATCGGCAGCCGAATATACGGCAATGGTGCGAATACCTAGGCGCCGCGCCGTACGGATGATGCGGCTGGCAATTTCACCGCGATTCGCAATGAGGAGCGATTCGATCATTAGGAGCCTGTCTGAGTATTCCGCGTGAGCGGCGTTGGCTTGGTGAGGGAGCGGATGCAAGGCGCGCGGCGCAGGACTAAGTTAAGCGCTTGGCCAAGCCGCGCAACGCCGCAGACGCCCCTCGCCAAGGCAACCCTTCGGGACCGGGCAGATTTCGCTTCATCCGTCGTTGTCGCCTCCTCATTGAGTCTTGACCCAACCACGTCGGCTCCGCCTCGGCTGAAGCGAAATCTGCCACGGTCGCGGCCACGGGGGATGCTCAGACAGGCTCCTAGGCTACATCCGAAACAAACCGAACTGCGCGCGCGCCGGTATGGGCCTGTTCAAGGTTGCAGCGAATGCCAGCCCGAGGATGTCGCGGGTTTGCGCGGGATCGATGATTCCATCATCCCACAAGCGAGCCGTCGCATAATACGGATTGCCTTCCGTTTCGTAGCGCGCGCGCACCGGCGCCTTGAATGCGGCCTCTTCGCCGGCCGTCCACACTTCGTTGCGTGCTTCCATGGCGTCGCGTTTGATGGTCGCCAGCACCCCCGCCGCCTGTTCGCCGCCCATGACGCTGATACGGCTATTGGGCCACGTGAACAGAAATCGCGGCGAATAGGCGCGACCCGCCATGCCGTAGTTACCCGCGCCGAAGCTGCCGCCGATGAGCACGGTGATCTTCGGCACGGAAGCGGTGGCGACGGCGGTCACCAGCTTGGCACCGTCTTTGGCGATTCCGCCCGCTTCATATTTTCCGCCGACCATGAAGCCGGAAATATTCTGCAGGAACAACAACGGAATTCGCCGCTGGCACGCAAGCTCGATGAAGTGAGCGCCCTTCAACGCACTCTCCGAAAACAGCACCCCGTTATTGGCCAGTATGGCGACCGGGATACCCCAGATGTGCGCAAAACCGCACACCAGCGTAGTGCCGTATAGCGACTTGAATTCGTGCAAGTCGGAGTCGTCCACGAGTCGCTTGATGACCTCGCGTACGTCGTAGGGCGCGCGGACGTCGCCGGGAATGATGTCGTACAGCCCCTTGGGATCCAGCTTCGGCGGCCGCGGCGGCTGCAATTCGATAGGGGACTCCGTGACGCGGTTCAATCGACCGACGATGTCGCGAACGATCAACAGAGCATGCGCGTCGTTTTCCGCCACATGGTCCACCACCCCCGAGCGGCGGGCATGCGTGTCGGCGCCGCCCAACTCCTCGGCGGAGATGATTTCGCCGGTGGCGGCCTTCACGAGTGGCGGCCCACCCAAAAAAATAGTGCCCTGATGCTTGACGATGACGGTCTCGTCCGACATGGCCGGGACGTACGCCCCGCCGGCAGTGCAGCTTCCCATGACGCAGGCGATCTGGGGAATGCCTTCGGCCGACATCTGGGCTTGGTTGAAGAAGATTCGACCGAAATGGTCTTGATCGGGGAAGACTTCCGCCTGAAAGGGAAGATTTGCACCGCCGGAATCGACCAGATAAATGCAGGGCAGCGCGTTTTCCTGAGCGATGGTTTGCGCCCGGAGATGCTTCTTGACGGTCAGCGGGAAGTACGCGCCGCCTTTGACGGTCGAGTCGTTCGCGACGATCATCACCTCGCGCTCCGACACGCGGCCTATTCCGGCGATCACCCCCGCACCCGGGGCCTGATCTTCGTAGAGCCCGAACGCGGCCAGCTGACCGATTTCGAGAAATGGAGAACCGGGATCCAACAGTCTGTCCACGCGCTCGCGCGGCAACAGTTTACCGCGCGCGGTGTGGCGCGTGCGGACCGCTTCGGGACCCCCCAGCGCTGCGGCGGCCACGCGACGGCGCAGCTCCGCGGCCAACTCGGCGTTCAGCCGTGCCTGGGCGGACATCGTGGTCATTCCCCCACGAGTTCCCGGCCGATCAGAAAGCGGCGAATCTCGTTGGTGCCCGCGCCGATGTCGTAAAGTTTCGCATCGCGCAAGAATCGCTCGACCGGCCAATCCTTGGTGTAACCGGCGCCGCCCAATGCCTGGATGCCTTGGAGGCAGGTTTGCACCGCATTTTCCGACGCGAGCAAGATCGCTCCCGCTGCATCGATGCGATTGGTGTTACCGGCATCGCATGCACGAGCGACGGCGTAGACGTAGGCCCGGGCGGAACTCAACGCGACGTACATATCGGCTACTTTGCCCTGCATGAGCTGAAACGAACCGACCGGCCGGCCGAACTGTTTGCGATCACGCACATACGGTAATACGACGTCGAGGCAAGCTTGCATCAATCCCAACGGCCCCGCGGCGAGCACCGCGCGCTCGTAGTCTAGTCCGCTCATCAATATGCGTACACCGTCATCGAGAGGCCCCATCAGGTTTTCCGCGGGCACTTCGCAGTCTTCGAAGACGAGCTCCGCGGTATCCGAGCCGCGCATGCCCATCTTGTCGAGCTTTTTCGAGACGCTGAAGCCCTTCATGCCCTTTTCGACGATGAACGCAGATATTCGATTGGCAGCGACGCCGGTTCGCGCGTACACCACCAGGGTATCGGCCGCCGGCGCGTTGGTGATCCAAAACTTGGTGCCGTTGAGCAGATAGCGGTCGCCGTGCGCCGCGGCTCGGAGCTGCATCGAAACCACGTCGGAACCCGAGCCGGCTTCGCTCATGGCGAGCGATCCGACGTGTTCGCCACTGATCAATTTAGGCAAATATCGATTCTTTTGCGAGGGACTGGCCCACCTACGGATCTGGTTGATGCAAAGATTGGAATGCGCCCCATAAGACAGGCCGACGGAGGCCGATGCCCGCGACACCTCTTCCATGGCCACCACGTGCTCCAGATAGCCAAGCCCCAGGCCGCCCCACTCTTCCTCGACGGTAATGCCGTGCAATCCAAGCTCGCCCATCTGTGGCCAGAGGTCGCGCGGAAAGATGTTGGTCGCATCGATTTCCGCGGCCACCGGCGCTATTTTGTCGGCCGCAAAGCGAGCCGTCGTAGCGCGGATTGCGTCCGCGGTATCGCCTAATCCGAAGTCCATCGACAACGCTGACATGCCGGCCACCGCTTCCTCGTTGCTGGTCCGCCGTATGTTACTGCGCCCGGTCGCCATAATAAAATTGAAAGATCGAGGCCATAGTCATAGTCTGTATCTATGATTGACCGCTACCTACTGCGCTACTTCCTGGCCGTCATCGATTGCGGCAGCTTTTCGAAAGCGGCGAAGCAGCTCAACGTCGCCCAGCCGTCGCTCTCGGTGGGCATCGCCAAGCTGGAGCGGCTGTTGGGGGCACCCCTGTTTCAGCGCACCAGCAAGCGAGTGCACATCACGGACGCCGGGTCGCGCCTCGCCGCCCACGCGCGGCGCATCGAAAACGAATTCAATTTGGCGCAAGCCGCCGTGGCGAACCTGCGGCCGGCGCGGTCGCTGCGGCTTGGCGTGATCTCGACATTTCCGATCGCGCACCTCGCCGACGCCATAAAAACGGCAAAACGGCCTGAAGGCACTGAACGGCTGCAGATCGTCACCGGCAATGAACGTGAATTATTGCAACGGCTCGGCTGCGGCCAGATCGACGTTGCCCTGACCATCGTGCGACCCGACTCCGATCGCTTCGCGAGTGAAGCGCTGTTTGCGGAAGCCTATGCGCTCGCCCTGCACAGTGATCATCCGCTGGCCGATCGGACGGCGATCGCGGCCGAAGATCTTTCCGACAACACGATGATCGTGCGCCGTCACTGCGAAGTGCTGTCGGAAACGAGCCGGCATTTCACCGAACGGGGCGTGCGCCCGTTCTTTGCGTTCCGGGGAACGAACGATGAGCAGGTTCTCGCGCTGGTCCAGGCCGGATTGGGAGTTACGGTGATGCCCGCGTCCTACACCCTGAAGGGCGTTGTCCGTCCGCTATTGGCAGGGTTCAATTTGAAGCGCCACATCGGGCTGCTCTACGGCAGCCACGCCGACCATTTGCAGCACGACGCCTCGCCCATGTTGGAGGCAATCCGAACCCGTTACGCGAAGTAAATCAGTCCTCGCCGTCCAGCGCCAACGCGCGCAGCTCCAAGCCGTCGATCTCTTGCAGCGACTTTCCGGCTATGCCTTGCAAATCCCCGTACATTCCGATGGTGCCGCTCATGACCCGCTCGATCTGTTCTTCGCGCTTCGCCCACTGCTTCGTGATCACTTTGCGTTCTTTATCGAGGTCCTCCTGCATCGCGGAAAAAGCCTCCACGATTGCTTCGACGCGCTGGCGAAACCTGGGGCCGGTAAGGTACTGATAAACCATCTCCGTCTTCGACTGCTGCCCGTCGGACACTTGCCGCGCTAAGGTGACTTGCAGCATGGTATTGCGCAGGACCGCAGCGACGGGCAGCGCACAACGCGGGTGCGCTATCCAAACACCATCGACGATATCGAAGGTTTCCACGCCCTTGGGCAGAACGCTGCTGACGAGCACGCAAATCTCGGCCTTTGCCGCCCTCTGGTCCTCGCGCAGCTTCATCAGCCACCCGTCGCTCCAATTCCTGGTGCGCTTGATCTCCCAGAGAATAGTGCCGCTCGGCTGTCCGCCTTGGCTTTTGACGACTTGCACGATGTCTGCGCCAAATTCGCCTTTCGGCACAGGCTCGATGCTGTCGAACGGGAATTTAGCCCGCAACAAGGACTCCAGCTCCAGCTCCTGAACTTCACCCTGAAGCTGTTGCGACCCTCGATCCGCCTTTTGCTTCAATTCCTCGATAGTGCGCTGCATCGACACGATGGTCTGATCTTTCTCGAGCACCTTCTGCTTCAAGCCGTCTTCGGCATCCCGCATCGCTTTGCTGCGCACCTCGGCCAGGCCGTCCTGCACTCGCTTCTCGACGGTAAGCTCCAATTCGCGCTTGGCGTCATCGAGTTCGCGCTGCTTCCTGATGAGCTCAGCCTGCGCCTGCTGCGCTTGCGCCAACTTCTCATTGCGCACCTTGAGTACTTCTTGCAGCTCGACCAGTTCACGCACCTTCACTTCCATTTCGGCCGCGCTCTCGAGCTTTGCCTTCCTCGATTCCTCCGCCGCGACGCGCGCGCGCTCTACTTTGAGCTGCGCAGCAAGCTCTGCGTCCTTCTCCGACAAGCGTTGCTGGAATTGTTGGCGAGTGGCAGCGATCAAGGGCGCAGCCAGCGACTCGGTCAAGCGGATTTCGGTACCGCACTTTGGGCAGACTATGGTCGGCTCGGTCATTTCGCACTCCTCGGTCAGCCCGGATTGTCCCTTGTTCGAAGCCAGCGCGTCCAGGATTCGACGAACCGTGGCGATGTGCAAGTCCTGCTCAGGCGCGCACGTGCCGTTCGTGCGCACGGCGCCAGCCGGGTAGAATGGTGAACATCGTGCCCGACAAAGCGCCCTTCACGCAGGTTGAGATCATCCTTCTATTGACCGCTTTTGCGGCAGGCACGGTCGATGTCATCAGCTTTGCCACCTTGGGGGGAGTGTTTGCGTCGGCAATGACGGGCAACTTTGCGCTGCTCGCTTACTACGTTGCGCAGAGCGATGCTCAGTCGGCCATGGGCTCGGTGGTCGCGCTGAGCGGGTTCGTTTTGGGATGTGCACTCGGGGTGCTTCTGCGCCGCAGCCGCGCCCAGGGACAGGCGCTTAGCCTGCTGCTCAAGACCGAAGCGGGTCTGCTGCTGTTCTTTGCGTTGTATGCGATGTGGACTCCACATGTCGTGCACGCACCCTCGGATCACCTGCAAATTTTGGTGCTGGCCGTGGCGATGGGCGTGCAAGCCGTCATCGGTCAAACCGTCAGCCTCACGACCATTGTGTTCACCACAACTCTTACAAAGCTCGTCGGAACGATTGCCGACTCTCTGGCAAACGGCGACACCATCGGCTTGAAAGATGTGAAAATCCAGAGCGCTGTGGTCGTTTCCTACCTGTTTGGCGCCCTGCTCGCCGGCACCCTGATCGTGCACAAAGCGGATGCCGTAGTGCTTCTCCCGTTCATTGGGGTTGCGCTCGCATTCGCGACGCATCGTTGGGGCGGCCGATTACGGCTGTAGCGGCGTCGATGCACGGCCCTCGCGCGGCACATCCCCGTAGCCTCCGTGGCCGATGTTTCCTTCTGTAATGGCGGCGCGCACGCGCGGGCTGAGCAGCGCGGCAAGCTCCTCGGAATGCCGATATTCGCTCATCGACGGCGAGATCACATGTCCCGCCATGGCCGGATGAAGATAGATTTCGCTGACGCCTTGCGGCAGCCGGCCTATCACCTGAAGTAATTTGGCTTCGTCCATGGCCCCGCTGGCGGCAATGCCGAAGATATGATCGTTGTGAATTATTCCGGCTGACCGCAACCGCATTTTCATGAGCGCGACCCACGGGGTGAGCAACGCCGCGCCGGCGCCCGCGGTCCAGCCGCCGCTTCGGGCGGCGAACCAGAGGGGCTCGTCCGGTACTCGGACAGCGGTCACGCCATATTCCCGACCGATCCGCAACAGCATCTCGAGCAGGCTCGGATGCAAATGAAAGTGCTTGTGCACATTCACGTGATCCAGCGGTAAGCCGGTTCGCGCGAATGCTGAAAATTGCGCCCGAATCTCGGCGTCCAACTGCCGGCGTACCCGTGGAAGCGCAAAGAAACGCAAACCCCTGCTGAGCATCCGTCCGTCCATGCGTCCGGCCGGATCGGCCAGCGCTGGGATCAAATGCGGCGCCAGTGTGGCGCTGCCGTCCGCAAGCACGACGTGCAGGCCCACGCGAAGGTTGGGCAGCGAACGCGCCCGCCGGATCGCATCACCGGCGGCGGGGGCGCCAACCATCAAACTGGCGGCAGTCAGTATGCCCGCGCGGGCCGCCTGCTGGACGGCTTCGTTGACGGCATCGTGCAGACCAAAATCATCGGCGGTGACGATTAGAAATTTTCGCATAGGTGAACCGCTTTCACCGCGGCGCCCAATGCGGCCGCAATCAGATTCTCACGACCGGCAGAACGGAACCATCGCGATTAACCAGAAAGTGGTCGTTTCGCCAGTGGACGCGCCGCGTGGCGAAGCTCCAACTCCACAACGCTACGCTCAGCAAATCCCTGATCGGAAGGATGAACAGTTGACGTAGTGAAGCGTCCTGATTGCGCGTCTTGAAATGCAGCAGAATTCGCGCCGCCGCGGTGACCGCGAGCATGGCGATGGCTGACGCAGCGCCGCCCGCCAGCAGCACGCCGAAAATCGCCACCGGCACGCCGAATGTAATAAAGGAGAAACAATAGCCCACCGGCCTCACCGCGCGAATGGTGCGCAACCACCGCAGTTCGTGCCGCACCAAGTCGCCGAAGCTGCCCTCCACGACGTTGGTGTCGACCACGACGTCGGAGAGCACCGTCTTCAAGCCCAGACCGCGGGTCAGCTCACCCAGCCGATAGTCGTCGGCCAGTTGGTTGGCGATAGCCTTGAAACCGCCGATGCGAGCCAGGGCGCGGCGGCTTATGGCAATGGTGACGCCGAATGCAAAGGATCGCGATCCGCTCAGGGCCGCGACGCGCACCGAGGGCATGAACCATTCATTGATGAATTGCGATCCCAACAAAGACCACAAGCCGGGCCGCGGAAGGCCGCGATAGGGACAGGTAACGATGCCAACCCCGGCATCGAGAAGGGGCGCGACGACTTTCGCGAGGTAGTCGCGGCCCACGCGCACGTCACTGTCGGAAATTACAAAAAATTCATGATGCGCCAGCGGCATCATGTTGACGAGGTTGCTCACCTTGCGGCTGCTGCCGTACTGCCGGCGATCGACGACGAGTTGCAGCGGGCGTTGCGGAAACTCCTGCTTCAACCGCTCAACGATGGCGACCACGGGATCGTTCAAATCCGCAACGCCGAAGATCACCTCGAATTCGGGGTAATCCTGGTCGCAAAACGAGCGCAGGCAATCGTAGGTTTCCGCCTCGGCGCCGCACAAGGGCTTAAAAAGCGTCACCGCAGGAGTCTCTTGCGGCACGGACGACGAGGGTCGTATCCGCGTCAGCACCGCCAGCCACGCTACGACGCTATACGCCATCGCGCAGGCGGCTAATCCTACCCCCCCCCAAACAACCCATGTATCGATCATCAGCATCCCTCTAGGCAGAGGCGGCATGGCGGAGAACCACGGTTTTACGTTCGGTGGAACGCATTAACGCCCCAATGGACTTTGTTTTACAAAGTCCATTGACCGCTCAGTTTAGCGTAAGTTCGCCGATCCCAATAAATCCTTTTCACGATTCCGCTTGCAGCGCGTCGTCCAATACCTCAACCCAGTGCCGCACCGGAATATCGGTGCCCGACTGCAGATGCGCAATACATCCGATGTTTGCCGAAACGATGTACCGCGGATTCGACGCGGCAAGATGCAGGATTTTTCGATCGCGCAGTTGACGGGCCAGCGCAGGCTGCAACACAGAATACGTGCCCGCCGATCCACAACACAGATGCGCTTCGCCGTTCACCGCCCGGATCTCGAAACCCAGTGACCCGAGCTGCGCGTCGACGCCGCCTCGCAGCCGCTGGCCATGTTGTAAAGTGCACGGCGCATGGAAGGTAAGGCGCCCGACCGCGCCCGCGCCCGCGCGCAGCCTGTCCTTGAGCACCGGCACGAGTTCGGGAAGCAACTCGCTCAAATCGCGGGCCACTGCGCTGATGCGAGCGGCCTTGTCGCAGTACGTGCGGTCCGCGCTCAATGCGTCGCCGTACTGTTTGACGGCAAGACCGCATGCGGATGCATTCATGACGATCGCCTCGACCGTTCCCGCAGCGATCAACGGCCACCAAGCATCGATGTTCCGCCGCGCATCGGCGAGCCCCCCCTCATGATCGGTCAGGTGCTCTCGAAGCGCGCCACAGCAGCCGGCGCCCGCGGCGACGAGCGTCTGGATGCCGCCGGCATCGAGCACTCGCGCCGTTGCGCTGTTGATGTTCGGCAACATCGCGGGCTGCACGCACCCGGCGAGCAGCAGCACCTTGCGGTCATGGTGACTTGTCGGCCAAGCCGCAGCGCTCGGGCTCGACGTTTCTGGAACATATTTGCGCAGCGCGCCGGGCACCAGTTTTTTGCCGAACCGAGCCGCCTTGAGCATGGGCGCAAACAATGCGGAGGTCAGCCCCTCTCTGAGCAGCCAGCGTTTCAGTTTTTCCGCGGCGGGCCGTTCGACCCGCTCGTCCACCAATGCGCGGCCTATGGACACGAGCTTGCCGTATTCGACGCCGCTCGGACACGTTGTCTCGCAGCTGAGGCAGGTAAGACAACGATCCAAGTGTTGTTGCGTGCTGCGGCCGACCTCGCCGCCTTCCAACATTTGCTTGATCAAATAGATGCGGCCGCGCGGCCCATCCAGTTCATCGCCGAGAACCTGATACGTCGGGCAGGTGGCATTGCAGAAACCGCAGTGCACGCAACTGCGCACGATGGCCTCTGCAGTGCAGCCTTGCGGCGTATTTTTGAATTCAGGGCTAAGCTTCGTCTGCATATAGCTTCATTACAACTCTGCGTACAAACGCCCTGGATTGAAAATACCGGCGGGATCGAACGACTGTTTCAATCGCCGGTGGACCTGCATCAAGGGCTGCGTCAGCGCCGCAAAGGCTCCCGGCGATTTATCCGCCGCGCGAACCAGCGTCGCATGCCCGCCCACGGCTGACGCCGCGGACCGAATTTGAGCTGCCGGCGCCGTGCTTCGGTACCAACGTTGAGCACCTCCCCATTCGATGAACGGTTCCCCGAGGAAAGCCATGGGCCGCGCCGTATCGGGCACCGACAGCCTCCATAGACACTGCCCCCGTTGAAGTTCGGAGTCCGTCAATGCAAAGAATTCGTGGCGATGATCGCGAATATCCGACCACCATCCTGCGGCGTCCTGCGGTGCGATTTCTCGCCCGCCCACCTGCCGTTGACAACGGCCGACGGCAGCTATCGCCCCCCCCAACCGCACGTGAAGCCGGCCCTGATGCCAGGAACTTGCCGTCACGGCCAAGCCTTCGCCGGCCCAGCGGTTGAGCTGCCTCAGCGCAGCAGCCTCGTCGATGTCCAGGTACCGGGTGTTGCTAGCCGGCAGTGTGGGCATCACTTTCAACGAAACTTCGCAGATTACTCCCAGTATCCCCATCGAGCCGGCGATCACGCGGGAGACGTCATAGCCCGCCACATTCTTCATCACCTGCCCGCCGAAAGTCAGCAGCTCGCCCATGCCGTTCAGCATGGTGACGCCGAGCACGTAATCCCGTAATGGGCCGACGCTGGCGCGCGCCGGGCCCGCGATCCCCGCCGCGACCATGCCGCCTAGGGTGCCGGACGGGCCGAAATGCGGTGGCTCGAAAGGCAGACACTGACCGCGCGCCGCCAGCACCTCCTGTACTTCCGCCAACGGCGTGCCCGCGAGCACGGTGATCACCAACTCGGTGGGCTCGTAGCTGATGATGCCCGACAGCCCGCGTACATCGAGCGTCGCGCCGCGCGGCGGATTACCGTAAAAATGCTTGGTGTTTCCGCCGCGGATATTCAGGGCGGTTTTGCCGTCGCGCGCCTCCAATACACGATGGGTCAACCGCTGCAGAGCCGAAGTCTTCGGGTCCATCAGAACCTGGGCAGGTCGGGAAAACGCAGCACGCCGCGATGTACGTGCATCTTTCCGTATTCGGCGCAGCGCTGCAGCGTCGGAATCACCTTGCCGGGATTCAACAGCCCCGCCGGATCGAAAGCGCTCTTGACCGCCATCATCTGCGCACGCTCGGCAGCGGAGAACTGAACGCACATGGAGTTGAGTTTCTCGACGCCGACGCCGTGCTCGCCGGTGACGGTACCGCCCACCTCGATACTCGCTTCCAGAATCGCCGCGCCGAACAACTCGCAGCGGTGAAATTCGTCGGGATCGTTCGCATCGAAGAGGATCAGCGGATGCAAGTTGCCGTCGCCGGCGTGAAAGACGTTGACGCAACGCAGTCCGTATTTGACTTCCATGGCTTCGATGGCGCGCAACATTTCAGCCAATCGCTTTCGCGGGATGGTGGAGTCCATGCACATGTAGTCCGGACTCATTCTTCCGGAAGCAGGGAATGCGTTCTTGCGTCCGCTCCAAAAAGTCAACCGCTGCTTTTCATCGCGGCTGATCTCGATCCGCGTGGCGCCGTTGGCTTCCAACACCTCGATCGCGCGCTGTATTTCCTCTTCCACGTCGTCCGCCGTGCCGTCGCATTCGCACAGGAGAATCGCAGCCGCATCGAGGTCGTAGCCGGCATGCACGAAATCCTCCGCCGCCGCCGTCATGCGCTTGTCCATCAACTCGAGACCCGCAGGTATGATGCCGGCCGCGATGACCGCCGCGACCGCCCCGCCCGCGCATTCCACGGTTGCGAAGCTGGCCATGATGCAGCGGGCAAGCGCCGGCCGCGGCAGCAGTCTGACGGTGACTTCCATGATCACCGCCAGCATGCCCTCGCTGCCCACCACCAGCGGCAGAAGATCGAGCCCGGCCGCGTCCGGCGCCTCGGAACCGAATTCGATCGCCTCGCCGTCCGCGGTGAACCCGCGCACGCGAAGCACGTTGTGCAATGTGAGGCCGTATTTCAAACAATGGACGCCGCCGGAATTCTCGGCCACGTTTCCGCCGATCGTACAGGCGATCTGGCTCGATGGATCGGGAGCGTAGTACAAGCCATGCGGGGCGGCTGCCTCGCTGATCGCTACATTGCGAACGCCGCATTGCACGGCGGCAGTGCGTGCGGCGGGATCGACTTTAATGATGGTGTTGAACTTCGCCAGCGATAACGATACGCCCATGGAGTGCGGCAGAGCCCCGCCCGACAGGCCGGTCCCTGCGCCTCGCGCCACGACCGGAACATTCAGTGCGTGGCACGCCCGCAAGACCGCCGCCACCTGCGCTTCGGTCTCCGGCACCGCCACGACCAGCGGTAATTGCCGGTAGGCCGTCAGCGCATCGCACTCGTAGGCATGCGTATCCTCAATGCGATACAACATGCAATCGTCCGGTAGAATCTTCGCGAGTGCCGACACGACCTGCAGTTGCCGGGCCGCCCGCTCGCGGGGGAGCGTGGGATCGTCCATAGGCTTCTATGATAATGCAAACCGAACATGAAGCTTCGGTCATGAATGGCATGAGCGGCGGCGCGAACTTCGCGGCTGAGCGACACTCTAAGCTGACGCCGGCAGCTCCAAAGGTCACCCGTTAACGTTATGATTTCGCGCTACGCTTTTTCGTTGTTGTTGGCTCTGGTGTCCGCTGCGGCTCATGCCGTTCCGGCCCCATTCGACCTCGCCGGTCCGGTTCTCGATGTCAAGATTTCTCGCGGCCAGACGACATTGCCGGCCGGCGAAGTGCCGAATCT
>Ga0326728_10005238_pt1 | contig 36913 bp, 25 predicted proteins | sample MB3enrmetagenome_FD_207602 | JGI IMG/M metagenome (GOLD analysis project Ga0326728, IMG submission 207602) | Lab enriched peat soil microbial communities from McLean, Ithaca, NY, United States - MB31MN | ecosystem: Environmental > Terrestrial > Soil > Wetlands > Peat | place: USA: New York...
TTCCCGGTCACTAATTTGATTGGCGGACTTCTTGTGGATATGCTGGGCGTTGCTATCTTGGCGACGGGTTTCCTGGTTGCAGTTCAGTATTTTCCGGCTGCACCTCAAAGGATTCTCAACTCTTTGTTCGCAGGCATCCTATTGTGGCGCATCGTGGATCTCGCACTCCTGCTCCTGATGCAGCCAGACTCTTGGATAACTTTATATTGGCTTAGCGCGCGGTGGCTGATCTTCATTGTGATATTACCGCTGTTGGGTCTGCTATCTTATTTCCTTCCCCGCATCACCGAGCCTGTGGTGGGCGCTGTCCGTCTGGTTGTCGCGGCATTTGCCTTCTCAGCTTTGTGGATTATCCCGGAGCTCCTTCATATCGCGCTGGTTCCCAAGCCTAACCAGAGTTCCGCTTTGGTGCATCTGCCTGCCCCTGTCCCCGGCGCTTCCAGCCGGCGCATCGTCTGGATTCTCTTCGACGAACTTTCCTACAATCAGACATTTGATCACCCGGATTCCGGCATGAAACTTCCCAACTTCTACCGGCTGCGCGCAGAGAGTGTCTCGTTTAGCAACCTGAAGCCAGATGGGTTTTTCACGGAGATTATCATTCCGTCCTTATTCATAGGCCGCCACATCGATCAGTTTCGCAGCACATTTGATGGGGACCTCTGGTACAAAGATAAATCTCAGGACCGCTGGCTCGCCTATGATTCAAATGCCACTCTGTTTGGATTAGCTCGACGAAATGGATGGAGTGCCGGCGTCGATGGGTGGGGCATTCCCTATTGCCATATCCTCGCCTCGGTGCTCAGTGTCTGTTCTTGGGAACCAGCTCCACTCCAGCCAATGGGAGAAATCGGCACATCGGAAGCAAAGTCGGTATTGGCCAATGCGGTCGTTCTGCCGAACGCTCTTCTAGCTAGACTGACCAACCGGACAGCAACATTCACAAATGCCAACCATTTACAGGAATACCGCAACACGATGGCGCGCACTCACGCGTTGATTGAAAACGGTCAAGTCCGCTTCGTATTCCTGCACCTCAATGTTCCCCATCCACCAGGCATCTATGATCGCCAGCGCCATATGCTGCGCGCAGACGGCGACTATCTCGATAATCTGGTGCTCGCCGACGACACACTGGGCGCGCTCTTGCAGGAGATCGACGCAACTCCGTCAGCCAGCCAAACCACCGTGATCGTTTCTTCGGATCACTCCTGGCGCATACCTCTGTGGAAATCTTCTGCCTTCTGGAGCGACGAAGATGAGCGTGTCTCCGGTGGCCATTTCGACGACAGGCCTGTGCTGCTTATTCATTTTCCCGGTCAGAATTCAGGTAATGATGTGAACTCTGCTCTGCCTGAGTTGCTGGAGCATGACATCATCGCAGATATGCTGCGCGGACGGATAAACAATCCGGCAGACTTAACAGCCTTTCTCTCGCAACACGGCCGCTGAGTTTAAAGCTAGAGCCTGGTACGTTCCTGGTTGAGACGGCGAATACGATCAAGGCTGCATTGATCCGGCCAGAGAATGGGAAGAAAGTTGAGAGGGACTTGACCATCCCACTCTCGAAGTTTGTTCCCGTGGGTAAATGATCTACACGCCCACTCTTGTTTCCTCCCCGAACGCCAGCCGCATTTGAGACGGGGGGCTTTCTGCTTTGGCGCGGTTGAACAGGCCCTAAGCGTAGCCGCCAATTTACACTGGATTCTGTGAATACCTCCAACTATCCCGTCCAGCCCAGCCGCAAGATGTTCCTGGCGCTCGCCAAGGAGCACACGCTTGTTCCCGTCTGCCGCATCCTGAACGCCGACCTCGAAACGCCGGTCTCGGCCTTTCTGCGCGCCGCCTGGCCGGAGCGGGAGTGTTTCATGCTGGAGTCGGTTGAGAACGGCGAGCAGGTGGGCCGTTACACCTTCATCGGTCTGGCTCCCTTCAAGCGCATCGTCGCGCGGGGACGAGAGATCACCATCACCGAGGGCCGCAAGGTTGTCCAGATCGAAGGCGACATCTTCGCCGTGCTGCGCCGCGCGCTCAGCGGCCACAAGCCGGCGCGGCTCCAGGGTTTGCCGCCTTTTACTGCCGGGGCGGTGGGCTTTTTCTCCTACGACGCGGTGCGCCAGATCGAGCGGTTGCCCGTGCTGGCCAAGGACGAATTGGGCGTTCCCGACGCCTGCTTGCTCTTCTTTGACGAGGTGCTGGCCTTTGACCACGTGCGCAAGGAGATCTGGCTGGTGGTGACCGCCGACGTGACGCGCGGCAAGCCTGCGGATGCATTCGACAAAGCTGTGGCCCGGCTTGACCGTCTGGAAAAGCGGCTCTCCCAGCCGCTGCCCCATCTGACCGGGCACAAAGTCAGGGGCAAGCTGCAGGTGCGGCACCGCACGGAGAAAAAAGATTTTCTGGCGGCCGTCAACCGCACCAAGGAGTACATCAAGGCAGGCGATATTTTTCAAGCCGTCATCGCGCAGCGCTTCGACGTTGTGCCGGAGGCCGACAGCTTCCAGGTCTATCGCGCGTTGCGCACCGTGAATCCCAGCCCCTATATGTTCTTCCTGCGCTTTGCGCCGGAGGGTCAGCTGGGTGATATGCCGGAGAAGCCGAGGCTCTCCACCAAACAGAAAAAGGGGTCGGAGACCCTTGAGTTGGCGGGGTCGTCGCCGGAGATGTTGGTGCGCGTGCATCAGGGCAAGGTGGAGTACCGGCCCATCGCCGGCACGCGTCCGCGCGGAGCCACGGAGGCCGAAGACCAGGCGCTGGCCGAGGAGATGCTCCACGACGAGAAGGAGCGCGCCGAGCACGTGATGCTGGTGGACCTGGGCCGCAACGACGTGGGCCGCGTGAGCCAGTTCGGTTCGGTCAAGGTGGACCGTCTGATGTTCGTCGAGCGCTACTCGCACGTGATGCACATTGTCAGCGCCATTGAGGGCAAACTCAAGCCCGAACTAACGGCAGTGGACGCCCTGCGCGCCTGCTTCCCCGCCGGCACGCTCTCGGGCGCGCCCAAGGTACGGGCCATGGAGATTATTGAGGAACTGGAGCCGGCGCGGCGCGGAACCTATGGCGGCGCGGTGCTCTACGCGGATTTCAGCGGCAACCTCGACTCCTGCATCGCGATTCGCTCCATGCTGGCCCTTGGCGGCAAGGGCTACGTGCAGGCCGGCGGCGGCATCGTGGCCGACTCCGTGCCCGAGTTGGAATATCAGGAATCGCTCAACAAAGCCAAGGCCGTGATGCGGGCCATTGAGCGGGCGAGGGAGATGTAGGATAGCGGTCAGCTAACAGTTGTCAGCCCTCAGGGGAGGCTTCGTAGCGCATACAACTTCCATTATTCCGCTCCGAAGAGCCGCCGGAAAAATTTCCCGATGCCGCCAAAGAAGCCCGGCTTTTTCTTGGCCGCGGGCTTGGTTGCGGGTGCGCTGGGCGCAGGAGTTGCTTCGGCTGCGGGCTTTGCTGCATGGTCGGCGCTGTTGTAGACCAACGGAGCAATTGATTCTGGCGGGGCGGACGTTATGGAGACCGCATTCGGCGCGGGCTTGGGCAGCGGCGCCAGGCCCGCGCTCTGCGCGACTGGAAATTCATTTGTGCCCGGATGCAGCGGAGGCGGGCAGCCGCAAGGCTCCTTCTCGTTGTCCACCACCTCGCGCAGGCTGCCGTGCTCAAACATCACCCGCTGGCCGGGCTGCACACGGAAATTTCCGCCATCAAAGACGCTGGTGACTAAAACATAAGGAGCGTTGGCCCCGGCATTATCTACGCAGGTGTCGCCGTGCTGGCCGAGACGGACCTTGACCTCCGCCGCGCCCGGACCACCAATGAGGATGCGAAAATCCGGAGTCATCAGGAAGTCGGCGTTGCGACCGGCGGCGCTGGTGGCGAAACTCATGGCGAAACTCAACTCAAGCGCGCCTTGATCCATGGCCATCATCAGGCCGGGCGTCTCGCCGGCGGGGACGCTGGAGTCGGCGGCCAGCTTGACGGTGGTGGAGGCGCAGACGCGCAGCACACCGCGATGGGGCAGCACGACTTCGGTGGTCTGGTTGCCGGAGGTGATTGTGCCGCTGGCAACGATCACTGCCCTGCCCTGCGAGACTTCCAGCGCTCCGGTGACCTTGGCCGCGGCGTCCGGGTTCTTGCTGTCCAGTGAAACGATGGCGATGGGCGTAGCGTCGGTTGCGGTAGCAGTTGGAGCCTGGGCGAAGATAACTGGTGTGAAGAGCGGCAGAAGAAGAATGGCAGGAAAGCCCGAAAACCATCCCTCAGGGGCTAAAGCCCGTCTTTTTTTTAGCTGCTTTTGCGGCACGACTAAAGTCGCGCCCTGACACTTCTTGCTCCACCATTTGCATTTTTCCGCAAACTGTGAAGTCCTGCCCTGACACGAGTGTGAGCCTGATTGGATTTCGTTTGCGGCAGATCGCATGGCCTCTACATCTCCAAAAAGTTGCGAATCATCTGATGGCCGCCCTCGGTCAAGACGCTCTCCGGATGAAACTGCACGCCCTCGATGGGCAGACTGCGATGGCGCAGGCCCATGATGACCGAGGATTTTCCGTCGGCGCTCGGGGTACGGGCGGTGATGATGAGTTCTTTGGGGAGCGTGTCTTCAGCCACGATCAGCGAGTGGTAGCGGGTGCAGGTGAGCGGCGATGCGAGTCCGGCGAAGATGCCCTTGCCGTCGTGGGTGATCGAGCTGGTTTTGCCGTGCATCAGGTGGCTGGCGCGGACCACGTCGCCGCCGAAGGCCTCGCCAATGGCCTGATGTCCCAGGCAGACTCCCAGAATCGGCGCCTTGCCGGCCATGTGGCGGATGAGCGGGACCAGGATGCCGGCCTCGCTGGGCGTGCAGGGGCCGGGCGAGAGCAGAATGCGGTCGGGATGGAGCGCCTCCACCTGCTCGACCGTCAATTCGTCGTTGCGATAGACCTCGACCTCCGCGCCCAGTTCCCCGAGATACTGGACCAGGTTGTAGGTGAAGGAATCGTAGTTGTCGAGGACAAAAACCATGGTGAAGTCCAGTGTAGCGCCTCAATGACGGACAGATAATGCCGGTGTGAATTAAGGAGCGAGTCAGCAAGCCGGCGAGTTAGCCGGCGCTTCGCGCACATTCGCAAGTTGGCGAAAAAACCTCGGCGCGAGGATTTTGGGGCATTTTCCGGCAAAAACCGGGATTTTCCCGGAATTCCCGCGCCTTGGTTTCGCCCTTTGTTTGCCCTTACTGATTGGTTATGTTGTTGATACAAAGACTGTTAGATGATTTGATTCCCGTTCTTCAGGGCTATTTTTGGGAAAACAATTGTTGCATTTTTCGCCCGCGGTGGAGATAACTCATTGTTTATGAATTGGTTGCGGAAAACGTTGAGGCGAAAAGATGTTGTTTTAGCTGTGAGCGAGTTAGCAAGTCAGTTGTCAAAATCGGGTGCGGTATTGCCTTCTGCTTCCTTTGATTGTGCGCCGGGTGAGGGTAATTATCTGCAAAGTGAATGCACGGGGCATCCGGCCGGCTTGATTGCCTGTTGCGAACTGGCGGCGCATCTGAAAGACTCATCCCGATGGTTCTCCATTTTCTGATTCAGGGGCGCGTGCAGGGGGTGGGCTTCCGCTGGTATGTGCAGCGGGTGGCCGGCCAACTGGACCTGCGCGGCTGGGTGCGCAACACGGAGGAGGGCGAGGTGGAGGTGGTGGCCTCGGGCACGGCCGATGAACTGGCCGAGCTGCGGGCCAGCCTGCGTCGCGGACCGCGCGGCGCCCGCGTGGACCGCCTCGTCGAGCATCAGCTGGCCGAAAGCGAGGCTGACGACCTGAGCTCCTTCCGCATTGATGGCGCATGGTAGAAAAGCAGCCTCTAGTGAACCTCTGATTAAGTTTTGATTGCGAGTCAGCATTCCCTCAGGGGCTAAAGCCCACATCGATTTTGCGGCCTTTGCGGCACGGCTAAAGCCGTGCCCTTTCAAAACATCGGCTTAATCAGAGGTTCCCTAGCTTCTAGCCATTCGCTTTCAGCTTGCGGCGTGTGACACCTCGAGCTAGAGGCTAGAAGCTAGCAGCTAGAAGCTTCTCCCGCTCCCCGCTATAATCAAAAGCGAAATCGAACTCATTTCTGATATGCAAGGAGCGCCCTTACCATGCCCAACGAGATCAAGCCCGCCGATGTGGAAGCCCTGAAGGCGCTGGTGCGCACGGTGCCGGATTTTCCCAAGCCGGGGATTCTGTTTTACGACATCACCACGCTGCTCAAGGACAAGACCGGCTTTGCCAAGCTGATTGACGCGCTCGCCAGCCACTATATCGAGCGCAAGGTCGATTTGGTGCTGGGCATCGAGGCGCGGGGATTCATCTTCGGGCCGGCGCTGGCCTACCGTCTCAACGCCGGCTTTGTGCCGGTGCGCAAGCCGGGCAAGCTGCCCGCCGCGGTGGAGCGCGTGACCTACGACCTGGAGTACGGCTCCGACGCCCTGGAGATTCACAAGGACGCGATCAAGCCGGGCCAGCGCGTGGTGCTGGTGGATGACCTGCTGGCCACCGGGGGCACGATGGAGGCTACGGTGAAGCTGGCCAAAAATCTGGGCGGAGAGATCGTCGGGCTGGCCTTTGCCGTGGAACTGGACTTCCTGAAGGGCCGCGAGCGCTTCAAGGAGTACGACGTCTTCACGCTGTTGCATTACGACGTGTAACCACCTGCGGTGGGGCAGACGCGGCCTGCGGGTCAGATTGGTTGCTTTCCCAGGTCCCCAATTGCGAGGGACCTGGGGCACCCAATCGTTGTATTTATCAACAAGATCAATTCGACATTTCTTCATTCACGTCCGGCGGCGGCATGTCTTCCGCAATCTCTTCGATAAACGTCTGCGGGTCGGCGAAGCGGTAGCCGACATAGACATCCGTCAGCAAATACACGGGATTGGCAGGGTCGTCCTCAATCTTTTTGCGCAGCTGGCGGACAAAGGTGCGCAGATACTCGACCTCTTCGCGGCAATCTGCGCCCCAAACGGCGGTGAGCAGCCTGGCGTAGGTAATCACACGGCCGGCGTGGCTCATCAGGCAAAGGAGAATGTCGAATTCCTTGCGGGTAAGGTGCACCGGCTGATCGCGCCTGGTGACCTTGCGCTTGACCGGATCGAGGCGCAGCTCGCCAATCACGATGGGCGCGTCTTCGGCGCGGGCCGGGGCGCGCACGCGGCGAACCGCGGTGCGAATGCGGGCAATCAGCTCTCTCATGCTGAAGGGCTTGGTGACGTAGTCGTCGGCGCCCAGTTCCAGCGCCTCCACCTTCTCCTCTTCCGCATCGCGCACGGTGAGCATGAGAACCGGTAGCCGGGGCGCCAGAGCCCTAATTCGGCGCAAGGTTTCAATGCCGCCGATGCCGGGCATATTCACGTCGAGCAGAACCACATCAAAGCCGCCGGCGCGCAGCATCTGCAGAGCCTCTTCGCCGCGCGAGACATCGACGACCTGAAAGCCGAGCTCAGTTAGCGGCGGCCGCAGCGCCCTGCGGATGGCCGATTCATCGTCAACCAGAAGAATGCGAATAGGTGTCTGCATCATCAGGAAACCCTCCTGCGCGCTGTAACCGGGATGGCGGCAAAGAACGTGGTGCCCTCCGTCTCATCGCTGGTGACCCAAACAGAACCGCCATGGATAAGCGCGACACGCTTGGCCACCGAAAGGCCGATTCCCGTGCCGCTGGCCCGGCTTGCGCGGGTTGTGGATCGATAGTAACGGTCGAAGATTCGCTCCCGGTCGTTGATGGGAATCACCGGCCCAAAGCTGCGCACCGAAAAGACGATCTCCGCATGAACTTTTTCGGCGCGAATGGTGATCGTGCTGCCGAAGATCGAGTACTTGCATGCGTTGTCGATGTACTGCGTCAGCAACATCACCAACATCTGGCGATCGCATTCGACAACCACGCGCTCTTCGGGAATATCAAGTTCCACTTTCATGCTTGCCAGCCGGTCGCCGAGGCTGGTCACAACCTCTTCAATCAGCGGCGCTACGTCCACCGGCGCGGCATGCACGGTGACCTCGCCGGCATCCAGGCGCGCGGTGGTCAGCAGGCGCGTGGTCAGGTCGGCGAGCAGTCCGGTTTGTTCGTCGATCAGCGCAACCAGCTCTGCCTGTGCTGCCGACAGGCTGCCCATTGCGCCCAAGCCTGTGGAGGCCGCGCGGATGGCCGTCAGCGGCGTTTTATAGGCGTGCGCCAGGCTGTCCAGAACAGTTGACCGCAACTGCTCGGTGCGCCGTTCGGTTTCCATGCGGCTCTCGTTGGCAAAGGCCCGGTAGCGATCAAAGGCGATGGCGATAAGCGAGGCGATGGCGTTGTTGGTAAGCGGGCTGGTATTGCCGCGCACCACCAGGCTTCCGATGGGGACTGTTCCTAATCGGACCACGCGGCGCCCCAGCCCGGTTTTCGGATCGTCGTCCGAGGTTCCGAAGTAGTAGACGTTCTGCGCCAGCTCCTGTGGGTCCGCTTTCCAATGCCCAACTGGATAGACCTGGTGCAACTCCGCGTCGAAGACCGCAACGGCCTCCAGCGCGAAGATATCATGCACCAAATCGGCCAACTGCGGCCCCGGCTCGAGGCGGAGATTCATCTCCAGCGTGCGCCGCGTGAACTCGTGGAGGTCGAGCACCTGTGCGCGCCAGGAAGCAGCTTCGCGGGCGTTGCTTCTGGCATGCGCCAGAATAAAAATGATCAGAAGCGCAACCAGCACAAAGGCCAGCAACATAACGGCGTTGGCCGATTCGTAACTCGACGGGATGAAACTCAAGTTCAAGCGGTTATCCAACATTCATTGAAGCAGGATTCAAAAAACGAGAAGGCGCATTCGACGAGAAAAGCCGGGAACTGTTTTATCGCCAGCGCCCCGATAAACCCCCAGGGCCACAACCGCGCAGCACAAATTCTTTCGACGGGCCATCCCTGGATGCGGTAAAACTTGAAAGAATTTTAGCAGGTTCCTCACTATTCTCGTTGTCGAGAGGCCCTATGCTCTCCTCCACGCCGTCTTCCAACCTGCCGAGAAATGAGCGTTTACGATGCGCTGCAACAGGGGATCGAATGGCGCTATTCATATTTTTGTCTTCCTCATAGATTCCTCATATGTTCCTCATAGGTTCCTTATGATAGCTTCGCCATACTAAGTCAATCAGCAACTGCAAGATCTCCTCGGGAGACACATCATCAGCGATCTGGTTGTCCCCGATTGAATCCATGCGGCAGTTTTGTCCATGTATCCATAAAGGCCTGGCCGGGTTGCTGGCTGCACCGCACCGCCCTGCACATTGCCCACTTTTTGGCTGAATTCATTTCGTGTCATAACCAACTAACATCATTTATCTTCTGGGAGGAAATATGCAGATGCATCCGAACTCGATCCGCATTCTTCAAATGATGGCCGGAACCGTTTTAGCAATCGCCCTGACGGCCGGCGCGCAAACACCGGCTACGCCACCCACGCCCGCACCCGCGGCGGCTCCCGCAGCGCAAGCCACGCCGGCGCCTGCAACAGCCCCGGCCCCGCTTTCCACGTTCGTTCTCACGGGTCCACTGCAATGGCTGCCGCCGGCGACCTTCGATGCCGGACCGTTGGGCAAGCTGTCCGTCAACGGCATCGTGACCGGTTTCGCGCAGTTCCAGAACAATTCCGTGGCGGGAGACGACAAGGCGCAAGCCACTTTGAGCAACGGAGAGATTTTCATTCAAAAGGCGGACGGGAAGCTTCAGTACTACATCCAGGCGGGCGTCTATACCATGCCGACACTTTCAGTGCCGTTTGTTAATGCCCAAAATACCGTAAACAATTTCTACGGGCCTGTACCGGTCGCCTACCTGAAGCTGCCGGCAGGAAAGACCACCCAGTTCCTTATCGGCTCTCTGCCTACGCTGATGGGCGCCGAGTCCACGTTTACGTACCAGAACTTCAACATCGAGCGCGGCATCGTTTGGAACCAGGAAAACGCCATTAATCGCGGCATCCAGGTAAATCAAACGCTGGGTAAGTACCTGAGCGCCGCAATCAGTTGGAACGACGGTTACTATTCCAACCGCTACTCTTGGCTCTCGGGCTCGGCGACCCTAACGAAGGGGCCTCATAGCCTGGTGTACGACGGGATGGGGAACCTCGGTCAGACCAAGTTTCAAACCGCGGCCACGCCGGTGCAGAACAACGGTTCTATGCACGCGGTGATCTATACGTACACCAAAGGCCCGTGGATCATTTCGCCGTACTTCCAGTACGGCAAGCTGCCAACCAACGCGAAGGTAGGCGTTGCCAAGGGCACGTCCGCAACTGGCGGCGCTTTCAACATCAGCTACGCTTTTAAGCACGGCTTCTCGCTTCCGGCGCGCGTGGAATACCTCACGAGTTCGGGGAGTGCTACCGACGGATCGGTTAATTTGCTGGGCTTTGGGGCCGGCAGCGCAGGCGCCAGTTTTACCGCGACGCCAACCTACCAAAAGGGAGGCATGTTCGTTCGCGGCGATCTCGCGTGGGCGCATGCATCGAGCTACACGCCGGGAAGTGTCTTTGGCAAGACGGGAACGGATGCGAACCAATTCCGGGCCGTACTTGAATTCGGCTTCATCTTCGGCAAGAACATTACCGAGAAATAGCGGAGCCGCTGCATTCGTTTCGCGGAGCGGTGGCAAGTTGAATCGCCGTCAGAGCTTTGATGCTACCGCATGCGCTGAAAACTCCATTGACGATAACTACGGGGTTCATGGCGTTCTTTGGTCCCATGCGCTGAAGCTGTACTAACCCGTAGTTCCGCACATCCCATCGTAACTGGGCCATGGCAGAACCGTGCCTTCACTCTTCCGCCGGCAGTAACTTCGCTGGCCCCAAAAACACACTCACATTTTTCGTTTCTTCATTTCATCTTTATCGGTTCAACATTAACCTTCAACTAACTCCTGCCGTCATCCTTTGTCGGCCCGTAGTTTAAATCAGCCTGCGGCTATTTCGAGCGCAAAGTTGGTTTGCGGCAAACCTGCTTTTTTGCCGGACTTTTAAGATCCATTTCGCGCCAGGCTTGATCTGGCTCACCGCACACGCTGTTGCACACACTCAATTCACTTTCAAAAAGGAGGACCAACATGAAGCGCATCGACGCAGTGATCAGGCCAGAGCGGCTGGAACAGGTAAAGGCGCTACTTTCCGGTATCGAAGTACAAGGCGCAACCGCGGCCGAAGTCAGAGGCTTTGGCCGGCAGCGGGGCCACACCGAGATGTACAGGGGAACTGAATATTCAGTTGATTTTCTTCCCAAGATTCTACTCACCATCATCGCGGCGGACGAACGCGTGCAACAGGTCGTGGACGCGATTATCCAGGGCAGCCGAACCGGAAAAATGGGAGACGGAAAGATCTTCGTTACGCCGGTCGATGAGGCGATACGCATTCGAACTGGCGAGCGAGGACCAACCGCGCTCTGAGGAAAGCAATCGCAAGAAAATCCAGCCCAGTTCAGAAGTTCATTTGCCATTCACTACACAAGAATAGGAGAGAGTCAATATGAGACAGCCAACTGCAAAGCGCACTCCGCATCGTTCGCTCATGACCTGCGTTGCAATCATTCTGCTGCTGGTGGGGATATTTGGAATAAGCTCGACCCCCTGCTTTGCCGACGCTGGCCCCAAGCCGGATCCGGCTGGCATCGCCACCGGAGATCGAACCAGCGTCCAGGACGCCGCCGGCAATGCTCTAGTCCCCGCTGCTCCAGATCCGACCAGCTCGGACTACGCGGCACAGAAGAAAGCCAGTGATGACTTCCAGGCCCAGACGGCAAAGGAACCGATTGCCATGAAGCTGGCCGACTCCGTGGGGCACGTTCGCGTCGCCACCAATTTTAGCTGGACGCTGCTCACGGGATATCTGGTTCTCTTCATGCAGGCTGGATTTGCCCTGCTCACTTGCGGGCTGGTGCGCAAAAAGAATGCGGCTCATCTGATGATGCTGAATTTTGCCGCCTTCGTTTTTGCCTTGCTGGCTTATTACGCCGTTGGCTACGCCTTCCAGTTCGGCGCAGTCGCCATCAACGCGGCCCCCACCAACCTCGGAGGAACTCCAACGCTCAATGCATTTCTTTTGGGGCACGGTAGTTGGGGATTTCTGGGCGGCAAGGGGTTCTTCCTGAGCGGGCCGGGCTACGACGCCGGCAGCCTCTGCCTAACACTGTTCGAATTCGTGTTCATGGAAACAGCCGGATATATCATCGTGGGCGCGGTCTGTGAGCGCATCACCTTCGGCGCGTTTATCCTATGCGAATTCTTTATCGGTGGAATTCTCTATCCCGTCTTTGGATGCTGGGTATGGGGAGGCGGATGGCTTTCGCAACTGGGATCGACGATGCACCTGGGTCACGGCTATGTGGATTTCGCCGGGTCCACGGTGGTACACGCGGTTGGCGGCTTCTGCGCCATGGCGCTGGCCGTTATTCTCGGTCCGCGCATCGGCAAGTACGGCCCCGACGGCAAGCCGCGCGCTTTCCCGGCGCATAATATCGTCTTCGTCGTAACCGGAACGTTTATCCTCCTCTTCGGCTGGATGGGATTCAATCCCGGCTCCACGCTGGGTGCGACCGACCTGCGCATTTCAGTCATCGCCATGAATACCAATCTCGCGGCGGTTTCAGGTTCGGCGACCGCGCTGCTGTTGTGGTACCTGATCTTCAAGAAGCCGGACATCTCCATGGCCTGCAATGGGATGCTGGCGGGCCTGGTAGCCATCACAGCGCCATGCGCCTTTGTCTCTCCCAATTCGGCGGTGCTGATTGGTGTTCTGGCCGGACTTGTAGTCTGCGGCGGTGTGCTGTTCAACGAGCGGATACTCAAAGTTGATGATCCCTGCGGAGCAGTCTCGGTGCATGGTTACTGCGGCTGGCTGGGCGCCGTTTCTGTCGGCATCTTCGCGGACGGCACGTACGGCGCAGGATGGAACAGTGTGGGCGCTGCCAGCTACCTTGGGCAGGCGGGCCAGGGGGTGACGGGCTTGCTCCATGGTGACCTCAGCCAATTCGAGTGTCAATTGCTTGGCGCAACACTATGCGCTGTTTGGGCCTTTGGCGCAACCTACGGCGTGTTCTGGATCGTCAACAAGGTCAAATCCATGCGCGTTTCGCCGGAATCGGAGCTTGAGGGTCTTGATGTGCCTGAGTTTGGCATGCCCGCATACCCTGAAGATGCGATGGCCAGTATTATTCATTAGGCTTCTAAGTAAAAAATGCTCGTTAGAATGTCCTTCTCGGCCTGCCAAGGTTCGTATACACGGGTTTTGGCAGCCGAGATGGAATGAAACGAATAAATGTGCGTTCAGGCGAGCTATGCGATATTGTGAGTTCGCTCCTGCAACGGACAATCATCACACAATGGAACTTGACCGGCGGAGAGGGGCGCTGGGAGGGCCAGTACACCAAGCCGCAGAAGGGCGTGAGCTTCAGCGTGGCGGGCAATCAGGATGGGCGCCCGTTGAAGGCGGAGATCAAGGCTGAGTTGCCGGTGAAGGATATGGAGCACGACCAGTTGCCGCGGCTGTGGGCCGGGGCGCGGCAGCGGGGCTGGGGCGCGATCCCGGGGAGCGATTTTAAGTCCGCCGCGGACAGCACGGGCTGGCGGCTGGGAGGCCACAGCGTGGGCCACGGCGTGGGCATGTGCCAACTGGGCGCAATCGGCATGGCGAACGCGGGCGCCGGCTTTCGCGAGATTCTCACCCATTACTATCTGAATCCAGAGCAATTTGCGTTGCCCTGACGCCGCGGCTGTGGAAGAAGCCGGTTTGGCTAGAATCTGAAAAAATATTGATTTATTTTGACACCGCAATAAATGCCATATAATGAAAACGCCACCCAAAAGCGTCAAGGGATAAAATTGTGATCATGAACTGCATGAGCCTTTTTACGTTGCTTGCATCGCCCAACCTGCTGGCTTTCAGCACCGCGCCCCTGGCACACCTGCGCATACTGGATATCGCCGTCATCGCCATTTATTTCGCCATGGTGATCTGGATCGGCTTCTACCTCAAGGGCCGCTCCAACACCGGCGAAGAGTTCTTCATGGCCGGCCGCGAGATGACCGCCTGGATTGCCGGTTTGAGCTTCGTCTCGGCCAACCTCGGCTCGCTGGAGCTGATGGGCTGGGCCGGCTCGGCCTACCAATACGGCATTCTGGCCACTCATTGGTATTGGGTGGGCGCCATCCCCGCCATGCTCTTCCTGGGCCTGGTGATGATGCCCTTCTATTATGTGTCGAAGACGCACTCGGTGCCCGGCTACCTGTTTCTACGCTATGGCGAGCACGCCCGCGTCTTTGCCGCTCTCTCCTTCGCCCTGGAGATGATCCTGATGAGCGGCGTGAACATGTTCGCCATGGCGGTGGTGATGAAGGTCGTTTTGGGGTGGAGTTACACCTTCAGCATCCTGGTCTCGGCCTGCGCGGTTACGCTCTACGTTGCGCTGGGCGGGTTGCGCTCGGCCATCTTCAATGAGGTCTTGCAGTTTGTGCTCATCTGGGGCGGGGCGCTGCTGGTGCCCGTGCTGGGCATGGCGCAGGCCGGCGGGGTGAGCGGCTTGCAGACCAAGATCATCGCCAACATGCATTCGGACAGCTACTTCCACCTGTGGCGCGATACCGGCCATTTTGCCGCCAACCCCATGGGAGTGCACTGGACCGGCATCGTATTTGGCCTGGGATTCGCCATCAGCTTCGGCTACTGGACCACCGACTTCCTGGTGGTGCAGCGCGTGCTGGCGGCGCATAACCTGAGGGCGGCGCGGATGGCGCCGATCATCGGGTCGTTCTTCAAGATGGCGGTTCCGTTCATCGTCATTCTTCCCGGCCTGCTGGGACTGGTGGTGCTGCAGAACTCCGATGGCAGCCGCATGCAATTGATTCCCCAAGACACATGGAAGGCCTGCGTCCCGATGTCCTCCGATTGCGCTTCGCAATTGAAACAGACATCGCTTTCACCCGCGGTCCAACAGGATGTGCTGGACCAGAAAGCGGGGCCGCAGTCGGATTTGCACAGCTACAACGAGGTGCTGCCGCTGATGATGGTGCGCTACCTGGGGCCCGGCCTGCTGGGCCTGGGAATCACCGCGCTGATCGCCGGGTTCATGAGCGGCATGGCGGGCAACGTGAGCGCCTTCTCGACGGTGTGGACCTACGACCTCTACAAGCCGCTGATCAACAAGAAGGCCACCGACAGCCATTATGTGATGGTGGGCCGGATGTCGATCGTCATAGGCGTGCTGGTTTCCATCGGCGCAGGCTACCTGGTGCAGCGCGCGCACGGCATCATGGACTACGTGCAGGCGCTGTTCTCGATCTTCATCGCGCCGCTATTGGCCACCATTCTGCTGGGCATGTTCTGGAAGCGCGCCACCAGAATCGCGGGTTTCCTTGGCCTGCTGTTCGGCGTCGTCTTTTCGGCGAGCCTGTTTGAGTGGGTCCACGTTTATCCTGCCAAGCTGGCTTACGTGGCGCTCTCGCCCGACGCCAAGCCGATGGCCGAAAATGTCTTTCGCGCGCTGTGGGCCTGCCTTTTCACCGCCATCGTCATCTTTGTGGTGAGTATGTTTACCAAGCCCAGGCCTGCCGCCGAACTGGAGGGCCTGGTCTATGGCGTGACCCCGCTGCCCACCGAAGAGCCGGTGCCGTTCTACAAGAACGAGTGGATGTGGGCCGGGCTTGTAGTCGTGATCTTCGCGGCGCTCAACATACTGTTCTGGTAGTGAGTTTTTGTTCTCCGGCGAGCGGAGAAAGGAAAGGATTTACTGGGATGCGCGGTTCGGGAATTCAAATCTGGTTTTTTATTGGCGTGCTGCTGGTCATCTATGGAGCGATGATTTTCGGCTACGGCGTTTTTGAATGGGTGACCGCCAGCTATCCGGCGGGAGTGCAGTTGACCAGCCTGCATACGCCGGTCTGGTGGGGCGGAGTGCTGGAGATACTGGGAGTGCTTTACGTGGTAAAGTTTCGCCCGGGGCGCGCCTAGCAGATTTGCAGTATCCCGCCTTAGGCGCAAAAACAAGAACGCGCCGAAGGTGGGGCGCCCGATGTTTTGTGGTTACAACAAACGATTTCCGCCGTGGAAACGGCAAGGATTAAAGGAGCAGGAAAATGGCCGCACAAAAGAAAATGACGTTTGGCGTAGTGGTGGGCAACCGCGGGTTCTTTCCCGATCAACTGGCGAAGACCGGCCGCATAGAAATCATCGCGGTTCTGGAGGCAGCCGGAGCGAAGGCCGTGGTATTAAGCCCGGAAGAGTCGAAGCACGGCGCGGTGGAAACTTACGCCGAATCGCAACGTTGCGCGGAGTTGTTCAAGAAGCACGCCGATAAGATCGACGGCATCATCGTGACGCTGCCCAACTTCGGTGAAGAGCGCGGCATTGTGGACGCCATTCGCCTCTCAGGGCTGAAGGTTCCGGTGCTGGTGCAGGCCACTCCGGACCGCTCCGGGGACATGACCATCGCCACTCGCCGCGATAGTTTCTGCGGCAAGATGAGCGCGTGCAACAACCTGATGCAGTATGGAATTCCCTATTCGCTGACCACGCTGCATACTGAAGCGCCGACCTCACCGGAGTTCAAGGCGGATCTCGAATGGTTCTCGGCCATCTGCCGCATTGTGAAGGGGCTCAAAAATCTGCGCATCGGCGCCATCGGCGCGCGCCCCACGGCCTTCAACACGGTGCGCTACTCGGAGCGGCTGTACGAGGGCAGCGGCATCACCATCGAGACCATTGATCTCTCGGAGATCTTCGGGCGCATCAAGAAAATGAAAGACACGGATGAAGCCGCGCAGGCCAAGCTGGCCGCCATCAAGAGCTATGTTTCCACCAAGGGAATTCCGGATGCGGCGCTGCTCAAGATGTCCAAGCTGGGCGCGGTGATCGACGACTGGATGAAGCAGACCAACGTGACCATCAGCGCCGTGCAGTGCTGGACCTCGATGGAGGAGTTCTTCGGCGTGGTGCCCTGCACCATCATGAGCATGATGAGCAACAACCTGATCCCCTCGGCCTGCGAGGTGGACGTGCCGGGCGCACTGAGCATGTATATGCTGATGCTGGCTTCGGGCACGCCCTCGGCGCTGCTGGACTGGAACAACAATTACGGCAACCATCCCGACAAGTGCGTCTGCTTCCACTGCTCCAATCTGCCCAAGCACTTCTTCAAGGATGTCAAGATGGACTACCAGGAGATTATTGCCGGCACGGTGGGCAAGCTCAACACCTTTGGTACCTGCGTGGGCCGCGTGAAAGCCGGCGCGATGAGTTACGCGCGCTACTCGACCGACGACCGCCGCGGCGTAATTCGCGGCTACACCGGCGCGGGCAAGTTCACCGACGACCCGCTGGAAACCTTTGGCGGCGCGGGCGTGGCGGAGATTCCGCAACTGCAAAAGCTGCTGAAATTCATTTGCCGCGAAGGCTTTGAGCACCACGTGGCGGCCAACTTCAGCGATGTGTCCAAAGCCGTCCACGAGGCTACCACGCGCTATCTGGGATGGGAGTCTTATCTCCACGGGCAAAGCGAAGACTAACAAAGAACGCTGCCATGCAAGCCTCAACCGGCGGAATGAGTGAACGGCAATGAATCGATACACGATCGGCATCGATGTAGGAACGGGCGGAACGCGCGCCGTGCTGGTTGACGAAAAGGGCGTCATGCTCGGGTCGGCGACGCACGAACACGCGCATTTTGCGTCGCCGCAAAACGGATGGGCGGAGCAGGACCCGCGCGACTGGTGGAACGCATGCCAGAAGGCGATCGGCAAGCTGCTGCGGGAAACCGGTGTCTCCAAGAGCGAAATCGCCGCAGTCGGCCTGGCCGGGCAAATGCACGGCGCGGTGCTGCTCGATGAGAACGAGGAAGTCCTCAGGCCCGCGCTGATCTGGTGCGATCAACGCACGACTGAGGAGTGCCGCGTGCTCAACCAGACCATCGGCGATCAACGGCTGGTGGAGCTGACGTCGAATCCGGCTCTGCCCAACTTTACCCTGACCAAGCTGATGTGGGTGCGCACCCACGAGCCGGAGATCTGGAAGCGGTTCCGCTCCTTTCTCTTGCCCAAGGATTATGTCCGCTTGCAGTTGACGGGCGTGCGGGCGATCGACGTCTCGGACGCATCCGGCACGCTGCTGCTGGATGTCGCTCATCGCCGCTGGTCAAAGGAGATGGTGAAGGCGACGGGGCTGGATGAACGCTGCCTGCCGGAAGTCTTTGAATCGCCGGAAGTCGTAGGCAAAATCACGGCGCGCGCGGCGCGGGCGACAGGGTTGGCCGAAGGCACGCCGGTGGTGGCCGGAGCCGGAGACCAGGCCGGAGGCGCAATCGGCATGGGCATCGTCAAGGCCGGCTGCGTCAGCGCGACGATTGGAACCTCCGGCGTGGTCTTCGCCGCGACGGATCAGCCGTTTCTCGATCCCCAGGGGCGCTTGCACACCTTCTGCCATGCCATTCCGAACCGGTGGCATGTGATGGGCGTAACCCAGGCGGCGGGCCTTTCTCTGCGCTGGTTCCGCGACACCTTTGGAACCGCCGGCAGCCAGGGCGGCGATCCCTACGACCGTCTTTCGCAAGAAGCCGTCGCGATTCCCGCGGGAGCCGACGGAGTGCTGTGGGCGCCTTATCTGATGGGAGAGCGGACGCCGCATCTGGACTCCGACGTGCGCGGCGCGCTGATCGGTCTGGCGGCCAGCCACGGCCGCGGACATATTATTCGCGCTATCCTCGAAGGGGTGGCATTCAGCCTGAAAGATTCGTTGACCATCTTTGCGGAAATCGGCGTGCCGGTGAACGATATTCGCCTGGGCGGAGGCGGCGCGCGCTCGCCTCTCTGGCGCCAGATTCAGGCCGACGTGTACGCCATGCCCGTCTCGCTGCTTGCGGCGGAAGAGGGCTGCGCGTACGGCGGCGCGGTGCTTGCCGGAGTGGGCGCGGGGTTGTGGCCCTCGGTGGATGAGGCCTGCGCGGAAATTGTGCGCATTGCCTCGGTGGTCAACCCCATCAAGCAATCCTCGGATATACTTCAGCAGCAATACAAGGTTTATCGCGCGATTTATCCGGCGCTCAAACAGATCAAAGCAGCAGTTTCCGCCGGTTAAGTTCTGTTCAGGCGGCAGAGCGGAGAAGAGAGAGAGATGAGCACAGCGGACCTTCAGGAAGAGATCAAGATCAAGAAGCAGCAACTTGTCGAGTTCATGGACAAACACAATCTTGCCGGAGTTTTATTGAGCTTGCATGAGAATGTTGCGTGGGCCACAGCCGGCCAAGTGGACATGCGCATTGCCATTCCAGCACCGACGGGCGCCGCCGCCGTTTTCGTTCGCAAGGATGGGAGCGGCTTCTACATCACGACGAAGAATGAAGCGCCCAGGATGCACGATGAAGAGTTCCGCGGGTTGCCCTTTGAGCCGGTCATTGTGCCCTGGCAGGAAGCGAACTTCGCCAAGGCGGCGCGTGGCCTGGCTGCGGCAGGCGCCATCGGCGCCGACACCCATGAGGCTGACTGCGCGTTCATCAACCTTGCCGGACTGCGCAGCCAGTTGCAGCCGACCGAGATTGAGCGGTACAGATTGCTGGGCGGCATGACGGCGCGCGCCGTGGAAGAAGTTGCTGTGAATCTTGAGCCGGGCGTATCGGAAGACGAGATCAGCGCCATGGTTGCTTCGCGACTCATTCAGAAGGCCATTCTTCCTTCCGTGCTGCTGATGGCGGTGGATGATCGTATTCTCAAGTACAAACACGCGCTGCCGCGGGGAAAGCGCTTGCAGCGTTACGGAATGCTGAATCTTTGCACGCGTAAGTGGGGGCTGGTCATTTCCATGACGCGCTTTGTTCATTTCGGGCCGATCCCGCAGCAGCTTGCCAGGGGATTTGATGCGGCGGCGAAGGTCAATGCCGCTTTGCTGCACTCGACGCGCGCTGGAGCGACGGCGCGGCGGTTGTATGCAGTTGCCAAAGACGCCTATGCCGCGGCAGGGTTTCCGGGAGAAGAAGACTTGCATCACCAGGGCGGAGCCACCGGCTATGGAGAACGAGAATGGGTGGCAACGCCGAATGGCGCGGAGGTCGTGTTGAACCGGCAGGCCTACGCATGGAATCCCTCGGCGCGAGGCGGCAAGGCGGAAGACACCGTCGTGCTGCAAGACGGCGTGATCGAGTATTTGACGGAAACAACCATGTTTCCGGTGGTTGAAACTGTGGTTGGCGGCCAGAGCTACCGTAGCGCGGGCGTGCTGCTCAAATAGCACGCGAAGATCGATCTGCTGCCAGAGGACGGATTAGCGTAGAATGGCACTTTTAGGATGGATGGAAATGAAAATCGTCGTTCTCGCACTTGCCCTGTTGATTTCAGTTGCTGGTCTGCTCGTCCTCAACAGTTACGCGCAGGCACTCCCCGAGATCGGCGGCCAGAAGGTTGTCCTTCTCACTCGCAACGCCATCAGCGCCACCCAGCCGGAATTCACCAGCATCACGGTTGCGCCCGGCCGCGGCATGGAAATCCTGCAGATCACAGCCAGCTTTCCCGGCAAGGGCAATGTGGACGTGCTGGCTTCGCCCGATTTGGCCGGCGCCAAGAAGATGCTCGACGCGGACGATGATGACTTTGGCAACCTCGGCTACCGGCTGGGATCGGCTTTTTTGGTTCCTTATCCCAACCGGATTCGCGGTAAGCTCTCTACTGACGGCAAGACCCTGTCCACCGAGTGGCAGGGCCACGCGCTGACCCTGCCGGCCAACAACATCGGCAAGCTGCCCACGGCAGAACGTCACGCCATGCACGGGCTGATTCTCAAGGCCAAGACCAGCGAAATCAGGGTCAAGCAGGCCCCGGGCGGCGAGCAGGTTGTGGGCGTGATTCATGCGGGCAACTTTGGCGGCCACTGGTTTTCCAAGACCGATCTGGTCATCACCATCACGCTTTCTGCCGAAGCCGTCGATGCTACGATTACGGCTTATAACGTGGGCAGCGACACCGAGCCCATGGCCATTGCATGGCACCCTTACTTCAACCTGCCCTCCGGCAACCGCGAACAGGCCAGGGTGCGGATTCCAGCCTCCACCGTGGCCGAGGTGGACAACTACGATAACGTCTTTCCCTCCGGCAAAATTTTGCCTGTCAAGGGAACCAAGTTTGACTTGAACGCCCCCGATGGAGCGGTCCTGGCCAAGACCTTCTTTGACGACAACTGGAGCCACCTGGATTGGAAGGGCGGCGCAGTAACCGTCAAGATCGTCGACCCGGCCGCGCGTTATGGAATCAACATTGAGGGCCTGTCGCCGACGATCAAGACCATCCAGATGTATGCCCCCCCCAACAAGAACTTTGTAGCCATCGAGCACCAGTACAACTTTGCCGACCCCTTCGGCAAGGAGTGGGGTGGAATGGATACCGCCATGGTGACGCTGAAACCTGGGGAGAGCACGAACTGGCACGTCCGGCTGCGTTTATTTGTGCCGTAAGCTGCCTCTGGCCTGCCGGCTGCCATGCGGAATCGCCCCGTGAAAGGAAGAGACAAAATTGCAATAGACAAATACTCTCTATACGGAATAACATGGTTGTTCCCAGGTCAGTTCCCGGCTCTACGCTCCGGAATATGGCGCTCATGTGTCGACCGTTTCACCTCGCGCTTGGGTCAGCCGCATGGAGGAGCAACTGCTGGATGGGGTTGAAGACAGGGAGGCAATCGATTGCCCAAGGCAAAGATAAAACGGCTTTATCTGATTCCCATTCTTTCCAAGGCTCTTGATGTGATCGAGCAGTTGGAGCAGAACCATGCTCCTGTCACCCTGGAAGACGTCTATCAGAAGACACAGATCTCCAAGACCAGCGTCTATCGCATCCTCAAGACATTGGTACACCGGGGCTATGTCGCGCAGTCGCAGGACGGCCAGTATCGCCTGGTCTCCCGGCCGCGGCGGCTCCGTTTCGGCTTCGCAACTTTGAGCGGCGATATGCCCTTTCCTGTCGCCGTGACGCAAAGTGTTGTAGCGGCGGCGGCGGCATCGGGCGTGGAGCTTATCGTGCTCGATAACCGCTACGACCCCGATATTGCCATCCAGAATGCGGAAGAATTAGTGGCCCAGCAGGTGGACCTGGTGCTGGAGTATCAGGTGGAGGAAGCCGTGGCCCCGCGCGTGGCCCATATCTTCAAGAAGGCCGGCATTCCCCTTGTCGCCATCGACATACCCCACCCCAACGCCACCTATTTCGGGGTGGATAACTTTGAATCGGGCTACGAAGCCGGCGCACTGCTCGCCCAACACGCCCTGGTCAAGTGGAAGGAAAAAGTCGATTGGGTGCTGGGAGTCGGATTCGCGGAAGCGGGCAGCTTTGTGCAAAGCCGCATCTATGGCGCCTTCGATGGCGTTCGCGAACGAATCAACTCCATTCCCCTTGAACGCTTTGTGCAGATCGAGGGGCGGGGCATGCGTGGGCCCAGCCAGCTGGCGATGTCCAAGTTTCTTGCCGATCATCACCGCAAGGGAGAACGCATCCTGATTGCCACCGCCACCGATTCCAGCGCGCTCGGCATCCTGGACGCTGCTCGCCAGCAAGGTATTGAGGCAGACATAGCCATCGCCTCTCAGGACTGCATCCCTGAAGTGCTCGATGAGATGCGCACAGGCAAGAGCGCCATTATCGGCTCTGTATCGCATGAAGTCGAACACTACGGCCCGCGCCTCATCCAGCTGGGCATATCGCTGATGCGGGGATACACGGTCCCCCCTTACAACTACGTGCGCCACCGCGTGGTCACCCCGGATTCCCTTGGCATGGAACAGGCATCTTCCCCTGCAAACCATCAAGACCAGAATGCGGAATAGAACAGTCCGTGGCAGACGCGAGATGATCTTCGCGCTCAGGCGCCGCCGGGATCGCAGCGTGAAAATACGCGGTCAAATCATGACCTACGCATGGATTTTCCCATGGATTTAACCATTTCTCTTCCTTCAACTTCCGGCAATACGGCCACGGTTCCCCGGCATTCAAGAGCCGGGTAGAATCATTGGTAGAGGGTCGAATGGCTCACGAGCCAGATTGCGCCTCCCGCGCGGGAAAAATCGCCTTTGACAATGGAGTAGGTTCGGCATAGATTGTTTCTGCGGATACAATGTTTCATATGGGAACCGTGGTTTCAACGGTCCTTTTTTGAGGTCAATACGGGGAGTATGAATCAGGAAAGACAGATGAACGCAGCAGACAGTATTGAGAAGAAGCATCCCTGTTTTGTCGCGGTTGACCTGGGCGCCAGCAGCGGGCGCGTGATTGCCGCGCAACTCCGCGAAGGGACTCTGAGCCTGCGAGAAGTAAGCCGGTTTTCCATCGCGTTTGCCAAGGATGAGCACAGCGGATATTTATGCTGGGATATCGATGCGATTGAGAAAAACGTCCGTCAGGGAATTGAAGACGCCTCGCAGTTCGCGCCCATTACCAGCATCGGCGTGGACAGTTGGGGCGTGGATTACGTTCTGCTGGATACCGAGTTGCAGCGCGTGGGCCAGGCGGTCTGCTATCGCGACGACCGGACACAAGGAAAGATTGAGCAAGTGACGGCGCGCATGTCCCGGGCTGAAATCTACCGTCGGACCGGCATTCAGTTTCAACCGTTCAATACCATGTTTCAATTGGCGGCCATGGCTGAGCGGGAGCCAGATTGGGTAGCCAGGACGCGCCACCTGTTGATGATTCCCGACTACTTTCATTTCAAGCTTTGCGGAGTGTTGGCCAATGAATATACAGATGCCACGACCACGCAACTTCTAAACCTGGATGGAACTTGGGACCGGGATTTGTTTGCAGCCGCCGGACTGAAGCAGATATGGATGCAGCCGCCGGTGCCGGCGGGCACGGTTCTAGGAGAGGCGCGCTTCGGCGACAAGGCCGTCAAGGTGGTGGCGGGGACAACGCATGACACGGCTTCGGCGGTGGTTGGAACTCCCTTCGGGGCCGAAACGGAAGCCTTCATCAGTTCGGGGACATGGTCGCTGATGGGCGTGGAGAGCGTGGTCCCGTATGCCTCCGAGCAGGCCCTGCGATGGAACTTCGCCAACGAGGGAGGTTTTAGCCGCCGCTACCGCGTGCTGAAAAACATCATGGGGCTGTGGCTCCTGCAGCGAATCACTCAGGAGTTCCAGGTGCCCATCGACGATGCCCTGATGAGCGCCATAGCGAAAGCCGCTCCATGGCGGTCGATTGTGAATCCCGATGATGCGCGATTCCTGAACCCGGATTCCATGACGCAGGCGATCAAGGAGTACTGCGTGGAAACCGGGCAGCCGGCGCCCGAGACTCTCGCGCAATTTGGGCGCTGCGCCTTGGAGAGCCTGGCGCTTTCTTATAAGCTGGTCAAGGAGCAATTGGAATCGTTGCGCGGCCAAAGCCTGACCAGAATCCGCATTGTGGGGGGCGGCACAAAGAATCGCCTCCTCAATCAACTCTGCGCCAACGCCTGCCAATTGTCGGTGAGCGCCGGCCCGGTGGAGGCATCCGCGCTGGGAAACATCTGCTCGCAGATGATTGCCCTGGGCGAAATCCCCAGCCTTGACGCGGCGCGCGCCTTGATCCGGCAATCCTTCGAGATCAACGAGTATCGCCCCCTGGAGCCGATTCCGGACTCCGTATGGAAAAATTTCCAGCAATTTGTAACAGAGAAATGAGAAAGGATGTTCAGTAATGAAGGTAACGCAGAAGATTCAAACAGCCTACGATCTGGCCAGGGAACGTTACGCGGAGATTGGAGTGGATACCGAGAAGGTTCTTCCCCGACTGGAGCAGATTCCGATTTCCATCCAATGCTGGCAGGGAGACGACGTTCGCGGCTTTGAAAATCCCGAGGGAGATTTAACCGGCGGCATTCAGACCAGCGGCAATTATCCGGGGCGGGCACGGACTGCCAACGAGTTGCGCGCTGACCTGGAAGTTGCCCTGGCGCGGATTCCGGGCAAAAAGCGGGTCAATCTTCATGCGATTTATCTGGAAACGGACAAGCCCGTGGAGCGGGATGTGATTGAGCCGAAGCATTTCGAGAAATGGGTGAAGTGGGCCAAAGAGCAAGATCTGGGCCTGGACTTCAATCCCACCTGCTTCTCGCACCCGCTCAGCGAACGGGCGACTTTGAGCCATCCGGATGCCGCTGTGCGCAGGTTCTGGATCAATCACTGCCTGGCATGCCGCCGCATCAGCGAATATTTCGGAAAAGAACTGGGCAACCCGGCAGTGATGAATATTTGGATTCCGGATGGGGATAAGGATAATCCCGCGGATCGCATTGGGCCACGGAAGCGGCTGATCGAGGCCCTGGACGAGATCATTGCCGCACCCCTCGGCAAGCATCATAAAGTAGCCGTCGAGGGAAAGCTTTTCGGCATCGGCGCGGAGAGCTACACGCCGGGCTCCAACGACTTCTATCTTGCCTATGCGGCCACGCGCAAGACGCTGCTCTGCCTGGATGCCGGGCATTTCCATCCCACCGAGAGCGTCGCCGACAAGATTTCCACGGCCCTGTGCTTCCTGGACGAGATTCTGCTTCATGTCTCGCGGCCGGTGCGCTGGGATTCCGACCACGTGGTGCTGCTGGACGATCCCACGATCGCCATTGCGCAGGAGATCGTGCGCAGCGGAAACCTCTCGCGGGTGAACATCGGACTGGACTATTTCGACGCCAGCATCAACCGCATCGCGGCCTGGGTAGTTGGCGCGCGCAATATGCGCAAGGCTTTGCTGATGGCGCTGCTGGAGCCAACAGAAAAGCAGTTGGCCGCGGAAAAGAAATGGGACGGCACCGCCCGCATGGCCATCTTCGAGGAATCGAAATCGATGCCCTGGTCCGCGGTGTGGGAGTACTACTGCGCCAGCCATGGGGTTCCCGAGGGAATCGGATGGCTGGAGACGGTGCGCAACTACGAAAAGGAGACGCTCTCCAAGCGCGGCAAGGCGAGCTGAGCGAAATTATCGAAGCGCCGTTGTACCCAAGGCTTGTTGAAGAATCGGCACAACGCCGCAACATTCAGAGTTTGAGGTACAGGCGCAATGATTGAAATCCAGATGAAGATTAGCCGCGCGTGCGTGCGGCTTGCGGGAATTGCAGTTTGCCTCGGCGCTGGTTTTGTGATGTGCGCCCTCACAGCGGGCGCGCAAGCATCGAGTCCGGCGGCTTTGCGCGTGGACGAAATGGCCACACCGCTGGGCATCGACGACGCGCAACCGAGATTCTCCTGGCAGTTGCGCGACAGCCGCCAGAACGCGCGCCAGACGGCTTACCGGTTGCTGGTAGCCTCCCAACCGGAGCTGCTCACCGTGGGCAAGGCGGATGTGTGGGACAGCGGACGCGTGGCCAGCGGCCAGTCGGTCGGGGTTCCCTATGACGGAGTCGCTATAGCTCCTTCGACACGCTATTACTGGAGGGTTCTGGTGTGGGATCAGGCGGGCGAGCCTGCGCCCGAAAGCCCGGTCAGTTGGTGGGAGTCTGGACTGCTGAAGCAGCCGTGGCGCGCGCAGTGGATTGGCTATGAAACAAAGGAAGAGGCCGCGGTGCGCCAGGCTCCAGCCGTATGGATTGCTTCTCCCGATCACATTCCGATGCCGGCCACCCAGGCTTTGCCTGCGGGAAAACCCTCTGAGCAGCACATCGCCTACCGGCAAACGGTGATCCTGGCCAAGCCCGTACATTCTGCCACGCTCTACGCCACCGCGCAGGATACCGTCTCGGCGTGGATCAATGGCGCGCAGGTACTGACCGCCAGTCCTTATCCGCCCTGGAGAAATTTTCCGTGGATGAAGTTTATGAGCGCCGATGCGACCGGCGCTCTGACAACTGGCTCGAACATCATCGCCATTGAGCAAGTGCATTACCTTCAGCCCAACGAAAAGGCCGCTTCCCTGCCCATGATCGCAACGCTGTTTGTGGAGTACGCGGACGGAAACACGGAAGTTTTTGCGAGCGGGACGAACTGGAAGACTTCGGTTGAGCCCGCTTCCGGCTGGCAGCGGAAGAATTTTGACGATGCGGGCTGGAAGAACGCCGTCGCATGCAAGCAGGGGATGGGAGACGATTCTTTCGGCCATCCCTGGATTCCCGACTCGGTGAAAAGATTTCGGCGGACATTTGAGGTGAAGTCCCCGGTGAAGTCGGCGCGGTTGTATGCCACGGCGCTCGGCGCTTATGAACTGGTACTGGGCAGGAATCGTGTGGGCGACCAGGTGCTTGCGCCGGGCTGGACGGACTATCGGGAGCGGGTGGTCTACCAGACCTACGATGTGACGGACTTGATTACGCAAGGGGAGAACTCAATTAGCGCGACGCTGGCGCCGGGCTGGTACGCAACTTCGCTGAAGTGGGATCAGCAGCCGAACAACTTCGGCGATACGCCGCCCGCGCTGCTGGCGCAATTGCGCATTGAGCACACCGATGGCAGCATCGAGTGGGTGAATACGGACGTAAGCTGGACTCCCGGTATTTGGTTCATTCTTCATTCGGAGCTTTACGACGGTGAGAGTATGGACTTTACAAGGGAGCCTCTCGCGCGACATCCCGATAATCTGTTGCATGAGAAAGCTACGGTGATCCATCCTGCTGCGGTGAAGATCGTGGCGCAGGATTTTCCGCCCATTCGCGTGGAGCGCACACTTGAGCCGAAGGCCGTTACCGAACCCAAGCACGGCGTCTTCGTCTACGACTTCGGGCAGAACTTCTCCGGCGTGGCGCGTGTGATCTTGAGCAATCCGGCTGCGACGAAGGTGCAGCTTCGGTTCGCCGAGATCCTGAATCCGGATGGCACGATTTACACGGACAATTTGCGCACCGCGAAAGCGACCGATTCCTTCACGCTGCGTAGCTCCCCGAATTCCACATATAATCTTGAGCCGCAGTTCACCTTCCACGGCTTCCGCTATGCCGAGTTGACCGGACTGCCAACAGCGCCGCCAGCCTTGAATGCTCGGTTAGAAGAGGTCTATCACTCCAAGTCCGCGGTGACCGGCTTGGTCTTTCATACCGACGCGCCCTTCACGATTCAGCTTAAAACCGGCAGCGCGCTCATCAACCAGCTTTGGAGCAACATCCTCTGGGGACAGCGGTCGAACTTTGTGGGCGTGCCCACGGACTGCCCGCAACGCGATGAACGGCTGGGATGGATGGCCGATGCACAGGTCTTCTGGCGCGCGGCCAGTTACAACATGGACCTGGCCGCCTTCTCGCGCAAGTTCGCCACGGATATGCGCGGCACGCAGGCTGATACGCCCTTCTATGGCGTCTATGCGCCGAATCCGACCAAGGGGTCGCGGGGCTGGGGCGCGGGCTGGAGCGATGCGGGCGTGGTGATTCCCTGGACCTCGTGGCTGCAAACCGGCGACAAGAGCATCATCGAAGAAAACTGGGCGGCGATGGAAAAGTATCTGGACGCGATCGCGGCCGCCAATCCTGACGGGCTATGGCGGCACGAATCCGGAATCCCCTTCGGCGACTGGCTCTCTCCGGAAGGCAAGACTGATATTACGCTTATCACCACCGCTTACTGGGCCTATGACGTTACACTGATGCGCGAGATGGCTCATGCCACGCGCCGCGAGCAAGCCGAGGAAACGTACAAGCAGCTCTTCGAAAAGATTCGCGCCGCCTTTGAGAAGCAGTTCGTACATGAGGACGGCTTTGTAGCCGGGGCGGACAATAGCGCGTCTCCCTTTGGCGCTCTTAATAATCCAAACGCGAAAAGCCGCGGAGGAGATACGCAGACCGGCTACGTGCTGGCGCTGCACATGAATTTGCTCCCGGACGAGTTGCGCGCGGCGGCTGCAAAAAAGCTGGTGGACAAAATCCATGCCAATCATGATCTGCTGGCCACAGGCTTTCTGGGCACGCCTTACCTGCTGGAGGAACTGACCAAGGCAGGCTATCCCGAGCTGGCTTACAAGCTGCTGCTCAACACAGGCTATCCGTCGTGGGGCTACATGGTGGAGCATGGCGCGACAACTATGTGGGAACGCTGGAACGGCGACCAGATGCTCGCCGACCCCGGCATGAACTCCTTCAACCACTATGCCTATGGCGCGGTTGCCGACTGGATTTACCGCTATGCGGCGGGCATCGATGCCACGCCGCTCGACGCCGGATTCCATACGATCATTCTGCATCCGGTTTTTGATCGCAGACTCGGCAGTCTTGATCTGCGTTACCAATCGGCTTACGGCGAAATTCATTCCAGTTGGAGCGTGGATAGAGACACGGCGCACTGGACGGTAACCATTCCGCCCAACGCGAGCGGGTGGCTGAGCCTCTCCGCATCCGAGGCCGCAACTTACACGCTGAACGGGAAACCTCTGGCTGCCAATCCGCACACAAAACCGACCGCAAAAGATGGAAAGACCGGCTACGAATTCGCAGCCGGCACGTACAGCTTTGTGGTGACGGGTGTGAAGTAAATGTCCGTATGAATTTGTTCGACGCACGACAATCAGTTTGAATCGAGGGCAGTCATGCAGCGTTTCTTTGCATTGATCCTTGCCGGCGGGGCTCTCATGGCCCACGCCCAGAGCTATGTGAGCGGTCAGCCGAATGTAATTCAGGCGGGAGCGGCGCATTCGGCCACGGCCTCTTCCGCACCGAATACGATCAGCGCTCTCTATCGCCAATTTCAGGCTCCTCCCGATGACGCCCGTCCAATGATGCGCTGGTGGTGGTTTGGTCCCGCCGTCACCAAGCCGGAATTGCGGAAGGAGCTTGAAACCATGCATTCGGTGGGCATTGGCGGCGTGGAGATTCAGCCCGTCTACCCGATGATGCTCGACGATGAGAGCAAGGGCATCAAGAATCTCGCCTACCTGTCGCCGGAGTTTCTTGACGATGTGCGCTTTGCCAATGTCACCGCGCGCTCGTTGGGGATGCGCGTCGATTTGACGCTGGGCAGCGGCTGGCCCTATGGCGGACCGAAGACACCCCTGGACCTGGCGGCGGGACGGTTGCGCGTTGTGTCTGTTCCCGTCACTGGAGCCACTCTGGCTTCGCCTAAGCTGGACGAGGGAGAAAAGCTCATTGCCGCATTCGTCGTCACAGGCACGGAAAAATCTTTCGATCCCGCCACGGCGCAACGCATCGACATGAATACCTGGGCGATTCCCAACGGCGCGGGAACGCGCACGGCATTGATTTTTATTGCCAGCCACACAAAGATGATGGTCAAGCGGGCGGCATTTGGCGCCGAGGGCTATGTGCTGGATCATTTCTCCCGCGCCGCCATCGATACGCATCTTGCCGGCGTGGCGACTCCGCTGCTGGACGCCTTTGGCGAACAGCCGCCGTACGCCGTCTTCTCCGACTCGCTGGAGGTTTATTTATCTGACTGGACTCCCGATCTGCCCGCGGAGTTTCTGGCGCGGCGCGGCTACGATCTGATTCCGCATCTGCCGGAACTTGTCGCCGGCGGCTCATCGCAGGCTGAAGCGGTGCGTCACGATTGGGGCGTAACGCTCTCCGACCTGATTCGCGAGAATTACCTTGCGCCTCTGGCCAGCTTTGCCACTTCGCATCATACCCGCTTCCGCTCGCAGACTTACGGAGAACCCGCCGTCACGCTCGCCGATGAAGTGGTTCCTCAACTGCCGGAAGGCGAGGGCCCGCAGTGGCGTACATTCTCGTTCACGCGCTGGGCCAGCTCCGCGAATCATCTCTATGGCAACAACGTGACCTCGGCCGAAACGTGGACGTGGCTTCACTCGCCCGCCTTCCGCGCCACGCCGCTGGACATGAAGGCCGAAGCCGACCGCATGTTTCTGCTGGGCGTCAATCAGATCGTCGGCCACGGCTATCCGTATTCACCCGACGCGGCCGGAGAGCCGGGATGGTCGCTCTACGCCGCAGCCGCTTTCAATGCGCACAATCCATGGTTCCCGGTGATGCCGGATGTTACTCGCTACTTGCAGCGCATGAGCTGGCTGCTCCGCCAAGGCAAACCGGCCAACGACATCGCCATTCTGCTGCCGGAGGACGATGCTCAGGCTGCCTTCACACTGGGCCACGTTTCCGTGACCGACGAGATGAGAAGGCTCATCTCTCCCGAGCTGATGGCAACGATTCTCGACGCGGGCTACAACATCGATTACATCGATGCAACAATGATCGACAAGCTGAATGGCGTTCCCTACCCCGTCATCATTCTTCCCAACGTTACACGGCTGCCGCTGAGCGCTTACCGCAAAATTGAATCCTACGCGGCAGCAGGCGGTCAGGTGATTGGCCTCGGCAAGACACCTGCGCTTGCGCCGGGATTGAAGGAACAAGACTCTTCCGCCGAGATTGCCGCGACCTCCGCGCGGCTCTTCCAAAACCCAGGCCACAAGGGCGTGGCGCTGGACTCCGTGGGCGCGCTTGCCGAGGCGCTTCACAGGGTTCTGCCGCCTGATGTGGACGCAACCGGCCAGTTTGCGGGCCTTGGCTTCATCCATCGCAAACTGGAAGGCATGGATCTTTACTATGTCGTCAATTCCTCCCATCAGCCGGTGAACGGAAACATCAAGCTCCGCGCCGCACACACGACTATCGAATCCTGGAATCCTGATGGTGGCGCTGTTCTTGCCAGTGCGGCGTACGACAAGAGCGCAGGCATTCCTCTACAGCTTGCTCCCTATGAATCGCGGATCTTTGTGTTGGGGGATGCTCCTGTGCGGAAGAGCGTGAACGCGCGGCATCAGGAATCGAGTCTCCTACAGGATCTGAGTTCCGGCTGGCAGATTCGTTTTGGAGATGAGACCTCTTCACATCCCGTCGATCATCTTGCTTCGTGGACCGAAGTTCCGGGCAAGCAGTTCTACTCCGGCAAAGCTGTCTACACGCGGACCTTCACTTTGCAGAACGTGCCCACGGCCTATACGCGCGTGCTTCTGGACTTTGGCGAAGGCGTTGCAACCGTCGACAACCGGCCGCCCCGCGCCTCTGGAACGCGCGCCCTGCTTGATCCGCCTATCCGCGAGGCAGCCATTATCTCCATCAACGGACAGAGGGTTGGATCGCTCTGGCATCCGCCCTATCGAATCGAAATTACTAAGTTCCTCCATAGCGGAGAAAACCACATCGAAGTATCGGTCTACAACACCGCGGTCAACGAGATGGCCGGCCAGCCTCCGCGCGACTACTCGGCCCTGAATGCGCGCTATGGCAAGCGTTTCGACATGCAGGATATGGACCATCTGCAACCGGTTCCCTCGGGCATGATGGGACCGGTTCGCCTTCTGGAGGAGAAACCTCAATGAAAACTATTGCAAACCGGGGCGCATGCGCTCTTCTGCTCGCGACTCTCGGCGTGAGCACCGCCTGGTGTGCGCCAAAAACATTTCTCGCCAATGATTTCGGCGCTATCGGAGATGGCAAGCAACTCGACACTATCGCGTTTCAAAAAGCGATTGACAAGGCCGCAAAAAAGGGCGGAATAGTAACGGTCAAACCAGGAACTTATCTGACCGGTTCGCTCTTTCTCAAATCCGGCGTAACGCTCGATCTGCCCGAGGGCGCTACTCTGATTGGTTCGCAAAAGCTGGAAGACTATCCCATGCTTCCGACCCGCATTGCGGGAATCGAGATGAGTTGGCCGGCGGCGCTGATCAACGTGCGCGACCAGCACAATGTGAAGATCACCGGCAAGGGAACCATCGATGGCGACGGCCCCATCTGGTGGAAATCCTATTGGGATCTGCGCGCAACTTACGAGCCCAAGGGCCTGCGCTGGGCCTCGGATTACGATGCGCGCCGTCCGCGCCTGATTCTGGTTCAGAACTCCTCCGATGTTCAACTCGGGGGCGGCATCCTGCTTAGGCGCTCGGGATTCTGGACGGTGCAGATTCTCTACTCGCACGATGTGCATCTCGATGGCGTCATCATCCGCAACAATGAGGGCGGCAAAGGGCCGAGCACCGACGGCATCGATATCGACTCCTCGCGCAAGATTCTGGTGGAGCACGCCGACATCGATGTCAACGATGATGCGCTATGCCTCAAGGCCGGCCGCGACTCCGATGGATTGCGTGTGAACCGGCCTACGGAGGACGTGGTGCTGCGCGACACGATCATTCGCCACGGCGCGGCGGCTGTGACCATCGGCAGCGAGACCTCGGGAGGCTTTCGCAATATCGAGGCCTACAATATCACCGCGCTCAGCGGCGTTCCTTCCGGCGTGCTCTTTAAGTCGGCGCGTACACGGGGCGGAACAGCGAGCAACATTCGCATTCATGATTTAACTTTGACGGGTGTCGCCATTCCGATTCACATCACCATGAATTGGAATCCGAGTTACAGCTACGCGACGCTGCCGCAGGGAGTGAAGGATATTCCGCCGTACTGGGTCGTGCTTACCACCAAGGTGGACGAACAGAAGGGACTGCCCCACTTCAGCGATGTTCACATATGGAATATCAAAGCCACTGGCGCGCGGAGCGCATTCAACGTAAGCGCCTATCCCAACGCCACGCTTGACGATTTCCGCATCGACCATCTGGACATTGAGGCGGCCACGGCAGGCACGATTGCCAACGCGAAAAACTGGAAGCTCTCGGAGAACCAGATCAAGACAGCCGATGGAAGCGTAGTTGTTTTCACGGATGCGGTGGGGAACAATTCCAGCGACATTCCCTACGGCGAGCCTAAATAAAATGCGCCGGCAGTTTGCGAGGCGTCGCATACTGCTGGCGCTTTGGTCTGCTTCTATGACTACATTTTCAGATAATTTCCATAGCCCACAATCATTGTTGATCCGACCAGCGTAATCAGTGTCAGGGCCACCAGCACCTTGGTCCGCAGACTCACTCCGTGCCACTCCTTCAGCGCAATGCCCCACAGCGTGCTGAAGATGATGATGCTGGCCATCAGCAGCGTCCAGCTACTGAACTTGTATTCGCCCATCTGCGACTCGCCCATGGTGTAAAAGAAAAACTGCATATACCAGATGGCGCCCGCCAGGAAAGAAAAGAAGTAGTTTCCGATCATTGACGGCGGCTTGCCCGCTGCCTTTGCTTCAGCAGCAGGAACCTTCAGGTACTCGCCATAGCTGTGATTGCGCGCGTTGAGGATGGCGCACCAGATGAAGTTGGTGGTAAATCCACCGGCCAGCGCCACCACCAGTACCGGCAACCCCTGCCACAGGGCGCTGCTCCCGTGCGCCACAACCAGGTCCTTGATGGGTTTGCCCGCATCCAGGCCAAAGGCCAGGCAGGCGCTCATCACGCCGGCAAAAACGCCGAGGGAAAGGCCCAGCTTGAGGTTGAACTCTTTTACGCTGGCCTGCTTGGCCTCGGCGGAGAGTTCGTTTTCCTTGGAGATGCCGGCCATACCGGCAAAGACGATGCCCACGACGCAGACGGCAATGCCCACCAGCGTCACGATGCCCGAGCGCTGCGTGAGCAGTTCGCCGAACTTGCCGTGAAAGATGGGCGGAATCAGCGTGCCGAATACCGCGCAGTTGCCCATGCACAAGGCCATGCCCAGCGACATGCCCAGGTAGCGCACGGCCAGCCCGAAGGTCAGGCCGCCGACGCCCCACAAGACGCCGAAGAAGTAGGTCCAGAGAAGGACCGACGGCGAGACGCCACGCAGAACGCCCAGCAAATCATGGGTCAGCAGCAACGCGCCGGCCCAGGGCGCGATGATCCAACTCATCACCCCGCCGACCAGCCAGAAGGTCTCCCACGACCAGCCGCGCACCTTGCGAAATGGAACGTAGAAGCTGGCCGAGGCCACGCCGCCCAACCAGCAAAGAAAAACTCCCAACAACGGATTTGCGTTCATCATTTTGCCTCTGCATTTCCCCTGAGGACGCACGGTTTTGCGCCGCGCGTTTCACGCAAGAATTGATTTATGTCTGAAAAACAGTAAACAGGCACATGTGATTTTGTCAAAGACCATTTGCAGCTTTCCCTCTGGTCGCGGCCGAGAGCGCTGCCGCAAAGCTGGCCTGATTGGGCATGACTTTGTGAAGATTGAGCAGCAGTCTTGAAACAGTTCTTCCCTCTCAGTCGAGGTGGAAGACTTCCTCCAGCGGAATCATATTCTCGTCCGCCGCACCCGGCATCGGCACAAAAAACTGAGACGTCAATGCCTGCCAGCGGGCATTGACAGGATATTTCTGCATATCGGCGCAAGCTTTTTCAAAGTCATCCGTCTCCAGATAACCAACCAGAAGCCCGTCCGGCCTTAAAAACAGCGAGTAGTTGCGCCAGCCGGTCTCGCGCAGCGCATCCAGCATCTCAGGCCACACCTGGGTGTGGCATTGTTTGTACTCCTGCAATTTTTCAGGGCGAACATGGAGCAAAAAGCAGATACGCATAAAAGTCCTTTTTCAACGTGCAATTTTTCTCCGGCGTGATCAGCGCCTCTGTCCAGGCAACGGCCGAGCCGCTGCTACGGATGCTCCGGATTTCTCGGGGAGAAGGCCAGGTCAGCCAGAAACCCGAAAATCCGGATGCAGATACAATACAGCCTAAACCATATTTCTGTATAGAATTGCTTTTCCTATAGAATTAATTTTAGGATGTGTTTCTCTTCGGCGGACTGCTGTTGATAGCTTTCGGACGGCCGTAAATGAGCTCTCAGAGGCTGTGATTTTGACTCCGTGCCTGCGGACGGAGATCGTAGCAGCTTGGTTGTCTCAGCGTAAGAGTTTTAGAATCAGTATTTTTCGCGACGAGGTGTGAAGTGATGCGCTACCGTTTGCATCTCCTTGTATTTTCCAGCCTGTTTCTCCTGACCGCTTTCAGCCGTAGCCAATCAGGGACGAACCGCGTGAAATACAACTTCAACTCCGATTGGAAGGTTCTGGTTGGCGACCCTCAGGGAGCCGACCAGCCGGGCTTCGACGATTCAGAATGGAAGCGGGTCACGACGCCTTATGCCTGGAATGAGGACTCAGCCTTTCGCGTGAGCATTCACGACCTGCCGACCGGCGTGGCGTGGTATCGCAAGCACTTTCGGCTGCCTGCCCGGAGCGCCGGGCAAAAGATATTCATCGAGTTCGAGGGCATTCGCCAGGCTGGCGAGATCTACCTGAACGGAAAATTCATCGGGCGTCACGAAGACGGCGTGATGGCCTTCGGCTTCGACATCTCGGACGCCGTAAAACCCGCGTCCGCTGAAAACGTGCTGGCGGTGAGAACCGACAACCGCTGGGACTACAAGGAGAAGGCCACCGGCACGCTCTATCACTGGAACAACATCAACTTTTATTCCAACAATGGCGGTATCAGCAAAAGCGTCTGGCTGCACGTGACCGGCAAGCTCTACCAGACCTTGCCGCTCTACTCACAACTGGGGACTACCGGCGTCTATGTATGGGCCAGCGACATTGATATTCCCGGCAAGAGCGCCCGCATCACCGTTGAGTCCGAGGTGCGAAATGAAAACAGCGCGCCCAAGACCGTCAGTTATCGAGTCGAAATCAAAGACATCGACGGCAAAATTGTAAGCCGTTTCGACGGCGGCAAGACGACGCTCGCCGCCGGAGAGACGCGCACCCTGTCGGCCTCCTCCGTAGTGCAAGATCTGCACTTTTGGAGCTGGGGCTACGGCTATCTGTATACAGTGACAACCAAGCTCGTCGCCGGACACCGAACGGTGGATGTGGTTAGCACGCGCACCGGCTTCCGCAAGACGGAGTTTGCCCATGGGATGGTGACGCTGAATGATCGTGTCATCGACCTGCACGGCTACGCCCAGCGCACCACTAACGAGTGGCCGGCCGTCGGCCTCTCCGTTCCGCCGTGGATGAGCGACTTCAGCAATCGTCTGATGGTCGATGGCAACTCCAACCTGGTCCGCTGGATGCATGTGACCCCATGGAAGCAGGACGTGGAGTCCTCTGACCGCGTGGGCTTGATTCAATCTATGCCGGCGGGCGATGCGGAGGGTGATTCCAAGGGCCGGCAGTGGGAGCAGCG
>Ga0326728_10005239_pt1 | contig 36902 bp, 28 predicted proteins | sample MB3enrmetagenome_FD_207602 | JGI IMG/M metagenome (GOLD analysis project Ga0326728, IMG submission 207602) | Lab enriched peat soil microbial communities from McLean, Ithaca, NY, United States - MB31MN | ecosystem: Environmental > Terrestrial > Soil > Wetlands > Peat | place: USA: New York...
TGATACGAACCAGACCGCCTGATTGCAAGACATATCTACCATACTACATGACTACACAACAGCATCCAAAACGCCGCAAAGTGCTGTATTCGTTGCTCATCACATGTGTTCAGAGGTGGAACTTCGGTTTAGCGTACCCGCCGCCTCGGTCCGTCATTTGGCAGTGCGCTAAGAGTGCGTCGATTGCGGATTGCGGAACGGGGTGAGTTTAGAGGAGCCAGGGTGCGGCCACTAACCAGTTCGCGGGCATTCGGCCGGTTCGCGGCGTCGCCAACTGCTACGGATCATCGAATAAACCGCGACCAGGGATGCGATGGTGCGCGTGTGGTTCGCGGGCGTCAGCCGGAACCGGGGGCAATTCCCCGGCGTTGAAGCATTTGCCCGCCACTACTGTTTCCAGGAGTTCTGCCTGCTCGGGGTACCCTGCGACGGTCGCTTCCAGCACCCAGAAAAGTTCCAGCAACTCTGTCGTGAACTGGCCGGTCCAGTGTTGGGTGCGGATGCCGTCCAGCGGCGAAGACTTCCTGCCCGCGCCTTTCTTCATGCGGTAGCTGAGCCACGATTGAACCACTCTCAATCCGGAGACTTCAAACGCGAAGACCCCGGGCGCTACGGAGCGGAACTCACCGTCGCCGACATGGAGCGTCCGCGTCGTCTCATTGTAGGTGAACGAACAGGGGTAGCCGTCTTCGTCGGCGGCGACGGGCTTTGTGCATTTGGCCGCGCCACGAGGAACCTGGCCAGGCCGCTCGCCTTTCGGGACGAAGCGCTCGCCGTAAGTGTGCAGCCAGAGCAGTTGCGCTCCGGCGTCGCGGACCCTGCCGAAGACCGCCGCGTCCTTCGCGATCGGCACGCGTAATTCGCGCGTCTCCAATTCCTTTGCATAAAGCGCCGTGAAGGCCGGCTGCCCCAACACGCCGTAGACGTAGGCCAGGAAATCTTCCGGCGTCACCGGGCGCTGGTAGGCCTCGCCGAGCATGTCCAGCAGGCGGGGGAGCGTGTTGGCTTCCGTCGCGCCGGCGTTGCGGTACAGGGGAATTGTCGCTTTCGCGCCATAGGAACCCCGAAAATGGTCAAGGTCGGGTATGATCGCGCACGAAGTCAGGGCGGGTCCCTTCCCCAGTGGTTGAGAGAACAGACTGGTCAGATACACCTGCCGTTCGCTGTGTGCGCGCCACAGGTCGGGGCGTGGCCGGGACATCAGACGCCCATCGGCAATAACGGTCTGACGGTCAAAAGATCGGTAGGCGTACCGAACAACCGGAGGCATTGGGGTGCCCACCGGGAGTTGAGCAATGGGTCTCGAGTCCGCCTCGACACTGACAGCCTGCAATTCGGTGACGGGCACCGAATTCCCGCACCTGGTTGCTGCGGAATTTCGGTGCCCGTCACCGAGTTGCCCGCCCAGGGGCACTCGGTAAGTCCCGTGAACCTCACGGTCCCCGGTTCCATGAAACGCCTCCGATCTGTCTTTCGCGGAGAGTAAACCTCGCCATCGTCTCTCCAGCGTTCCTGAGTCCGGTGCTATGGGCCAGGTTCGCTTCAACTGAACCCCCGAATGCTGCCATGGCATGAGATCGGTGAGGAGCGGCCAGTCGAAATACTTCCCCTTTCCGGCGGGGCGGAAGGGCGCCTGCCAATCGTCGGGGCAATTCCGCCATTTCACCGAAGCGAAATCGGTGATGGCGCCGAGCGCCGCGAGCTTGGCCTCGCGCGTTCCCTCGATCCGGGAGTAGCGCACGGCGGCGGGCCGGTCCTTCTTCGCCTTGCCCGTGCGCACGGCCACGGCGATGGCCACGGGAGTCTGGATGGCAAAGACATTGTCGCTCTTGCGCGGGCCGCGACCCTCGCCGCCAAGGTCCAGAATCCAGATTTCGTCGCAGAGGCGGCGCATGTGCTCGCGCATTCCGCAGAACGCGTCGCCGTCGAGGTAACTCGACGCGCTGATGAAGCTGACGATGCCCGGCCCGCTTGGGGTCTCGTGCTCGAAGACCTTCCAAAGCGCCCAGCGCCAGAAGTAGACGTAAAGGTTGTAGAGGTTCTTGACATGGACGCCGTGACCGGCGGCGACTGCCGGCTCGACGAATTGCTGCAAGATGGCGGGTTGGCTGCTCATCTCGCCGCTGCCGTCGCCCTTGAGGCGGTGGCCCTTGCTGTCGTCACCCCAGCGGACCCATCCACCGGTGCGGGCTTTATTATCGCCACTTGCCGCCTCGTGCCGGTCGTAGGGCGGATTGCCCAGGCAGACGATGACGGAGACACTTCTCTTGACGTCAAGTGCCTTCGCATGCTGTTCGGCGATGGGCTGGAGGAAGAGGCCCAGACCGGACGGTTTTACATTTGGGCTTTCGAGCGTGTCGGTCAGGTAGATGTGCGTGCCGTCCTTTGGCAGGGTTGCGCCCCGGTCACACAGGGCGTGGCTGGTGCGCAGTTCGGTCACGGCGTAGGGGCCGACCATGAGCTCGAAGCCGTAGAGGTTCGCAGCCAGCGCGGTGGCCTGACCAGGCACAGCCCCCGCGCCCTGTTCGGCCTCTACCTGGCTCAGGGCGTGCTCAATGACACCGAGCAGATAGGTCCCCGTGCCAGCGGCGGGATCAAGCGTGACGACGCCGGGATCGACGAATCCCAGCGGCTTCGCGAAGGAGTTCACAAGCAGGTCGTCAATCAGGCGGACCTGGGCGCGAACGACTTCGATGGGGGTGTAGTAGACCCCGGTGTCTCTACGCAGCTTTGGGTCGTAGGCGGCGAGGAAGTCCTCATAGAAGTGAAGCCAGGGGTCTTCGGGTCCGGCGAGCGTGGCAGGCGGTACGACGGCGATCACTCGCAAGAGCAATTCGAGCGACGCGGCCATCTCGGCCCGCGCGCTGGGGTCGGTGAGCACCTGGAGCGCTCGGGAAAGGGGGCTGTGCTGCGCGGAGAGGGTGGCCTCGGCGCTGTCAAGCGTGAGCGGATCGGCCCCGTCGCTGCGGCCCAGTAACAGGGCGAACGCGACGGTCTGGGCGTAGGCGTCGGCGAATCGTTCATCGGAGGCGTCCGGGAAGAGCAATTGCCGCCAGTCCTTCGCGAGCTGCACTAGGGGCGAACCGGGGTCTTTGAGGGCGTCGGAGACGTCGTTGCGTAGCATCCGGCAAAGCGGGGCAAGCAGGGCGGCGAAGCCCTTAAGCTCGATCCTGCCCTTGCGGTCCGTAGGTATGATAGGCTGCCAGGACAAAAAATCGCGCAAAAGACGTTCGAGGGCAGAGGAATCTTCGGGGGTCACGGCCTCGCCGGAAAGCCGTACAGCCTGACCCACGCGTTCACCGCTGCGATAGAGCGCCCATTCGTTTCCGTCGGTATAAAAGATGTTGGGAATGGCCGAGAGGCGCTTCCACTGATCGCGATTGTGGCCGGAGAAGAGCTTGACGTTCGCTCCGACGCCGGGAGCCTTAAGTTCGACGAAGCCAGCCAGCAGGTTGTTGAGATGGACGGCGTAGTCCGGACGACCCAGGCGGCCGGGCAAGTGCGTTTCGCCGGTACAGATGACATTCCGACCCAACACACGCGCGGCGTCAGCCATAAAACTCTCGAAGGGTCCGCGCAACTGGTCTTCCGGATCGCCATGGGTGAGCTGGCTGATGCTGGCCCTGACGGCCTCGGCGAAGGACTGAAGCGCTTCCTCGATCATCATTCCCTCGATTGTGTCAGGACCGCCTTGCCGCGGGCGATAGCGGCTGGGGTCGCCCCGACGCACCTTGCGGGAGCCGCCATCATTTCCCCCGCGCCTTCGGGTGCGCCTTGTCGTAGACGGCCATCAGGTCCGCCAGCGACACCTGGGTGTATTTCTGCGTGGTGGAAAGGCGCGCGTGGCCCAGCAGCTCCTGAATAGACCGCAGGTCGGCGCCCGCGCTGAGCAGATGAGTGGCGAAGGCGTGGCGGAAGCTGTGCGGGTGCAGCGACGCATCGCCCGCCAGGAACCGCGCATAGAAGGCGACAATCCCGCGCGCGCCCCGATCCGTCAGCCGGCGCCCGTTGCAATTCACGAACAGCGCGGTCTCTCCGGCCGCAGCCTGGCGCTCGCCGAGGTACTGCTCCAGCGCCGCGGCCGCCTTCCCTCCGTACGGCGTCTGCCGCTCCTTCTTCCCTTTGCCGCGCACGCGCACCCAGCGCGACTGCAGATCGAAATCCTCCAGGTTCAGACCGCACAGTTCGCTGATCCGCAGCCCGCAGCCATACAACAGCTCGAAGATGGCCAGGTCGCGCTTGGGGAACGGACGTTCCATTTTTCCGGCGGCGACGGCGTCCAGAAGCGCGTTGGTCTGCTCCTCGGTGGGTACGCGCGGCAGGGTCTTCGGCGCTTTCGGCGTCCGCACCAGGCGCGCCACGTTTTTCTGCACCACGCCCTCCCTCAGCAGGAACCGCAGCAGCGAGCGCACGGCGGCCAGTTTGCGCCGGATGCTCACGGTGGTCAGGTTCAGATCGTAGAGGTGCGCCATCCACTCGCGGATCAGCAGCGCGTCGAATTCCGCGGGCGCCGGCGGCGGGCCTTCCGGCGGGGTCAGGTAGGCGAGGAACTCATGAAGATCCGTGGCATAGTTGCGCACGGTGTGCGCGGAGGCGTCCTGCCTGCGCAGCTCCTCCAAAAACCGGCCGATGGCCTCAACAAGCTTCATCGGTCGACCTGTGGCTGAATGCGTAAAACAATCCCCGGACCGCTCCGTGACCGTCGCGGCTCGGTTTGCGGGATGTGACCGAGCCACGAGGGTGACCGAGTGGTCAGCACGCCGATTGCTTCACAGCTTCGCAGCCGCGTACTCGCCAAGCACTGCAAAAACGCGGCTGGCGCCGCGTGTCCCGCATACACTTTCATGTCGCGCATCCCCTGTAGCTTTCCAGCGCCGCCAGCGCGCGCCGGCACACCTCGGCGTGACGCGCCTGCCTGTCGTGCCGCAGACGGTGGCGCGTTTCGTCGTCCAGCTTCGGAAGCAGATCGAAGGTGATGTTCGCCGGCTGGTAGTTGGACGCGTCGGCGCCGGAGATGTACGCACACAGCGACCCCAGCGCCGTCTCGCGTGGAGGCGCCACCGGTACTCCACCCGCAGCGAGACAAGCCGCGTACCGGCCCGCCAGCAAGCCGGTGGCGATCGACTCCACGTAGCCCTCCACGCCCGAGATCTGCCCGGCAAACAGAACGTGCGGGCGTGAGCGAAGCTGCAACGACGGCCCCAGCAGCGCGGGAGCGTTGATGTAGGTGTTGCGGTGGATCTGCCCGTAGCGCACGAACTCGGCTCGCTCCAGCCCGGGAATCATGCGGAACACGCGCGCCTGCTCGGGGAAGCGCATGTGGTTCTGGAACCCTACCAGGTTGTAGCTGTCCGCGCGCAGATTCTCCTGGCGAAGCTGCACCACCGCCCAGGGCCGCCGACCGTCGCGCGGATCGGCCAGCCCCATCGGCTTCATCGGACCGAAGCGCAGCGTCTCGCGCCCGCGCCGCGCCAGCTCCTCAATGGGCAGACACGCCTCGAAGTAGCACGCGCTGTCCTCGGGGATGTGCGAGGGAACGCCGGCGGCCTCCAGCAAGGCGTCCAGGAAGCGCTCGTACTGCTCTTTATCGAGAGGGCAGTTGATGTAGTCGTCCGAGTGGTCCATCGACTTGCCGTATCGTGACGCGCGGAAGGCGATGGACATGTCGACGGACTCGGCTTCGACAATCGGACTGATGGCATCGTAGAAGAACAGCCGCTGGGAACCGGTGAGGCGCGCGATATCGGCGGCGAGCGCGTCGCTGGTGAGCGGCCCGGTGGCGATAATCACCACACCTTCCTCGGGCACGCGCACCACCTCTTCGCGCCGGACCTCGATCAGCGGGCTCGCTTCCACCATCCGGGAGACCTCTTCGGCGAATAGGACGCGGTCCACCGTGAGCGCGTGTCCGGCGGGAACGCGCGCCCGCCACGCGGCCTCGATCAGAAACGATCCCAGGCGCCGCAGTTCCGCCTTCAACAGCCAGGGCGCGGTGTTCTCCTGTTCGCTCTTCAGCGAGTTGCTGCATACCAGCTCGGCGAACCGGCCGGTGTGATGCGCCGCGGTCTGGCGAACCGGCCGCATCTCATGGAGAACGGACGGCAGGCCCGCGCGCGCCACCTGGAGCGCCGCCTCCGAGCCGGCCAGTCCGCCGCCAATCACGTAAACAGGAACCACTGTTCAAGAGGATAGCGGAGCCAAAGCTCGCTGAGAAACGGGTTTTGCGACCGCTGGCTGACACGCGTAACTCCGTTTCCGAGCCACGACCATCAAGGGAGTGGTCAGCAAGCCCTTTTCAACAAGCTGCTATGAGCGGGAAATCTTCCGCGCCCGCCAGAGCGAAGCGATCCCGAACGAGGCGAGGAAGACGGCGAAGCCGAATCCGACCACCATTATGAGCAGGGACTGGCTGTCGCTGGCGGTCCGCCGCCACGAACCCAGCGCCACGAAGGCCGCCAGCACCAGAAAGATGAATCCAATGAGCTGATTCCAAAGAACGCGAATCGGCCGAACGATTGCAGGCAGGATATGATGAAGGAACTTGCCGGCCAGTGCGAACATGTTTCTGCTGCCAGTGTAACGAACAAGCTGGCCCGGAGGCTGGCCGTGGGTGTAACATCTACAGGAGCGGTGCTTTCCTGACGATATGATGGTTGAGGTGCAGGAAAGGGCGAAACCTGCGTTGACCTCTGCGCATCTGCTGGGCAGGGGTGGCACCGGCGGTCCGCTGGAGAGCCGATTAAGAGAGGTACTCACTTGGACGACCGACTCAAGGAGCTGATGCAGGAGTTGGGGAACGCGATCAACGAGTCGCTCTCCGATTCCGACCGTATCGCGGGCGCGATCGGCGAAATCAAGCGGGCCGGGTACGACGTGTTCCTCGTTCTCGAGGCAACCATCGGATTTAACAAGCGCGAAGAAGGCGACGAGGAATCGTCCGAGCAGACCGAGGCGGGAGAAGCCGAGGCGCCAATGAAGCGCAGATTCGAAGCAGGCAAGATCCGGCTGACCAGCCAGGATCAAAAGTTCCTCAAAGCTCTCAAGATCTCCATCGACGAAGAAGCCGAACGCTGATGTGGGGCGGGATTTGATCCTGCGGCCGGTTTTCAATCGGCCAGCACAGGCTAAAGCCTGTGCCACCATGCGCTGACAAGCTGCACATGAAAGGTGGCACAGACTTTAGTCTGGGTGTGGGGCAGGATCAAATCCTGCACCACACTTTCACTCCGCCATCGACAAATCGGCGATCGCAATCAAATCGAGCGGCACGGTATTCTCGCCCGTCCCCGGCTCGGCGTGCGGCAGGACCGCCACCGCGGCCAGTTCCGCCATGTTCAGGGAATTGACGTGCCGTTGCCGTTCCACGGCGTGTTTCATCCGGCGCGCCAATGGCTCCGCATCAAGCTGCGACTTCACCAGGAAATCCTGCGCGCCCTCTCGCAACAGGAAGGCTTCCAGCGAGCCGTCCGGTTCATCCGCCATCACCAGGATAGGAGTGGCCGGCGCGACGCTGAAGACGGCCATGAATGTCTCGTGCAGCACCCGGCTGTCGGGAAGGCTGAGGTTCATCAGGATCGCGTCGAACCCGCCGTCAATGGCCAGATCGCACGCCTCGGCGGCCGTCGCCGCGAACACCGGCTCCCACACCATCCACTGCGGCCAGACCCTGGCTTCCGCGGCCTCCTCCAGCAGCTCCCGAAGGAACCGCTCGTCTTCGAAGGAATCTTCCACCACCAGCAGACGAAGTGTCTTCTTGTTTGCCACCCGCATGGAACAGTGCCGCGAGGCGAGCACTGTTCTCACCCTTTCGCGCCGCTACTCCTCGACGAGCCGGTATTCTTTCAGCTTGCGATACAGCGTCGTCCGCCCGATGCCCAGCAGGTGCGCCGCCACGGCGCGATCGCCCCGCGTGTATTCCAGCGCGCCGAGAATCGCCTTCCTCTCGATCTCAGCGAGCGGGAGAACCGGACAGGAGGGTGGCGCCGCAAGCGGAGCGGGAACAGCGGCTGGCGGCGGGCTGCCCGCCATGGGCCTGGCCGCCGCATCGGGCGCGGGCGCTCCCTGCACGGAAGCGGCAGCTGCCAGCGCCATCGATTGCGAGCGGTTGATGGCAACGTAATTCTGCAGGTTCGACGGCAGATCCAGCACGTGCAGCAGCGGCCCCGAATTGATGGCCACCATGTGCTGAATGCAGTTCTCGAGCTCGCGCACGTTGCCCGGCCAGTCGTAGCTGAGCATGGTCTCCAGCGTTTCCTCAGTCAGCGAGTGCGCTCTTCCGTACCGCGCCAGGAAATGTCCGATCAGCGCGGGGATGTCCTCGCGGCGGTCGCGCAGCGGAGCAAGCCGGAGGTTCACCACATTGAGCCGGTAGTACAGGTCGCGCCGGAAGGTGCCCTTCTCCACTTCTTTCGCCAGATCGCGATTGGTGGCCGCGATGATGCGAAAGTCCGAGCGGCGCTGCACCAGCGAGCCCACCGGCCGGAACTCTTTCTCCTGCAGCACCCGCAGCAGCTTCGATTGCAGATCGAGCGGCACCTCTCCAATCTCGTCGAAGAACGCGGTGCCGCCGTGCGCCGCCTCGATGAGCCCGGTCTTCTGGCCTACGGCGCCGGTGAACGCGCCTTTGGCGTGGCCGAAGAGTTCGCTTTCCATCAGCGGCCCCACCAGCGACGAGCAATCGATCGGCACGAAGAGACCGGTGGGATTGACGTCGTGGATGGCCCGGGCAATCACTTCCTTGCCCGTGCCCGTCTCTCCCAGCAGCAGAACGGGCCAGCGGCCCTTGCCCAGCTTCTCCACCAACCGCAGGATGTGACGGATTCTGGGGGACTGACCGACAATCGCGTGTGCTTGCGTCTGTTCGATCATCGCAAACGGAGAGGGCGGCTTCCCCCTCCTTTACCTATAGTGCAGTGGCCAACAAAAACTCTACCCCGAAGTTCGTCCGCGCAATAGTCCACAAATGCGGTGTGCCTCCTGCAAAAGGGTGGGGGGAGGGGACATGGCGGCAACAGCCGCGTACCAGCCGGTACAGCAAGACGCGGCTCTGGCCGCCTGTCCCTCGGGTGGGGGCAGCTCAGCGGCCGCCCCCTGCCGAGATATCGTCCAGGCGAACGACGAAGCAACGGTCCGCTTCTCCACCGAGACGTTGTCGCAGTTGCTCCGCTCCCTCTTCGCTGCTCTCACGTCCCGCCAGCACGCGCCATAACGGCGGGTTACCCTGGCGCAGGACGAGGCGCGCCGTTCCATATCGCCGCTCCATGGCGGAGCGCACCTGCTCCGCGCGTGCGCGATCGGCGAACGCTCCCACCTGCACCGCATAGAAAGTTGCGGCGGCCCGCGCCACCGGCGGTGCGGAGAGGATGTCGAGACGAACCTGCGCGATGCCGGGCCCGATCAGATCGATCTTCTGGGCGGCGGCGTGCGACAGATCGATGATCCGCCCGTCGACGAACGGACCGCGGTCGATGATCCGCACATCGACGGTCTTCGCGTTGCCGAGGTTGGTGACGCGCACCCATGTCCCGAACGGAAGGGTGCGGTGCGCGGCCACCAGCGTTTCCATGTCGTAGATCTCGCCGTCCGCCGCCTGGCGACCGTCATAGGGATGACCGTACCAGCTTGCGAGGCCCGTTTCACCGGGCTTCGGCGTGGTGGAGGGAGCGTGCGTCACCGGCGCGCGCGCGGTACGCCGCTTCGCGCATCCCCCGAGTGCGAACGCGCAGGCCACGGCGATCAGCGCGCAGAACGCGGCCGGCGCGCTGCTTCGTGCGTATTCGTTGCGGCGCATCTACCCGGATGCTAGCGCGCCCGCCGTCCGCAAGCAAGAACAGAGCGCGCGCGAAATGGTCTCCGGCGCCCCGGAACAATTCACGACGTCGATGTTTTGGACCGCCGCGGAGGCTTCGCGAAGCCGCGCGCGCCGCGCAACTCTCATTTTTTTCTTGACTTTCATTCCGATCCACTTTATATATGAGTCACGGTGCGATCCTTCGGGGTCGCGCAAATTTGATGTTAGGGAGAATCAATCGATGAAGAACGCTGCAAAGAAAGCTGCCAAGAAGGCTGCCAAGAAAGCGCCCGCGAAGAAGGCGAAGAAGTAGCCTCGGCGCCGTCAGGCGCCACAGCCAAGGGTTCATGCAACAGGCCCCGAGTCATCGGGGCCTTTTTTCTTGCCCGCCGTTCCCCCGCAAGGACACGCGGCGACAGCCGCGTTTTTGCGGCGCCCGGGCGAAAACGCGCCGCCGCATCTCCCCACCGGCTAAAGCCCGTGCCACCATGTGCTGACTGGCTTCTGATCGGAGGTAGCACAGACCTAAGTCTGTGTAGCGCGGCGACAGCCGCGTTGTTTCTGCGCTCGGGGAAACGCGGCTGCCGCCGCATGTCTCCGCCTTTCCCCACCACTCTCCTCGCCGGTACTACGATAGCCTGCAGGAGCTCTTATGCGTGTCATCCTCACCGTCTTCCTGCTTTGCGGCCTTGCGCCCGCCGCCGACAACGGCGCTTTGGTAGAGCGCGTCGGCGACACCGGGTTCATCCAGCTCGCCTCCGACAGCTTCCACGGTCTCACGCCGCGCCAGAAGGAGCTGGCGTGGTGGCTCTCCGAAGCTTCCATCGCCGTCGATCCGATCATCTACGATCAGCTCTCCCGCTTCGGTCTTCGCCAGAAGGCGGTGCTGGAGACGATCGTCGCGCACCCGGACGGCGTCGATCCGGTGGCGCTTGAGAAGATTCTGTCGTTCACCAAACTGTTCTGGGCCAATCGCGGAAACCACAACGAGATCACCGCCCGGAAGTTCTTGCCGGAGTTCACGTACGAAGAACTCCGCACCGCCGGTCTTGCCGCGCTGCGTCACGGCGCGAAGGGCACGATGACCGAGTCGCAGTTCCTGAGCGAGATGGACGCGCTCCGGCCGTCGCTGTTCGACGCGGAGTTCGAGCCGATGATCACCGCCAAGAGCCCGCGCGGCGGCCTCGACATCCTGCAGGCGAGCGCCAACAACTTCTACGAAGGCGTCTCGCTGGCCGATCTGACCAGCTTCACCGAGCACTATCCGTTGAATTCGCGTTTGATGAAGGCGCATGGCGCGCTGCACGAGGAGGTGTATCGCGCCGGCACGCCCGACGGCAGCGTGCCCCCGGGACGTTACGCTCAGTATCTGCAGCGAGCCAACGAGTATCTGGCGCGCGCGCAGCAGGTGGCCGAACCCGGACAGGCGAAGGCCATCGGCGATCTCATCCGTTACTATCAGAGCGGCGATCCGAAGGACTGGCTGCAGTTCGACGCCGATTGGGTGCGCAACAACGCCACCGTCGATTTCACCAACGGCTTCGTCGAGGTCTATCGCGACGCGCGCGGCGCCAAGGGCACCTCGCAGAGTTTCGTGACCATCACCGATCAGAGGGTCAACTCGCTCATGCAGAAGGTGGCGGCCAACGCGCAGTATTTCGAAAACAAAGCGCCGTGGGCCGACCAGTACAAGAAGCAGGGCGTCGAGCCGCCGCTGGCCAGGGCGGTGGAGGCGCTGATCGAGACCGGCGACTTCAGCGTGACCACCGTTGGCGACAACCTGCCGAACGAGGACGAGATCCACGAGAAGTATGGCAGCAAGAGCTTCCTGTTCACGGGTTCCAGCCGGGCGCTCAACCACGCGACCGGCGTTGGGCCGTTCCATGAGTTCTCCTGGAACGACGACGAGTTCCAGATCCTCAAGGCGCACGCCGACGAGGCCGAGGACCTCATGACCGCGTTGCACGAGATCATCGGCCACGGTTCCGGCAAGCTGAACCCGAAGCTCACCGAGGAGCCGGCCTTCTATCTGAAGCAATACTATTCGACGCTCGAAGAGGCCCGTGCCGATTTGATGGCGCTGTGGAACGCGTGGGACCCGCGGCTGCGCGAGCTTGGTCTCATCTCCGGCCCCGACGTCGCCAAAGCCATGTACTATCAGGCCGCCATGGCGCCGCTCACGCAGCTCCGCCGCAATCCGAAAGGCGACACCCTCGAAGAGGACCACCAGCGCGACCGCCAGCTCATCGTCGAGTACATCGTCGACAAGACCGGTGGCATCTCGAAGAAGGTGCGCGACGGCAAGACATATTACTATGTCGACGACTTCGAGAAAATGCGCAAGGGCGTCGGGCTCCTTCTGGCCGAGCTCATGCGCATCAAGGCCGAGGGCGACTACGACGCCGTCAAGGCGCTGATCGACCGCTACGGCGTCCACTTCGATCCGGCGCTGCGCGACCAGGTGGTGGCGCGGTACAAGGAGCTCGGCCTGCCGTCGTACTGGGCGGGCATCAACCCGGAACTGGATGCCGACGTCGCAGCGGACGGCGCCGTCGCCAACGTTCGCGTGGCGTATCCGCGTGATGTGGTGCGCCAGTACCTGCGCTACAGCGCCATGTACGATCCGCGGCTGACTACGCCATAATTCAGGTATGCGCAACGGCTGCCGGGAAACGCCGCCCCGCGGGTCTCAGTGTATGCCATGCCAGTCTGGCATCCGGGAGGGTTGAGTTATGAGGTTCTCAATACTACTTGTCATCCTGTGCGCGGCCACCTCGTCCTGCGCATTGGGTCAGAGTGCGTCAGTGAACACAGTCGCCGGGATGGGATATCTGTATCCGCCGGTCACTGTGGCTCCCGGACAATTGACCACGGTTTTCCTGCAGGGAAATGTCCAGGGCGATATCGGCGCCACTGTATCGGGCTTTTCGGCACCGGTGTTGGAAGTGAGCCTGGGGTCCGGCTGCCCGCCCTCCACCCTCTGCTCCTTCCTCACGCCCGTCACCATCCAGATTCCGTACGACATAGAGCCAGGGTGCGCCTTATATCCTCCAGTGTGCAACCTTGTGAATTTGGCGCAATTAATCGTAACGGTAAACGGCGTTGCCGGAGCGCCAATTACCCTGACTCCGCTGCCCGATCGCGCTCACATTCTGACTGCATGTGACACGGTGGTTTCTGGCGCGAGCGGATCTGCGCCATATAACGGACTGCCTTGTGCGCCCCTGGTGACGCACGCTGATGGATCGCAGGTAGCGTCGGGACATCCGGCACAGGGCGGCGAGGAGGTCGTCGCTTATGCAGTCGGGCTGGGGTTGACCACTCCGGCCGTTCCGACCGGCCAGGCAGCGGCCACCGCAACGCCGACGTCCGAGACTTTTGTCCTCGATTTCAATTTTCGACCGAACGCGCTGGCGACCCAACCCATGCAACCTTCTTCATGCGGTACCTGTCCCGGGCCCGTGAGGCCTGTTCCGCTGTACTCAGGTCTTGTACCGGGGTACGTCGGACTGTACCAGATCAATTTCATCGTGCCGCCACCGCCGGTGGGCGTGCAGCCCTGCTCGGGCACGGTGCAATCGAACCTGACGGTGAGCGTAGGCGGCCTGGCCTCGTTTGACGGCGCCGGGATCTGCGTCGCCCCGCCGCCACCAGGCGGATGACTACGCCATAATTCAGGTATGCGCGACGACGCGTTTGCCTGGAAGGACGAGTATTCGCTCGGACAGCCCGATATCGACCGCGAGCACAAGGCCCTCTTCCGCATGGCGCAGCAGTTGAACGAAGCCATGCTGCGGGGCGACGCTCAGGCGGAACTGGCCGGCCTCTTCGCGCGGCTGGTCGCTTATACGAAGTTTCACTTCACCAATGAAGAGGCGCTGATGCGGGGCACCAATTACCCTGACACCGCCAGCCACGTTCGCGAGCACGACCAGTTCACCGCGAAAGTAGCCGCGCTCGAGCGTGAGTTCGAGAATGGCAAGACTACCGTGACCGCGGAAACCATGGAGTTCCTGCGCGGCTGGCTCGGCCACCACATCGTGGGGACGGATCAGCGCATGGCCAGGCACATCCGCGGCGCGGGCTGACGGCTGGATACTCACGCTGGCATCGAGGATGACGCAGTGAAGGACAAGAAAGAGCCCGCCGCGAAACGGCGTCGAGGAGAGCCGCTTCCGCGTCTCATCAAGGAGCCGGTCGCGACGCGAACGCTGTGGCTGGAGGGCTCCACGCTGCCGAAGAGGCCTGAAGTGCGCCTTGGAAGGCCCGAGATCAGCCCCGACGGACTATCCTTCCGCTGTCCGATCCAGATTCACGGCCTTGATGGGGACAAGGTGCGCTACATCTACGGCGTCGACTCCATGCACGCTCTACAACTCGCCCTTAAGATCATAGCCGCGCGGCTGCACAGCTACACGCCCGAGGGCGACGAGAGGCTGTATTGGTTCGAGGAAGTGGACGATCTCGGCTTTCCAGAGAACGATTGAGGCGCAGGGACACGCGCCACGCGCACACATTCCGGCCGCGCCATGGAAGCCGCAAACCTTTTGCGGCCCGCGCCGTCCTCAGTATACTGTGCATGTGAAAACGCCTTCCGCTGGCGCCGTCCGGCACGATTTGCTATACGCACTGCGCGCGCTCTGGCGGACACCCGGGTTTACAGCGGTCGTGATCCTCTGCCTCGCGCTGGGAACCGGGGCGAACACGGCCATCTTCTCGCTGCTGGACCAAATCCTGTTGCGGAGTCTGCCCGTGCGCGATGCCGCGCGCCTCGTCGTCCTGCACGGCGCCGCGCAATTCCCGGGCAGCGCAAGCGCCGATAACATGGAGACTGTTTTTTCCGTGCCGATGTTCCACGACATCCGCGATCGCACGCGCGTGTTCGACGGTGTGATCGCGCGCACGGGAATGGGGGTGACGCTCACCGGCGGCGAGGCCGAGCGCGCCCGCGCGGAACTGGTGTCCGGCAGTTTCTTCGACGTTCTCGGAGTGCGCCCGCAGCTCGGGCGAGTAATCGAACCCGGCGACGACCGGAGTCACTCGCCGCACCCCGTGGCCGTGCTCGGCTATGCCTTCTGGATGCGGCGTTATGGGGGGAGCGCGTCGGCGTTGAACTCCACGCTCCGCGTGAATGGAATCCCGGTCACGGTGGTCGGCGTGGCTGCACGCGGCTTTTTGGGCGTCCTGCGCGGTGGCGACGCGCCGGAGATGTTCCTGCCCCTCGGCATGCACCCCCAGCTCGCTCCCGCGCAAGCGGACTGGGCCGACGACCGAAGCACGCGTTTCGTGAACGTCTTCGCGCGTCTCCAGCACGGCGAAAGCCGCGAGCATGCCGTGGCCGGGCTCCGCGCGGTCTACCAGCCCATCGTGGCCGACGAGTTGTCCCACTTTCATCGCCTGACTTGATGGTTTCACCGAGCGGCCCGGCGAAGACGTGGGCTCCCTGACGGACTGCCTGAGCGCCGGCTATTTCAGCACGCTGGGCACTCCGCTGGTGACCGGACGTGAATTCACCGACGCCGACCGGGAAGACTCGCCGCCCATTGCGATGGTGAACGAGGCCTTCGCCAGGGAGTACCTCGGCTCAAACGCTCTTGGCCGCCGTGTCCGCTTCTCGCCTGGCAGACCGTGGAAGGAGATCGTGGGCGTCGTGCGCAACACGACATGGGACGACGCTCGAGAGAAGCCGGGTCCCTTTGTCTTCGTCCCCATCCCCCAGGCCGCTCAGGAACTCGGCGCTCTGGAATGGTATGTGCGCAGCCGCTCCGGATATCAGCCCGCCGCCGATATCCGTCGCGTCATTCATGGCCTCGATCCGAACGTCCCCGTCAACGCACTCCAGGAGACACGGCCAAGGTCGCCGAGGCAACGTATCTGCAGCGGCTCCTTGCCATCCTGGCGGGCGTCTTCGGCGGCCTGGCGACATTGCTTGCGGGCCTCGGCCTGTACGGGTTGATCGCCTGGACGCTCGCGCAACGCACGGCCGAGATCGGCATTCGCATGGCGCTGGGGGCGACGCGCGGCAATATCACAACATTGATCGCGCGCGAAGTCGCAACCCTGGCGCTGTTCGGCGTGGTGCAGGGCATCGTCGTGGCACTGGCCGCCGGCGCTCTGATCGGATCGCAGTTGTTCGGCGTCTCGGCTCACGACCCGTTTGTGTTCGGCTCGGCCGCGCTGGTCCTGCTGGCAGTGGCCGCGCTCGCCTCCCTGCTGCCCGCGCTCCGCGCGGCGCGCATCGAACCAGCCGACGCGCTGCGCTGCGAATAAACAAAACTCCCGAGCCCTTCAGTGGGGCAGGCTCTCAGCCCAATGGTGTGCTGCTTGTGCCGGTGGAGTCTGTCACTTTGATCTGAAAGCTGTAAGCGCTGGAACAGGATGGGGTCCGGAGATGAGCCGGGCTCCCAGGATCGCGCCCGGACTGATAAAATGAAAGCGACGATCCTGCTCAGTCCAGGGTGCTGCCCGCTCAGGGAGAACCAGAGCCCGCCGGTGGTATGTCAGCATGAGAGCGAGTCCTAATATCCCATCTTCCACACCTGCTGACGGAGAGGCGCAAATGGTCATTACTTCGGAACTGCTCAATCTCAAGTACGGTCTTTCCTTTGAAGATCTGTACGATCGCGAGGGTCTCGTCCGCCTGGACCAGGCGTTCATCGAATACCTCAAGGCCAGCGACGTGGAGCTCTTCAACCGGCTCATGGCCGCCCGCGCGGGTGCCGTGATCGAGCCGAAAGTAGCGTCGGAGCTGATCATTGCCATCGCGCCGCATCTGGAGGACTTTATCGGCGATCTATTCGGCACCACCGCCGAGGTCCGCGACTCCCAGGAGAAGCACTCGGCGCTGGCCGCCAAATACGTGGTAAAGCGCAAGTTCATCCACAAGAAGGCGCTCACCGGCATGACCGTGGAGAGGGCCTCCCTGTTGGACGGCGCATCGCTCGCGGCCGAGCTCGAAACGCTGTTCGGCGAGCCGCTCACCGATCACAGCTTCGCGCAGAACGTCTACTCCTGGATGCAGGCCGAAGCGGACCACGCAGCCGGCATCGCCAAAGCCGCGCAGTACGCCGCCTGGGCCACACTGGCGCCCGAGGGAAAGGAAAAGCATCGCGGCACTGCCATCTTCAAGGCGCCGCAGAAGATTGACCCGTACCATCTGGTGCCGGTTGAAACCGTGGTCGAGGACGGCGTGACCAGGATGATGCTGGGCCCCGAGCACGCCCGCTATCGCGAAGCCTTCCACCTCACCGACAAGGGCATGGATCTGCTGGGCGCGCTGGACCACGCCAACTACTGCATCCACTGCCACAACCAGGCGAAGGATTCCTGCCGCACCGGCCTTAAAGAGAAGACCGGCAAGTTCAAGAAGAGCGTGTTCGGGGTGACCCTGGCGGGCTGCCCGCTGGACGAGAAGATCTCCGAAATGAACACGGTGAAGCTGCAGGGCAACACCATCGGCGCGCTGGCTATTGTGGCCATCGACAATCCGCTCACCGCCGGCACCGGCCACCGCATCTGCAACGACTGCATGAAGTCCTGCATTTTCCAGAAGCAGGATCCCGTGGACATCCCGCAGGTGGAAACCCGCACGCTCAAGGACGTCCTGTCGCTGCCGTGGGGCTTCGAGATCTACAGCCTGCTCACCCGCTGGAACCCGCTGAACTTCGAGCGTCCGCTGCCCAAGCCGGAGTCCGGATACAAAGTGCTGGTGGTGGGCCTGGGGCCGGCCGGCTACACCCTGGCGCACCATCTGATGAACGACGGCCACGCTGTGGTGGCCGTCGACGGCTTGAAGCTGGAGCCGTTGCGGCAGGATCTCGGGGGCGTAACCCCGACCGGCGAGCGCGTGCCCTTTCGGCCCATCCGCGACGTGAATGAGATTTACGAGTCGCTGAACAGCCGTGTAATGGCCGGTTTCGGAGGCGTGGCCGAATACGGCATCACCGTCCGCTGGGACAAGAACTTCCTCAAGGTGATCCGGCTGATGCTGGAGCGGCGCCGGCAACTGCGCATGTTCGGCGGGGTGCGTTTTGGCGGCACGCTGACCGTCGACAGCGCCTTCGCGCTCGGCTTCGATCACATCGCCCTGTGCGCGGGCGCCGGCAAGCCCACAGTCCTCCAGATGAAGAACGGGCTGGCGCGCGGCGTGCGGCAGGCCTCCGATTTCCTGATGGCGCTGCAACTCACCGGCGCCGCCAAAGCGGCCTCCATCGCCAACCTGCAGATCCGCATGCCTGTGGTGGTGATCGGCGGCGGGCTGACGGCCATCGACACGGCCACCGAATCGCTGGCTTACTACGTGGTGCAGGTGGAGAAGTTCCTGAAGCGTTACGAAACGCTGGCAGCCGAACGCGGCGAAGCTTCGGTGCGCGCCCGCTGGACCAAAGAGGAGAAGGAGCTCGGGGAAGAGTTCCTGGCGCACGGGCGGGCCATTCGCGCCGAGCGGGAAGCCGCCGCGCGGGAGAACCGCCACCCCAACCTGATCGGACTGCTGAACTCCTGGGGCGGTTCCACGGTGGCCTATCGCCGCCGCCTGATCGACGCGCCCAGCTACACGCTCAATCACGAGGAAGTCGCCAAGGCCATGGAAGAGGGCGTGAGGTTCGCCGAGTGCCTCACGCCGGAGGCCGTGGAAGTGGACGAGTACGGCGCCGCGAAAGGGCTGACCGTCGGCAAAACACGCTTCGACGAGGCCACCGGCAAGCTGGCGCCCACCGGCGAGCACGTCACCATGCCAGCGCGCAGCATCATCGTCGCCGCCGGCACGCACCCGAACACGGTGCTGGCCCGCGAGGACCCGTTCAACGTCGTTGTCGACGGCAAGCACTTCCGCGCCGTCGACGAGGAGGGCCATCCGGTGCACCCGGAACGCCTGGTGAAGCCTTCCGTGGTGCAGGTGCTCATGGACCTGCGTCCCGATGGCCGCGCCATGAGTTTCTTCGGCGACCTGCATCCCTCCTTCCTCGGCAACGTGGTCAAGGCCATGGCCAGCGCCAAGGTGGGCTATCCTGTGATCTCGCGCACGCTGGCCAGGCGCGCTCCTGAAGCTCCCGCGCCGGCCGAGCTGCTGGAGCGCCTGAACAGCGAGCTGCGCGCGGTGGTACACGACATTGTCCGGCTCACGCCGAACATCATCGAGGTGATCGTACGCGCGCCCATCGCCGCCCGCGCGTTTCATCCCGGCCAGTTCTACCGGCTGCAGAACTACGAATCGCTGGCGCCGCACGCTAATGGCACCGTCCTCGGCATGGAGGGCATAGCGCTTACGGGCGCCTCGGTGGACCGCGAAAAGGGGCTGCTCTCGGTGATCGTGCTCGAGATGGGCGGCTCCTCGGACCTGTGCGCCATCCTGAAGAAGGGCGAACCGGTGATCCTGATGGGTCCCACCGGCTCGCCCACGGAGACGCCGCCCGGAGAGACCGCCCTGCTGGCCGGCGGCGGCCTGGGCAATGCGGTGCTGTTCTCCATCGGGCAGACTCTGCGCGCCAGCGGGTCGAAGGTGGTCTACTTCGCCGGCTATAAGAAGGTGGCGGACCGCTATAAGATCGACGAGATCACGCGCGCCGCCGACGTGGTGGTGTGGTGCTGCGACGAGGCCCCCGGCTTCGTGCCCGACCGGCCGCAGGACCGCGCCTACGTCGGCAACATCGTGGACGCCATGTTGAACTATGCCACCGGCAAGCTGGGCACGCCGGAGATCCCGCTGGATGCGGTGGACCGGGTGATCGCCATCGGCTCGGATGGCATGATGTCCGCGGTGGCGCGCGCGCGTCACGGCGTGCTGGCTCCGTACCTGAAACCCTGCCATCGCGCCATCGGCAGCATCAACTCGCCGATGCAGTGCATGATGAAGGAGATCTGCGCGCAGTGCCTGCAGCTCCATAAGGACCCGGTCACGGGCGAGGAGACGGTGGTGTTCACCTGCTTCAACCAGGACCAGAGTCTGGACATGGTGGACTGGGCTACGCTGCGTTCCCGGCTCTCCCAGCAGGGCGTTTCGGAGAAGCTCACGGCGCAGTGGATCGACCGCTGCCTGCGGCAGATCGGGGCGCGGCCGGCGCTGAATTAGAAGGACACGCGACGCCGGAAGCTGTAAACCAATCGCCCAAACCACCTTGCTTCCCGGACCATCGGTTCTCCTCGGAACATGATAGATTGACTTCTGGATCGCGCAGGGGGTAACAACATGCCGGAAACCATATACCTGATCGCCAATGGCGATCTCCGTCTGGCCGCCAATCAGAACTGCTGGGCCGCGCAGCAGAAAGTGGAGGAGGCGGTGATGGCTGCCGTCCGCGGGGAGGGCCGGGAAATCCAGCGCGGTCACCCCTACGATCCCGAGCTAAAGCACGGCTTCATCGGCAGCCAGAAGCAGGGCATCGAGGTGTTCCGGAAGCTACCGCCGGACGCGCCGCTGATCGTGTGCGAGGCGGTGTGGGAATACAGCCATCAGGTGCTCACCGGCCTGATTTTGCATCACGGCCCCATCCTCACCGTCGCCAACTGGAGCGGCCAGTGGCCCGGGCTGGTGGGGCTGCTGAACCTGAACGCGTGTCTGGCCAAAGCGAATACGCCCTACAGCACTTTGTGGAGCGTCGACTTCAAAGACGACTTCTTTCTCGGCGGCCTGCGCAAGTGGCTGCGCGGCGAGCCGGTGGTTCACGACCGCAGCCACGTGCAGCCTCTGAAAAGCCTTCGTCTGCCGGACGAAGCGAAAGAAACGGGCGTGCGCCTCGCCCGCGAGCTGCGGAGTCGTAAGGCCATCCTCGGCGTATTCGACGAAGGCTGCATGGGCATGTACAACGCCATCGTCGAAGACCTGTTCCTTCTGCCGCTGGGAGTGGGCAAGGAGCGGCTGAGCCAGTCCGCGCTCTATGCGGAGATGCTGGCCACGCCGGGATCCGAAGCGCGCGCGGTGCGCGCCTGGCTGGACGCCAAAGGCATGCGCTTCCTTACCGGGCCGAATCCCCAGACCGACCTGACCGACGATCAGATTCTCGAGCAGTGCAAAATGTACATCGCCGCCCTGCGCATCGCGGACGATTTCGGCTGCGACGTGATCGGGATTCAATATCAGCAGGGGTTGAAGGACCTCACGCCGGCCTCCGACCTGGCCGAGGGCCTGCTCAACAACACCGACCGGCCGCCCGTCCGCGCCCGCGGGAATGGGCGCGTGCTCTACGAGGGCCGGCCGCTGCCGCACTTCAATGAGGTGGACGAGTGCGCGGGGCTGGACGCGCTCATCACCAACCGCATCTGGACGCATCTGGGCTTCCCGCCCGAAACCACGCTGCACGACGTCCGGTTTGGCGAGGAGTACAACGGCCAGTTTGTCTGGGTCTTCGAGATCTCCGGCTCCGTGCCGCCCGAACACCTGATCGGCGGATACGCCGGCGCGGTGAGCGAGCGCCAGCCCCCCATGTACTTCCGCCTCGGCGGAGGCACCGTGAAGGGCGTGAGCAAGCCGGGCGAGATCGTTTGGAGCCGCGTGTATCTGGAATCCTACGCGCTCAAGGTGGATATCGGCCGCGGCAAGGTGGTGGAGCTGCCGCCCGAGGAGACCCAGCGGCGCTGGGACATCACCACGCCGCAGTGGCCCATCATGCACGCCGTCACCTGCGGCGTCGGGCGCGACCAGTTCATGGCCCAGCACAAGTCGAACCACATCCAGGTCGCCTACGCGCCGAGCACCGCGGCCGCCAACCACGCGCTCGCCGTCAAGGCCGCCATGTTCCGCAATCTCGGTCTCGAAGTAAACATCTGCGGCACGGAGCACGGGCTCTAAGTGACCACGACGAACCCGAGTGGCGGGCACCCGCTATTTCCGCGCCACTTCATCGTCCCCTTCATCCTGGTCACCACGCTGTTCTTTTTGTGGGGGATTCCCAACAACCTGAATGACATCCTGATTCGCCAGTTCATGAAGTCGTTCGAGATGAACCGTGTTCGCGCGGGCCTGATCCAGTCGGCGTTCTACATGGGGTACTTCCTGCTGGCTATGCCCGCGGCGCTGATCATGCGCAGGCGCGGCTACAAGTTCGGGTTGCTCACGGGACTGGCGCTGTATTGCCTCGGCACTTTGCTCTTTTGGCCCGCGGCTCTGGTGGGGCAGTACTGGTTCTTTCTTCTGGCGTTGTTCGTGATCGCGTCCGGGCTGGGCTTCCTCGAAACGGGAGCGAACCCGTTCATCGCGCAACTGGGCGACCCGGACAGCTCGGAGCGGCGTCTGAATTTCTCCCAGGCGTTCAATCCCTTTGGCGCGATCGCCGGCGCGCTGATCGGCACGGTGTTCATCTTCTCCGGCGTGGAGCTGAGCCCGGCACAGGTCGGAGCGATGAAGGCGTCCGGGACGTACCAACCTTACCTTCGGCACGAGACCATGCGAGTCATCGCGCCGTACCTGGTGCTTTGCGGCGTCGTGTTCATAATCGCGCTGCTGATTGCTCGCACGAAGTTTCCGCAAATGGCCGGCGAGGCCCCGTCCGACTCCGCCCACCACGGCAGCTTCCGCGACCTTTTCCAGTTCCCGCATTACGTGCAGGCGGTGATTGCGCAGTTCTTCTACGTGGGCGCGCAGGTGGGCACGTGGAGTTACTTCATTCAGTACATTCAGGAGTACACGCGCCTGCCGGAGAAACCCGCCGGCTACCTGCTCACCGGGACACTGGCGGCCTTTTGCGTAGGCCGCTTCTCGTCAACCGTGCTGATGCGCTATGTCCGGCCGAACGTGCTCATGGGCGTGTACAGCGCGGTGAACGTGGCGCTGGTGGCCACGGCGGTGCTGTTCCCCGGGTGGCTGGGGATGTGGTCCATCTTCCTCACCAGCTTCTTCATGTCGCTGATGTTCCCCACCATCTTCGCGCTGGGCATCAAGGGGCTGGGCGTGAACACCAAGATCGGCGGATCGCTGCTGGTGATGGCCGTGGTGGGCGGTGGCGCGCTCACGCCACTGATGGGGCTGGTGTCGAGAATCGGCAACATGGCGCTGGCGATGGTGGTGCCTTTGGTTTGCTACGCGTTCATCGCCTGGTACGCTTTCGTGGGTTCCCGGGTTCGGCACGTCGAACCATCTCGCGGTTGATCTCGGCGCCGAGCTGCACCGTTTCCCCAACCAGCCGGAAGCGTTGCCTTCCGGCCTGTACTGAGACAGCCTGCGTCTTCGAGTTCCGGTATTATCTCCACAGATGGAGCTGCCCGTTCGAAAGCGATTGCTTTCCGTGGTTATGAGGCTGACGGCGCCTGTTGTGATCGCATACCTGGCTGTCGGAGCGTTCCTCTTCTTCGCGCAAGATAAGCTTCTCTTTCCGGCCCCCAGCACCTTCGAAAAGACGACTCCGGCAAACAGCGGTCTTCGCTTCGAGGATTTGCGAATCTCGGTGAACGCAAGAGGTTTTGTGCATGCGTGGTGGATACCTGCTGCGACGCCTTCAGGGAAGGTGATTCTCGCATTCCACGGCAACGGCTACGTCCTGGAAGATGTGGCCGGAACTGAAGCTGCAAGCCTTCATGAAATCGGCGCGAACCTGATGCTGGTCGATTACCGCGGCTATGGATCGAGTTCTCCCATCAGCCCGAACGAATTGACTGTTGATGAGGACGCGGAAGCGGTACTCAACTATTTGTTGGAACGTCGAGGAATTCCGATCGGCAATGTGTTCGTGCTCGGCAGATCGATCGGAAGCGGCCCAGCTACGTATCTTGCCCTGAAACATCAGGGATTGGCCGGCCTGATTCTGGAGAGCCCGTTCAGCAGCATCGACGATGCCGCGGCCGGTTCCTGGATTCTTCGAATCTATGCCATAGGCCTCATGCTGCGGACACATTTCGACAATCTGTCAAAAATCGGTTCAGTGGGGGCCCCAGTCCTAATTGTCTCAGGAACAGTGGATACGCTGACACCAACATGGATGGCGGAAAGCATCTTCGCACGCGCACATCAGCCAAAGCAGCTCTACCTTGTCCGTAACGCGGGGCACAACGACTTGTTGGGCATCGGTGGAGATGCGTTGACGCAGGTATTGCAGAACTTCGTCCAAGCGAAACACCAGGCATACGCTCGATACGCCCTTGAAACCAGACGGCCGCCGCGCGACCGTTGAACAGAACCGCCGTGGTAGCATCTCATGATATGAATCCGTATGCGTCCTTTCTGGGAAATCGCAACGCGCTGGAAGTGATCGCCGCGACCGCCGGCCGCCTGACCGAGATCGTGAACCAACTGGGCCAGGCCGGCGTGGAGCGCAAGCCCGCACCAGGCAAGTGGAACGCGCGCGAGATCGTGTGCCATCTCGCCGATTGCGAAGTGGTCTTTGCCTTTCGCCTGCGGCAAACGCTGGCCGAGCCGGACCCCGTCGTTCAACCCTTCGACCAGGACAAGTGGGCCGCCACCTACGCAGCATTCGATGTCCCGGGCGCGCTCGCAACGTTCTCCGCCGTGCGCGCGTGGAACCTGGCCCTGATCGGCTCGCTCCCGCCCGGCGCGTTTTCGAGGGTGCTGACCCATCCCGAACGAGGCCGCATGACCTTCCAGGTGCTGGTGGAAACCATGGCCGGGCACGATCTCAACCATCTCCGGCAGCTCGACGCGATCGCCTCCACGGCGGCGTAATTTTTCGGTTGCCTCCCCGCGCGACCCTGGGGCATCATGGTTTTTCCGGGCCGCCCCGCGATGCTGGATTTCCTGTACCTCACCGAACTGTTCGGCCTCATCGTCTACGACCTCAAGGGTCGCCGGCTTGGTGTGATCCGCGACGCCGCCATCGTGCCGCTGGTGGACCCGCTGCGCGTCGACCGGTTCCTGGTGGGAGGCGGATGGTCCTGGCTCACCGTTCGCCACGATCAGGTCAGCCGGCTCGATCTGAGCGGCATCTGGCTCAAGGACGAGCAGCTCACGCCCTACCATTCCGACGAATACATGCTGCGCCTCATGCGCGACCTGCTGGACCAGCAGATCATCGATTCGCACGGCCGCAAAGTGGTGCGGGTGACCGACGTCACCTTTGAGATTCTCCACCAGCCGGATGGCGACGTCCTGCGGGTGCTCGACATCGACGTCGGAGTGCGCAGCATCCTGCGCCGGCTGCTGCAGGGAGTGCTGCCGCGCACGTGGATCCGACGCCTGCAGACGCGCATTCCGCACAACTCCATTAGCTGGGAATTTGTGAACATTCTGGAGCCCGACCCGCAGCGCCGCCTGCGCCTGAACATCAGCACGCGGCGCCTGGAGGGCATGCACCCGGCCGATCTGGCCGACCTCGTCGAGGAGCTCAGTCCGGAGGACCGCGGGGCCATCTTCGCCTCCATGGACAGCGAGGCCGCGGCGGAGACGCTGACCGAAGTGGACCCGGACATCCAGAGCAGCATCCTCGAATCGCTCGATACCGAAAGGGCTGCCGACATCATCGAGGAGATGGAGCCGCACGAAGCCGCCGACGTGCTCGGCGAACTCGAGGAGGAAACCTCCGAAGAGATCCTCGAAGAGATGGAGCCGGAACCGAAGACGGAAGTCGAAGAATTGCTCGGGTTCGAGGAGGACGAGGCCGGCGGCATGATGAACACACACTATGTCGCGCTACCGGAAACGGCCACGGTGGCCGATGCGATGGCCGCGCTCGCCGGTGAGGAAGAGCTGTTGGAAAGGCTGAGTGCCATCTTCCTGGTGGATGCCGAGGAACGCCTGAGCGCCACCGTGCCGCTGGCCCGTCTGTTTCGCGCCTCCGGCACGACGACGCTGAAAGAACTGGCGGCCGAAACGCTTATCAAAGTGGACGACGGCGAGGACCAGGATCGCATCACCGAGTTGTTCGACAAGTACAATCTGCTGGCTTTGCCGGTGGTGGACGAAGGCGGGAAGCTGTCGGGCGTGATCACCGCCGACGAGATCATCTCCGTCCTTCGGCACAAGTGAGGAATGCACAGGCTGAGGCCTGTGCCACCTGCGATGAAGCGATTTCGAAATCAGTTCCTGATCTTTCTGGCCGTCCTCGGTCCGGGACTCATCACCGCCAACGTCGATAACGACGCCGGAGGGATCCTCACCTATTCGCAGGCCGGCGCCAAATACGGCTATCTGCCGCTGTGGACGCTGATCCCCATCACCGTCCTGCTCATCGTCACCCAGGAGATGTGCTCACGCATGGGCGCGGTCACCGGCAAAGGCCTCTCGGACCTGATCCGCGAGGAGTTCGGCCTGCGCACCACGTTCTTCCTGATGACGGCGCTGGTGATCGCCAACTTCACCAACATCATCGCCGAGTTCTCCGGCATAGCCATTTCGCTGGAGCTGTTCCACATCTCCCGTTACGTGTCCGTGCCCGTTTGCGCCTTCGCGGTCTGGTGGCTGGTGGTGAAAGGCAACTACCGCAGCGTGGAGAAGGTGTTCCTGGTGGGCTGCTCGCTGTACGTCACCTACATCATTTCGGGAGTTCTGGTGCGTCCGGACTGGAAGCAGGCGCTCATTTACAGCGTCAAGCCGAGCCTGGCCTTCGACACCGGCTACCTTTTCATGCTGATCGGCATGGTGGGCACTTCCATCTCGCCGTGGATGCAGTTCTATCTGCAATCGGCGGTGGTGGAGAAGGGCATCACGGCGAAGGAATACGTTCAGTCGCGGCTGGAGGTGATTATCGGCTGCATCATGACCGACGTGGTGGCGTTCTTCATCATCGTGGCGTGCGCGGGCACCATCTGGAAGTTCCAGCCGCGCGACATCGAATCGGCCGCCGACGCGGCGCTGGCGCTCAAACCGTTCGGGCAGTACGCCTGGCTGCTGTTCAGCGCGGGCCTGTTCAATGCTTCCTTCTTCGCCGCGTGCATCCTGCCGCTGTCCACCGTGTACAGCGTGTGCGAGGGCATGGGCTTCGAATCGGGGCAGGACAAGCGCTTCAGCGAGGCCAAGGTCTTCTACTGGCTGTACACGTTCCTGCTGGTGGCCGGCGCCGCGGTGGTCCTGACCCCGAATTTCTCGCTCATCTGGATGACCCTGTTCTCGCAGGCCATCAACGGCGCCCTGCTGCCCTTCGTGCTCATCTACATGATGAAGCTGGTGAACAACAAGCGCCTCATGAAGGAGTGGACCAATTCGACGCTGTACAACGGCATCACTTGGCTCTCGGTGGTGCTCATGATCGGCCTGACGGTGGCGCTGATCGCGATCTCGCTGAAGGATCTGTGGAGCTGACGTGCAGCTCCGGCATTGCGGCCGCTGACGCCACCGGACGGCGAGCCTGTAACAGAAAGCGACATCCGGGCAATCACCAGTGGGCGGGCAGGCGCGCGGTATGCAGTGGCATTATCGACGTATCCGATAAGAATGCTCGTTATTACCTCACTGAGGGCCGATATGATAGGCAACAGGCAATTGAGTGTTTAGACCCAGCCGTCCCAATCCGCCGGCTGTACTCTCAAGGCTGAAACGCCTCCAGTCACCCCTGCGCCGGTATCGCTGGTTCCTGGTTCTGGCGCCGGTGGTGGTGGCCGGATGGCTGGGCGTTGACTATCTGGTCGAGCCTCCGCTCGCCGGCCGGACGTTCCGCATCGGGTTCGAGAATTCGCCGCCGAATCAACATGTTGCGCCGGATGGTTCTCCCGCCGGCCCCATCGTCGAGGTTCTCCGGGAGGCGGCCCGGCGCGCCAGCATCCACTTGCAATGGATCGAGACAAAGATGGGACCTGAGCGGTCGCTCGATTCCGGAGCGGTGGATCTATGGCCCATGCTGTCCGACCTTCCGGAGCGGCGCGCCCGTTATTACATCAGCCGGAAATATTCGTCCGCCCGGTACTGGCTGGTGGTGGACCGGGCCAGCTCATTCACGCGGGCGGAGCAGGTCAGAGGTCATCGGGTAGCCTTGCGCCCCGGCACCAACGAACGGATTGCCGCCGATTACCTGCCCGGCATGCAGATCGTACGCCACGGCAATCTGCCCGGGGTGCTGGGAGCGGTCTGCTCGGGCGAGGCGGACGCCGCAATGATCCCCGAGCGCGTTGGCCAGGTAATCACGCTGGACCCGCCGGCGGTGTGTGCGGGCCGGCAATTCCGCTATATTGAGATCCCCGGCGCCCATGCGGGTGCGGGAATAGGCGCGCTGCGAGGGAACCGCGAAGCGATCCGGGCAGCCGACGACCTGCGGCGGCGAATCAGTGAGATGGCGCGGGACGGCAGTGTCGCCGGCATCTACTTTTCCTGTTTTCACCAATCCAGCAATGACGCGTTGATCATCGACCTCATGGATGAAGGCAGGCAAACCAGTTTCCTGCTCGAAATATCGATAGCGGCATTGGCGATCATTCTTGCCGTCTTGTTCCTGCAGAACCGGAAGATTCGGGCCGCCGGGCGTACCGCCGACGAAGCCTGCGCCCGGGCCACCCGCGCCGCCGCCGCGAAGGCCGAGTTCCTGGCCAACATGAGCCACGAGATCCGGACGCCCATGAACGGCGTCATCGGCATGACCGAGCTGGCTCTGGATACGAATCTGACGGTGGAGCAGCGCGACTACCTGGACACCATCAAGACTTCGGCGCAGAGTCTGTTGACCGTAATCAACGACATCCTCGACTCATCCAGGATGGAAGCCGGGAAGTTCGAATTAGATTGCGTGGAGTTCGATCTGCGCCGCGAGGTGCGGGAAGCCACCAGGATGTTCGTTTTCGAAGCGCAAAAGAAGCGGTTGCAATTCGCCTTGGACATTCATTCTGACGTCCCCTCCAGGGTAGCCGGGGACCCCGTCCGTCTGCGGCAGGTTTTGACCAATCTGCTGGGCAACGCGCTTAAGTTCACGGAGGCCGGGGAGATTGGGTTACGCGTGGATTGCGCCCGCGGCCGGGCGGATTCCGACGCCGCCATCCATTTCTGCGTCAGTGACACCGGAATCGGAATCCCCGCGGAGAAGCACAGTCTGATTCTGGAATCCTTCACGCAGGCCGATACCAGCACCACCCGCCGGTTTGGGGGGACCGGGCTCGGCTTAACGATTTCGCGCCGCCTGGCTGAATTGATGGGCGGCAGGCTCTGGCTCACCAGCGAGGTGGGCAAGGGCAGTTCTTTTCACTTCACCGTGAGCCTGAAACGGGCCGAGCCCCGCCAGAGCGCGCCGGGGCCGGTCGAAGCGCCGTCTCGGCGGGCGAATGCGAAGTTGCTGCGCATCGCGGTGGCGGAAGACAATGCGGTGAATCGAAAACTGGCGGTTCATCTGCTCCGCAAGCGCGGCCACACCGTATCCGTGGCGGGCGATGGCAGGGAGTTGCTGGAGCTGTTGAGCAGCGAGCAATTCGACGTCGTGTTCATGGATGTGCAGATGCCGAACATGGACGGATTCGAGGCCGCCCGCGAGATCCGCAGCCGGGAGGCTGGAGGGGAAACCCATGTGCCTATCGTCGCCATGACTGCGCACGCCATGGCCGGCGACCGCGAACAGTGCCTGGAATCCGGTATGGACGGCTATGTCTCCAAGCCGATCGACCCGGCCGAGTTGTTCGCTGCCATCGACCGGGTGCTGGCCCGCAGGCAGAAATCGATGATGGCTTGATTCCTGCGATTCCGCGCGCCCTCGCCCCACTACCTTGTGAGTGAAAGACCCCCTGCTGGCGCCCCTGGCGGCCGTCGCTCTCGGTATCGGCCTTTCGCACCTGGTCTGGTTTGACCTCCGCCAGACCGAGGCGGCCGGCGCTCTGCTGGCCGTGCTGGCCATGGTCGCCCTTCGCCGCTCCCGCCGCATCGCGCTCGCGGCCGGCCTGCTCGCGCTGGGGTTCGCGGGGATCGCCGTGGACGTGGCGCGCCAGCCGGGACCGCCGCCGGTGATCGAAGCCGCCTCCGACGAAACTCTGCTCCTGAGCGGCTGCGTGGTGGAGCCCTCGGTCTTCTATCAGGATCGCGATCAGTTCACGCTGGAGCTGGCGCCGCACGCCGACGCCCGCGTCAGCCTCGCGTTGCACGATGGCGAGACGCCGCCCGAACTGAACTACGGCGAGCGCGCGGAGTTGGAAGCGCGGGTGCGCAAAGTGCGCGGCTACCACAACCCCGGATCGTTCGACTACGCCATCTGGGCGGCGCGCCGCAACGTGTACTGGAACGCTATCATGCACACTGGCGAGCGCCCCCGGGTGCTGCCCGGGCGCTGCGGTTCGCGCTTCTTTGCGATGGTGTACTGGCTGCGCACCGCTGCCCTGCGGCGGATCGAACAGCTCTACCGGGGCGACGAGAGCAACCGGGGCATGATGCAGGGCATCCTGATCGGCGATTACACGAAGATCGAAAAAATGTGGACGGACGATTTCCGCCGCACCGGCACCTACCACACGCTGGTGATTTCCGGGCTGCACGTGGCGGTGCTGGCGGCGGTGTTCCTGTTCCTGTTGCGAATCTGCTTTGTGCCCGAGCTGCCCGCGCTGGTGATCGCCTGCGCCGCCACCTGGCTGTACGCTCTGGTCTCCGGATGGGGCGCCCCGGCCGTGCGCGCCGCCAGCGGCCTCACCCTGTTTCTGATCGCCCGCTACTTCCACCGGCGCGGGCGCGTGCTGAATCTGCTGGCGGCGATCGCGCTCGCCTGGCTGCTGGCGGACCCCGGCCAGATGTTCGAGGCCGGCTTCGAGCTCACCTTCCTGGCAGTGGCGGCGATTGCCATTCTGGCCACGCCGCTGCTCGATCGCACGTCGACACCGTACGCCCGCGGCCTGCGCGACATCAACGACACCAGCCGTGATCTCCACCTGGACCCGCGCGTGGCCCGGTTTCACGTGGAACTGCGGCTCATCGCCGAAACCCTCTCTTACTACACCGGCATCGCGCAACGGCGCGTGCAATCCGCCATGGCGCTGCTGCTGCGGCTGGCGCACTTCGCTTGGAGGATGGCGGTGATTTCCACCGTCGTGCAGATCGGCGTGGCTCTGCCTATGGCCATCTGTTTCCACCGCATCTCGTTTTCGGGTTTCTCGGCGAACATCATTGTGGTGCCGCTGCTGGCGGCGGTGGTGCCCATCGGCTTCCTCGCGGTGTTCACGGGATGGGGATTCCCGGCCACGGTAGCGGGATGGCTGCTCGCGGTGGCGCGGGCGGTTGCGGCGTGGCACGCGCAACTGGAGCCGAACTGGCGCGTACCCGACCCGCCCCTGTGGCTCGACGTGGCCTTCGTCGCCGCCCTGCTGGCGTTCTCGTTCGCGGTACGGCGCGGGCGCGTGTGGCGCTGGCCCGCCGCGGCGGCCGTGGCGGTCCTGTTCGCCCTGCTCATCGTTCACCCGTTCCCGCCGCGGATCGTCCCAGGCATGCTGGAGCTGACGGCCATCGATGTCGGCCAGGGCGACAGCCTGTTCGTGGCCTTCCCGGATGGCCACATGATGCTGGTGGACGGCGGCGGCTTCCCGCCGCTGGGGCGCAAGCGCCAGCCCCGGCTCGACGTTGGCGAGGACGTGGTCTCCCCGTGGCTGTGGAGCCGCTCCATCCGCCGGCTGGACGTGATTGTGGCCACCCACGCCCACGAGGACCACGTGCTGGGCCTGCATGCGGTCATCGACAATTTTCATCCGCGCGAGCTGTGGACCGGGGCCAGCCCGCCCTCGCCGGTGCAGGATGCGCTGCTCGCCCATGCGCGCCGGGCCGGCATGCGGGTGCGATGGATGCGCGCGGGCGAGACATTCGATTTCGGCAAAACCCACGGCGTGGCGCTGGCGCCCGTAGCCGATTACGTACCCGCCGACACGCCCGGTAACAACGATTCGCTGGTATTGCGGCTCGAATACGGGCACCGATCGTTGTTGCTCTGCGGCGACATGGAGAGCCCCGTCGAGCACCGCCTGGTGACGGACGGCGCGCTCCCGCGCACCGACATTCTGAAAGTGGGCCATCACGGCAGCAAGACCTCGAGCACGGAGCCGTTCCTCGAGGCCGTCCACCCGGCGTTCGGGCTCATCTCCGATGGCGTTGACAACCTTTTTCATCATCCTCACCGGCAGGTGCTCGACCGCCTCGCGGCCCACCACATTGAAGTGCTGCGCACCGACACGGTGGGCCTGATTACGGTGCGCACCGACGGTCAGCACGTGACCATCGAGACCTGGGAGGATGACCTGAAGCCCCGCCTGCTGGCCACGCCCGCGCGTTCCCGCTTTTGATCCCCGCCTTCGGACGACCTTGTCTTATCCGTTCGTTTCTTCGCGTGCCGCGACGATTCGATGTGGGGCAGGCTCGAAGCCTGCGGCGGCCGCCGTGTGCGGCAGGATTAAACCCAGGATTGAATCCTGCACGGGTTTGGCAGGTTCCAACCTGACCCTTAACAGTTTTGAGAGTTCCAAGTATGCTATACGTTCTATATCCCTGTAGCTAATGACGGATATACCTTAAAGGGAAGCGGGTGGCTAGCACCGTACCCGCCGCCGCTGTTATGCCGGAATGTTTCGAAAATCGACCGTTCATCGCCGGAGAACCGGATTCCGCGGTCCCGGCCGGAGCGCGCCAGGAGCATGGCCGGCTTCTGGAATCGGAAGCGCAGCTTCGCCATGTGTGGGAGAATTCCGCGGACGCACTGCGGTTGACCGGCTTGGACGGCATGATCCTCCGCGTAAACCGCGCCTTCTGCCGCCTGGCCGGACGATCGCGCGAGGAACTGGAGGGCCGCCATTTCGCGGAATTGTACCCGGCGGAAACACGAGATGCCATCAGTACGCGCTACCAGCACGCCATCGCCAGCGGAAAGACCTTCCACCTGGCGGATGAGCATCTGGTCTTCACCAGCGGGGCGGGAAGTTGGTTCGAAATCTCGCATTCGTTGATTGAGATCCCGGATCACCCAGCGCAGGTGTTGAGTGTCCTGCGCGATATCGGCGCACGGAAGCAGGCCGAGACGCGCCTGAGGGAAGCCAATGAACGCGCCCGGCGGATGGCCGAGTCCGCGGAAGCCGCCAGCAGAGCCAAGAGCGAATTCCTGGCCAACATGAGCCACGAGATTCGCACTCCCCTGAACGCCATCATCGGCATGACCGGCGTGGCACTGGAAACGGAGCTTACGCCGGACCAGCGCGAGTACCTGAGCCTCGCGAAATCCTCCGCCGAATCGCTGCTGGCCCTGGTCAACGGGGTGCTCGACTACTCCCGGGTGGAGGCCGGGCGCCTTTCTCTCGAACCGGTGGAATTCGAGGTGAAGGCGGCGCTGGACGACGCGCTGAAACCGATGGGTCTCTACGCGGCGTCCAGGAATCTGCGCTTCAGATACACAATCGCGCCGGAGATCCCGGAGCGCGTGAGGGGCGACCCCGTCCGTCTGTGCCAGGTGCTGGTGAATCTCGCCGATAACGCGATCAAGTTCACCCACGAGGGTTCCGTGCGCGTGACCGCGGTTCTGGAGGAGAGCGGCGAGGACCGCGCGGTCATCCGCATTGCCGTCGCCGACAGCGGAATCGGAATCCCCCCGGAAAAACATCTAAGTATCTTTGAGCCGTTCACCCAGGCGGACGGTTCCGCCACCCGGCGATATGGCGGTACCGGCCTGGGCCTGACCATCGCACGGCGGCTGGTGGAAATGATGGGGGGGCGTATCTGGGTAGAAAGTGAGCCAAATCGCGGCAGTACGTTCCACTTCACCGTGGCGGTGCAGCCAGTGGCCGCGGGAACCGGCACGGCGCCCCGTCTCGCGCCGCTTCCGCCGCTTCGCATTCTGGTGGTAAAGGACAACGCGTGTAGAGCTTGCGGCGACGGGCCGCGAGGCACTGAGAGTACTGGAACGCGGGGATTTTGATATTGTGTTGATGGACGTACAGATGCCCGAAATGGACGGGCTGGAGACAACGCGGCGCATTCGCGAGCTGGAGCGCGGGACGTCGCGACATCAACCAATCATCGCCGTGACGGCGCAAAACTCGGCAGGGGATCGTGAACGGTGCCTGCAGTGCGGCACCGACGATTACATCACGAAGCCCTTCCACGATTCGGACCTCATGAAAGTCATCCACTCTGTATTGAGGAACCGCGCCGGCGATCCGGCCGAAGGAGGTTCCGCCGGGCCTGGTACGCCCGCGAAACCAGCATTGGATCTCCCTGCCGCCCTGGAGCGCGTTGGCGGGGATGAGGAACTGCTGCGGGAACTGGCCGCGATTTTCGCGGACGACTATCCCCGGCAATTGCGGCTCATTGAGGAGGCCATCGCCACCGCGGACTGGAAAACCGCGGAGCGCGAATCGCACGGGGTCAAGGGCGCCGTGGCCAACTTCGGCGCGCCGGACGCTGTGGAGGCAGCCCGAAAGCTGGAGTTCGCCGCGCGCGAGGGCCGCCATGCCGAACTCGCTCCGCTGTTGGAACAATTGCGGGAACAACTCTCGCGTGTCCGCACGGAGCTGGAGCGGTTTGCGGCGCGCTAGAGCTCACCGTGCTGTAACACGCCGTCGCGCCAGCGGGAAAATGCGTCTGTTATATTTGGGGAAGCCGGACATATGAATCCTACATCCGCAACGGAAATCGTTTGCGCGCACAGCCCCGACTCCGATGACGCCTTCATGTTCTATGCTCTGGCGACGAAGAAGATCCGCTCCCGGCTGATCGGTTTCCGCCACGTGCTCGCCGACATCGAGACCCTGAACCGGAACGCCACGGAAGGCGTTTACGAGCTCACCGCGATTTCGTATCACGCCTGGCCTTACGTGGCCGACAAGTACGTGCTGATGGCCAGCGGCTCCAGCGTGGGCGATGGCTACGGTCCGCTGGTGATCGGCACCCGGCCGCTGGAACCCGGCGAGCTGAAAGGCCGCAGGATCGCCGTTCCCGGTAAGCTGACCACCGCCTGGCTCGCGCTGAGTCTGTTCGAGCCGGATTTCGAAGCCGTGGTCATGCCCTTCGATCAGATCATGTCCGCCGTGGCCGAGCACGCCGTCGACGCCGGTCTGGTGATCCACGAGGGCCAGCTCACCTATGGGCGGGCGGGGTTTCATGCGGTTGTGGACCTGGGCCGCTGGTGGAAGAACACCTACGATCTCCCGCTGCCGCTCGGGGCCAACGCGCTGCTGCGAAGCCTGTCCGCGGAGGTGAAGGCGGAATGCTGCCGGATGATGAGGGAGAGCATCCAGTACGCGCTCGATCACCGCGAGGAATCGCTGAACTACGCGCTGCAGTTCGCGCGCGACATGGAGCCGGGTCTGGCCGAGAAGTTCATCGGCATGTACGTCAACCATTACACCGTCGACGCGGGCGAACTGATCCCGCGGGCGGCGCAGAAGCTGCTGGATATGGGCTATGACGCTGGACTCATTCCGCAAAGAGTGCAAGTGGAGTTCGTTGGCTAGCGACCCCCGACCGCTCCTTTACGGTCGCGGCTCGGTACCGAGCCACAACCGTAAGGGAGTGGTCGGCAGGTGCGCGGTTGCCTTGCTGGCTTTGTTTATCGCAGTGCCCGCCACCGCGCAGGAGGCCCCCGCCGATGCCCGGGCCAGAGCGAAGGCCGTTCGCGATTACGGCAGGCAGGGCGGCTCCGCGATCATCCCGAAGCTGGCCGGCTACCTTTCCGATCCCGACCTCGACGTGCGCGTCGAGGCGGTGAAGGCCATTGTCGACATCGGCACCCAGTACAGTCTGGAACCCCTGACCCGGGCGCTCGACGACATCGATCCCGAAATCCAGATTCGCGCCACCGACGGCCTGGTCAATTTCTACCTGCCCGGATACGTGAAGACGGGCGGCGGCCTGACCTCGTCCCTGCGGCGCGCGGGGAGCGCGATCAGGAGCCGCTTCACCGACACCAACGACCAGATCATCGATCAGTGGATTCAGGTTCGTCCGGAGGTGATTTCCGGCCTCGGCAAAGTGGCGCGCGGCGGCGCCAGCATGGATTCGCGGGCGAATGCCGCCCGAGCCATCGGTGTCCTGCGCGGACGTTCCGCGATTCCGGACCTGATCGAGGCGCTGCGGAGCAAGGATGACCAGGTCATCTACGAGGCGCTGATCGCCCTGCAGAAGATCCACGATCCGGCGGCGGCTCCGGCAATCGAGTTTCTGTTGCGCGATCCGGTGGACCGGATTCAGGCAACGGCTCTCGAAACCGCCGGGTTGCTGCAGGACCGCGCAGCTCTTCCCCAGGCGCGCGACGCCCTCGATCACGCCCGTAGCACGAAGATCCGGCGCGCCGCCCTGGAAGCCGTCGCGTTGATGGCCGATGCCAGCGTCCACGATGTCCTCAGGACCTGGCTGACCAACAAGGACGATGCTCTGCGGGGATCGGCCGCCGAAGGTCTCGGCCGGCTGAAGGATCCCGGTGACACCCCCGCACTGGAGAAGATGTTCAGCGACGAAGCGAAGACCAGCTCGCGGCTGGCCGCCGCCTTCGCCCTGGCCGAGATGGGCAAGCTGGATATGACCGCGCTGGCCCCGCTCCGCTATCTTGTCAACAACCTGAACATGGCCGCTTGGCGCGGGGTTGCCCGGCCCTATCTGGTGGAACTGGCGCGCGACCCCGCCGTCCGCCAGACGCTGTACCCGGCATTGGCGTTGAAGGATGCCACCAGGGACGAAAAAACGGGGCTGGCGGAAGTGCTGGCCGCCAGCGGGAGCGCCGACTCCATTCCCCCGCTGGAAACGCTCTCCCGAGACCCCGACCCCGAGGTGGCTCAGGCGGGCTTGCGAGCGCTACAGGCCGTCAAGGCCCGGACGGCGAACTGAGCCCGGCGGAAGCCAGTACAAACCCGAGTGATGCTGGCAGGAGGCGCCAACGGCCGGGTGCGGCCGCGGCCGGAATAGAAATCACCCAGGCCGCAGGCTTACTTGGCCTTCTTCTGCTTCTGCTGCCCGACGCGGATCTTGAAGTGACCCTGCTTGGCTTCCTGATACGCCTTATGGTCGTGCCGGGCGACAGCGTCGTTCAAATACGCGTCAACGTCGGCACTCTTCGGCAGCACTGCCATGAGCGTAAAACTCTCGTTGCAGGTGGGGCAGAACGGCCGGAAACGCTTCACATTGGGGATCGCCATACATGTTCAGGGTAACACACAGACTCCGTTGGGCCAATTCGGAGAGAGGTAGCGTGTCGTTAGTATGTGAGTTGTCCGGTCCAATTCACACGTGATCTGTCCGCATAGCCGGTGGGCGGGTGATGCTGGGTGGTGGATGAAACCTGGCAGTGTTCGGCCGCCGAGATGGAGCGGATGA
>Ga0326728_10005241_pt1 | contig 36898 bp, 36 predicted proteins | sample MB3enrmetagenome_FD_207602 | JGI IMG/M metagenome (GOLD analysis project Ga0326728, IMG submission 207602) | Lab enriched peat soil microbial communities from McLean, Ithaca, NY, United States - MB31MN | ecosystem: Environmental > Terrestrial > Soil > Wetlands > Peat | place: USA: New York...
CAACGCGCTGCTATAGTGTAGACCGGCCAATCATGCGGGCCTTTCACGCCCGCGACTGGGGTTCAAATCCCCATAGCAGCACTCCCTTCTCACTTTGGAATCCCCGCGACAAGCTCGCTTAAGAATAAGGTCGTAAATGACCGTGGGATGAAAAATTCGATTACCCGTCAAGCCCCTTCCCGCTTGGATTGTGATTTTCATGGTATACGGAGTACGTGGGGATTAAATTCTATTACGAAAGCGACAGAACAGGGTCGCCTTACCCGGGATGATGCGGATCTCATTCTCTTGTATACTGCAGAACGACAGGCAAATCGTCAGATCAGTGTGGGTCGCGTGAACAAGATCATCTACCATCTGGTGGATTGGCGACGGTACATCGGCGAGTTTAGGAAGAATACGCTGGCAGACCTGCACAAAGGAGTTATCGGTCTTCAGGGTGCAAAACTGAAAGGCAAATCCTATAAACGGAACACCCTTCACGATAAGATCGAGTTCCTTCTCCAGTTCAACACATGGCTGGCGGAGAACCAGATCACATCGATACCTATTCAGGGTATCCAGAAAATCAAGGCTCCCCCGATGGATCGCATCACCAAGACGGCGGAACAGATACTTACCCGAAATGAGGTTCTGGCGATGATTGCTGCTTGTCAATCCTCCCGGGATCGGGCAATGGTCTCGATCTTATACGAAGCCGGACTTCGTATTATCGAGATAGGTACGTTGAGTTGGGGGAACGTCATGCTCGATGAGTTTGGTGTACGTATCCGGGTCTGTGAAAAGACGGGCATTCCCCGCACAATACGGTTGACCGCTTCGAAACCTTATATTGTGGCGTGGAAGAACGATTACCCCTACGATCCCTCGGGAGATGCCCTTCTGTTCTTTACCCGGCAGAATAACCCTCTCCAGTATGAAGGTGTGGCTCAGCATCTCAAAGAGATTGCAAGGCGAGCGGGGATTCAGAAGAAATTCACTCCCCACCTGATGCGCCACACGCGGATAACTCACATGATCGAAGAGGGCGTCGATGATGCGATCATCAAGATGTTCATGTGGGGAACTATTCGCACCACGCAGCTCGCCACCTACGGGCATGTGACGGATGAGGCTACAGATCGTCGGTATCTCGAACAGATGGGAGTGCCGCTGAACAAACGGAAAGCCCCGAAGAAGTATATCCCGGCAGCGTGCCCGAAATGCGGAGAGAACAACTCACCGACCGCCCGGTTCTGCACGATCTGTGGGTGCGCTCTGACTGAGGAGGTCGCAGCCACCCAGAACGAACTTATCGACTATATCGATAAACACCCGGAAATCCGTCAGATCCTGCAACGAAGATACGCGGAAGGGGTAATATAACCCCCTAGAATACATTTGGCGGGATCTTACGTCGCGTTTCGTTTTCTTGAAACAATTGATCGGTAAGTGAGACGATAAACACAATTTTCATCGTATCCATTAGAATTTCCGGGTTTTCTCGGGACAATTGTTCCATTATTTTCTTGTATTGTCCCCAGAGAGCGAGGTAGTTTTCATTCGTATAATACGACTTCGCAAAGTCCCGATCTTGGTCTCGTTCGAGATAAATATAGAAGCAGATGATCATGGTCAGAATGCAGATCAGTTCTTTCGAGATGGATTTCGTCGAAAACCGGATCTTATACCAATCGTCGCGGATATATTCGGCAATTTTGGCAAAATTTTCTGAAAGTTCCTGGGGGGACAGCGTAATAACCGAGGATAGTGATCGTTTCACATCGGGTAAATTAAGGGATCTCTGGAGCGTCATGGAAAGACAGAGAAGAACCTGTTTATTCGGTTTGAAAACGTGGGTAATCAATAAGGGGCAGTATTTGAATGCCCAGATACAAACCCCTATAAGCTCTGGATTCTGATGAAATTGTTCATTAGGCGGAAGATCGGCATAAAGATCCTTTACCTCTAATGGTTCCTCTCCCTCATAAGTTTTTGAAACTGGAAGGTCGAGAAATGTAGGTACGATATCGGTCTCAATGAATTCTGATACACGTTTGGTCGAGATAAAGGCAGAAACCTCCTTTTTGTCTGCATTTTTCCAAATACGCGGGATATCTAACCATAATTTTTTAAACTTTTTTATATCGCTCGTAGGCTTAAAAATGGGGTCACCCTTTGAGGGGGGTTTAATTTGTTGAACATATCCGGCTTTGACAAAGTAGTCCAAGTGCGCTTTGATTGTATCTCTCTCAACAATGCCGAATCGTGAGTGTAAAAGGTTACGAAAATCTTCAACGGTTCTTCCCTCTGTATGATTAAAAACATGTGTTAATATAACGATTTTTGTTATCCCAACAGGTTCCTTTTCACCTTGCACCTTCAGCCTCTGTGCCATATTTAGTCATCTTTCTTGTACGTGATAAACCGGGGGTATGGTATTTTTTGATCCCCGGGGTTTTTTCAAAAATAAATAGATGGGATTTAATCGGGAAAAGAAACCCCCGGATTGGAGTTTTCGCTTTTCTGGCTTTGCTAGGAGTCCCAAAGTACTATGTTGGTGTTTGCCAAAATGACACAACCCAACGAGACATCTTCTGTCGGTAGACCCCGACAAAAGATACTAAAGACTTCGGCCGATACAATCGAGCATCTGCCGAAACTGTATCGCGAAGCTGCACGGATCCTTGTTCTTAACGGGGATATAGAACTTGCTGACGACACGGCAACCCATTCGGAGAGTGGGTCGGCGTGACGACAACCTTTCGCGGTTGCGGTTCATTCAAGACCGCGCTTTTCGATGAAATCGCAACGGCATACGCTGGGCGGGAATTCACCTTTGCAGAGGTAAAAAATCTCCCGTCCTTCGACTACCGGGCTTATATGCGCCTCTATAACGCTGGATTACTTCGGTTCTCAAGGAGAGGGAAGAGAGGAGTCTGGCGAGTTGTGCAATACAAGCGATGGGATTACGCACAGCCATCCAGTGAGGGAGCGGCGGCATGAAGATCAATAACTACAGGTCGATAAAAACGGGGTCACTCAAGACTGGTGCCCTTGCCATACCGCAGATGAACGGACGTACAGACATGAACAAAGGAGAGAAAGCACATGAAGAATAAGGAGGGAATCCCGGAAACTGGGTCTAATCAGCAGGGCACTCCCATAGACCAATCTCACCAGACCAATAAGAAGATTGTAGTGACAAGGGAAGGATCGGATAAAGACCTTCTCCCACAAGTACTGAAAGCGGATCAAGGGGTCAATGACATTGACTTCGATGCTCTCCGCTTGCCGCCATCCGGACAGGTGGTAGTAAAGAAAGATCTTAGCATTATCCCGGTTCGAAAGCCGAAAAAGACGGAGTATTTCAGAAAACGCCCCGGTAAAGAGTGGGTGATCGATTTACCTCTCTACGAAGACGAGGACGGGGAAACCTATCTTGTTGGTCCGGTATGTCTTGATTTCCTGAACGATCAGGGACTCATACGGCCTGCTCGGATACACACCCTGATTGTGCACGGATCTGGAGTATTATTACTCAGCTGGGTAGGTCTTCCGGATGCTGATGGTAAGCACAATTCATACAATCGGAGCAGGGAAGAGGCATATCGGAAAGCCGAAACTGAATGGGTTCGGATAAGTGCCAACAAGGCGCTCGGGGGATACGATGTCTGGAAACCGGAAACCCAATTGCCTGAGCCTGAATGGCCCACACCCCCCAACACGCTGAAGGAAGCGTTATCCATCGCCTTTAAGGGTAGGTTTATCAATGAGCCTGCTCACCCGATCATCAACCGGCTCAAGGGTAGGTTATGACCACCCCTTTGTACTGCCAACCCATCTGGGTGGTGGATTTCGAATACACAAGCAACCCCGGGGAGCGACCGAATCCCGTGTGTATGGTGGCACGGGAACTGATGAGCGGGACGACTGAGAGCGTCTGGTTGGAGGGAGAGGCAGCGGGAGATCTAAAATCTCCTCCCTATTCCACCGGGAGAGATGTACTCTTCGTCAGCTTTTATGCACCGGCAGAGATGTCCTGTCATCTGGCCCTTGGGTGGCAGATGCCGGCCAACTTAGTTGACCTCTTCGCAGAACATCGCGTCCAGACAAACGGGCTTCCTGGAGTTGGGAACTCACTTCTCGCAGCATGTGAATACCGTGGAGTGCCATCCATCCCAAGCTCGGACCATAAGGAACAGATGCGGAATCTGGTTCTAGCTGGTGGACCATACTCGGAGAGCGACCGCCGAAGCATATTAGACTACTGCGCGGAAGATGTTCGTCTCACTGCCGACCTATTCCTGAAGATGAAGCATGCCATTGACTGGCCTCGGGCACTCTTACGGGGCATGTATCAGGAATCTATCGCCCGGATGGAGTATCGTGGGATCCCGATAGATACGGCGACGTTAGACAGGCTCCGGCAACGCTGGCAGGGGCTCCAGGCGCGACTCGTGAAGGAGATCGATGCCGATTATTGCGTTTATGACGGGCTGACCTTTAAGACAGCGGAGTTCGAACGGTATCTTTCGGAAAAAGATATCCCGTGGCCCAGAACGGAGACTGGCCGTCTCAGCTTGTCCGACGATGTTTTCAAGGACATGACCAAGACCTATCCCTTCCTGCAAGGGCTCAAGGACCTCCGGCATATGCTCGGTTCCATGAAATTAAATGCTCTGGCTGTAGGAATAGACGGAAGAAACCGCACCATGTTGTCACCCTTCCGGAGCAAGACCGGTAGGAACCAGCCTAGCTCAGCGAAATATATCTTTGGCCCAGCCGTCTGGCTCCGATCGCTTATTCAGCCGGAGCCAGGGAGGGCGCTTATCTATGCGGATTATGCCCAGCAGGAGTTCGCCATTGCGGGGTATCTTTCAGGGGATTCTGCCATGCAGGAAGCATACCGGAGCGGGGACCCATACTTGAGCTTTGCCAAAATGGCAGGAGCAGCCCCACAAGACGCAACTAAAGAGAGCCACAAGGGAGTGCGAGATCTGTACAAGATCTGCGCACTGGGTGTGCAGTTTGGTATGGGAGAACAGTCGTTGGCCCGGCAGATGAACCGTCCACCGGCGTATGCCGGGGAACTCCTGCGGCAACACCGAAGGGTGTTTAAAACATACTGGGACTGGTCTGACAGGGTGTTGAACGATGCTCTACTGACCCGAAGGTTGACCACCTCCTTTGGATGGCAACTCCATATCGCCGGGGACGGGGGAGACGCAGCAAGATCGATTCGGAACTGGCCAATGCAGAGCACTGGTTCGGATATATTGAGGATGGCCTGCGTGCTTCTCGATAAGAGCGGGCTTGAAGTGGTCGGTCCGGTGCACGATGCGGTTCTTCTTGAGTGCATGGCCAACGATGCAGACAATGTTGCCAAGAAAGCGGCGAGCATAATGGAGCAGGCATCTTCCTATGTCTTGGGAGGACAGCGAGTAGTTCGGGTAGATTATGATATCATCCGGTGCCCGGATAGATACACCGATCCACGGGGAGTGGAGACATGGAACCGGGTAACCCGCTTATTGGATGAAATGGACGCGGAGGTCTGCACCTCATGACCAGTAGACCGAAAGAGGTGGCGTATAACATGGGGTACCCTGCACCAACAACGGTGCAGGCCGCACCATCACATGAAGCACCGTACCCCACCCGTGCAATATATTATAAGATCTTCTTTTTGGGGATCTTTTCACTAGCGAAGAGGAGTTGGAATGGCAATTGACACCGGCGGAACTGCTGGTGGGCTTGGCCTTGTAAATGAGTGTAAGGTCAACCCACCATCCTGCCATATCGCCAAGAAAAAATCAGCACCTCCCCGCAAAAGAAGGTATGATAGGTTCCTGTGTGGCCCAGTACCACTCGTCTGGCTCTCGATGGCTGCAAAGCTTTCCGGGAAAGCCCTACACGTCGGGATTGCCCTGTGGTATCTCGCAGGAGTGACCAAATCATTTACAGTCAAGCTAACACGATCAACCCTGACCCTATTCGGGGTATCACGGTGGTCAGTATCAAGGAACCTGCGCCTGCTGGAATTGGCAGGATTAGTCACGGTTGAACGCCGCAAAGGGAAAGTACCACTGGTAACAATCGTCGAAGAGCCCCGTTCTCTGCTGGAAATCAATGAACAAGATGGGGGCGAATCAGATGCTTGAAACGATCAGTGGAAACATTATCTCATCTTCCCCCGCGTTCATTGTTCCCCAACAAGATATCGGACGCGAAGTCCCGATAAATGAGATTACTATACCTCCCAATATAGGGCGCCCGATAGATTGGAATAAAGTTTCAGCACTTGCGGGATCGATGGCGATAATCGGTCTCACTCAGCCGATTGTTATTTCAGAGGACTTTGTTCTCGTAGCGGGTAATCATCGCCTTGAAGCAGCCCGCCAGCTCGGGTGGGAGACAATCCGCGCGAGGGTTGTTCTGAACGATTCACTTCTGAATGAACTCATCGCAATCGATGAAAACCTGATTCGCAACGAGTTGAATCCCCTTGAACAGGGGGAACATCTTCTTCGCCGGGGACAAATCCTCATAGCCCTTGGAAAACGCGCGCAGTCGGGCGAAAACCAATATACAACTATGAGCGGGGCGGGGTACACGTCCGGTGCCACCACCAAAACAGGTGGTGCATACTATGCACCCCCACTTTCAACAGAGTCGAAGGTAACGACATACACCATTGCAAAGGAGATGGGTTACGCAACGCGGACAGTTCAAGAACGAATGAAAATCGCGCGCGATATTAGTGAAGAGGTAAGGGACAAAATCCGGAATACCGAGATTGCAGGAAATAAGTCCGAACTTCTCCGTCTCGCAAAAGTGAAAGACCCGGTAGAACAGATGAAAATCGCAGAAAAGATCGTGAACGGGGAAGTAAAGACAGTCAAGGATTCGGTCTCATCGAGTGAACGCGAGAAAACCCGTGTACAGTATATGGAGACAGCGGAAGGGTTCGCCAAACTTCCTGATGGGATCACACTTACTGTGGGAGATTTCTTCGAGTATGAGGGGAGTATCCCGGACGGTTCCGTTGACATGATCCTGACCGATCCGCCATATGTGGCTGAGTGGGCGGAGAACATCGCGTCGTTCATGACTATTGCAAATCGTATCCTGCGCCCCGGTGGTGCGCTAGTGATGTATCTTGGTCATGTTCGCCTTCCAGAATATTTCCATGGTCTCGAAGAATGCGAGAGTGTCTTCAAAGAAAACGCACTCCAGTTCTATTGGGTATGTGCGCTGGAACATAGTGGTGCACGGGCAACCGTATTCCCTGTCGGTGCAATTTGTGCGTTCAAACCGATTCTGATCGCGATGAAACCTCCGGTACACAAGCCCTATCAAAATTATTCCGATCTTCTTCGGGGAAGCGGGCGCGAGAAAGATGCACACGATTGGCAACAGTCTGCAATGGAAATTCTCCCGCTCGTGGATGCACTCAGCAAACCCGGCGATATTATCCTCGACCCCTTCTGTGGTTCTGGATCAACGGGTGTTGCCGCAAGAATGCATGCTCGAAAATATATCGGCGTTGACCTCGATAGCGAAAACATCAAGGTTGCGTACGGTCGCTTATCGAAAGTAACCGTAGAGAGATCATTAAAATGAAAGAGAGGAAACGAGTCCCGGATAAAGGGGCTCCCGTTTCTTTTTGGGGGTGCTTCTCTTTCTTTACCGTCTTTTCATAACGGATTTCTGGACGCATTCGAGGATTTCCGATTCGTCGTCGTCATCGTCACAATCTTCATCGTCGTCTTCGTCCTCGTCGTCATCGTCACCGATGTCGTGATCTTTTTCATCATCGTCGTCATCATCATTTTTAGAGGGTTTCTTGGGCTTAGTCGTGGACGTTTTCTTCTTCGTGTCCTCGACTTCCTCCTCTTCGTCCTCTTCTCCGTCATCCTCCTTACGAGCACGTGCGAGCGATTCGGACAGATCGTCATCCGTTTCAGTGGGATCACGAACGATCCGGCACTTCAGACCTGACGGGCTGCTGGGATCAGCAACACAGGTAACGGTTATGTTCACGGTTGACAGTACATCTCCTTCAGAGTCTTCCCCCGAAGATCCATTGTTCTTACGGCGTAAGTCTTTCATAGGCTTTCGGCTGCTTTATTGCTGCCGAACAGCATATATACTTTTGGGCGGGATTCACGACGTAAACGAAAAAAAAGATATATAAAAAGATTATTAAGTAGAAAAATAAGGTAGACGGCTCCCTGCCCGGTTCAAGCAATTCGCACTTCATCGGCGAAAATGCCGGGAGGCATATCTATTTCCCCCGTTGGATGAACACCTCGCGGGCATCTGGCACTCCCAATACCCTATCTCTCGTCAGTGTGAGGATATACCGGGTGCCAGCAATCCGAATCTCATCTTCATCGCCGACACGCCCTTGCATTATCATATCGTGAATCCTGCGGTGCGGGCTGTGGGTGCCAACGTACCGCATTCCGCCGGGGTTCATATTCTCCAGCACTCTCTGGAAGAACTGTCTTTTGCGCATACCCTTGCCTTCGATGTAGCACGAGATAGGAAGACCTGTCCGAATGAGGCGGTTCAGTGTGTCGGATTCATCCTCGAAAAACAGAACACCGGTCTTTTTGAACCCGCCATGCACACATCGATGTAAACCGAATACCCGTGCTCTCGTCGTGGCGACTATGGTAGCATGTGCCTTCGGTAGCGTCCGGCAGAAATTACGGAAGAATGCACTCCGTTCCTCGTGTGTCTTCGGGGAACATTCAGAGAATATTTGCACGTTACAGTCGAGATAGGAGAGAAACGCGTGATTCTCTCCTGCCGACGGAAAAAATAGTATTCGCTTTCGTCCCATCGACCCCCAGCCTCGTAACAAGGATTGTGTGTTGAACACCCTTTTCACCTTAGTGGCTGGCTTGGCTCTGATAGAATAAATAGCGCTGCAATAGATGTGCTCGATGGTAGAACAGGGCTTTGCGAACACGCTCTCATTGCATTGTTAGCCCCTCTCTGCAATCGGTTCAAGAATCTTTATCAATAACATACGTGATGTATTATTTAACAATGGAGAATTAACCATGGCTGGAAGAAAAATAAGAGGAGACGCAAAAGTATCGACGGTAAGAAAAGACTATGGTGTTCCTTTGAAAGGTATCAGAGGGGATGCAAAACTTAGTACAGCCAGAAAAAAATTAAAATAATAAAAACTAGCCATTTTTCCCGGTTTTTTCAATCAGTATAGGTTGTCACCCCAGAACGTGAGATTCTGGATCTGCCGTTTAACCCTATATGATGAAGTTATCCATTCGCATAAAGACAAGTTCATCCAGTGGGACTCCACAACCCTGAAGGAATATGATTATCGAACAATGATGATTGTTCTATCCTGAAGAGGAGCGTAGTCGGGGACGTATCCCATTCACGAAAACCCTGTTCTTGGAGTTTCCAAAATAGTGTCCACATTTCGCCGCAGAAATATGGACGGATCGAAAACACGGGTTTCTGCATCAGACTAACCCATTCATGATCATGTAGTGCCGATCCACCATTGCACGTTTTATCTCCGGCTCAAACTGCGTAAAATCAGTGTAATGGTCACCCATTGCAGAACGGCTGACGTGCCCTAACACGGCATCAGTAACATAATCGGGAACACCAGACAACCTGAACTGTGTCTGAACCGTGCGTCTTCCGGTCTTCGCAGTAACACGGACGCTGCCAATGGTATATTTCTTTATTCTCGTAGTAAGCCACGCGTTGGGATGGAGAAATGACGGAATTGCGGCACACCATCGTTTTAGATGAGGAGTGATTGCCGGGTGCCAAGCAAGAAATCGGTAGTCTCCGGTCTTGGCAGTGTACAGCTGCATGGTACGATTCTTCCAGTTGATCTCGGCGGGATGTTCTACGCCAGAAGTACGTAACCAGTACCCGAGTTCAACAGGGCGGGCACCAAAGTACCAGTGCAGAATCACGCCACTGTATACTAATTCGTTACGCAGGGTCTTCGGGTTCCTTCCCAACACGGTGAGAAATTGTCGCAAATCCTCTATCGTTAGTGCGACCTTTTCGCGCTTGATGCGTTTCGAACGGCTTCGAATGCTCCGCAGTTGGTTTTCCCGCTGGGTTTCAATCAATACTCGTGGATCTCCGATAGGGAGCGTTACGTTCCGGAACTTCATATACCCTCGAATCGCACCGAGGAAGATATTCGCGGTTGAGTTGTTCTTCACCCCGGACATATATTCCTGGACATCGATCACCGTGAAGGTATCAAACGTTTTTCGGCGAGTGCTAAGCCAGAATGAAAATTCGCGAAGACTTGATTTGTACACCCGCGCAGCCGGTATTTTCCCGACACTCGTGAGGTACCGTGTAAAATGGTTGATTTCCGAGTCGTCCATGGTGCCCACACTTAATACCAGGATGCAAGGTGCTTCTGGGTCAACCGGTAGTACGATCGTGTGAACATTTCTTTCCCTTTGCGATCTTTACGCGGTACCTTGTTACCATCGGGAATACATTCGATGATCTCTCTCTTTTTCATGCTCCACACCAACTTTCGGAATGCCGCATAGTTACTCCGAGGTTTGCCGATCTTCTCGCGATAGGCATTCCAACCCCGCAGAAGTGCATTGACAAATAACCCCGCATCTCCCGCAGATTTGAGGGCGTCTATCACGAACATTTCTCTCGTAAGGGGTTGCGCCCGGTTCAGTGTGATCACTATCTTCGAACTTTTCTGATCTTCGCCAATACGTGTCTTCGATAGGATAGTTTTTCTAAGGGTATGTGAACCCCGTGGTAACATCGTCATGCTCGTGCTAGAGTGCTCTAACCACATATAGAGATTGTGGCGACGCCAGTGTAACGTATCCCCGTTCAACGTATTCCCAATCAGGATCTGTAACACTTTCACTTCGCACAGTAGCGGGGTTATATGAATCCGTGGATGATACGATAGTTGAATAACGATGTCTGCCGCTTTGACAAAGACAAACAAAGGAGTTCAATTGCATAATTTACCACGAGGACGTTTGTACACAGAACAATATAACCGCGTTCTTCGATATTACGAACGTTTCAAATTGATCAATGATGGTCGCCAAAAAGGTGCATCATTTGAAGGACAGTATGATGATATGCTCGGATTCTTCATGAACTGTCACCATCTAAAAGACTGGGTTATACAAGATTTTTACACTGATAAAGGAGATCCTAATCACCCGAAGTATTGTAGGTTGCGAGATGAGATTGTAGGTTTTATCGATAGTAACGATTGCTTGAAATTATGTGCCGATATATGCAATGGCGCAAAACATCTTCATCGCGATGAACCTCTCCATTTTGGCGAAGACATAAGAGTCCGTGAAGAAGTTCATATTGACGTGACTGTTGATAATCCACCCGTTCGAAGAGCGTGGAAAATCACATCAGAATCTGGAAAGGAATGGGATGCATTCGAATTAGCGACTGAATGCGTAACCAAATGGAAAGAGTTTTTCGCAGGACATAAAAAGAATTTTCAAGCCTTGACGGATTTCCCCGAAGAAGGAAGTACATCTGGTATCGCGGATATGTCAACGATAGAAACCAATGTTGTCGGGTCAGCACACTCTGTAATGTATCGCATCGCTCATAAAAAAGAATAAGTGTAAATACCCTCGTTTGTACTCTGTGAGATCCGCCAACAGAACTGCATGGCGGGGTCACTCTGCCTATTGTGGTGATCATACCTCAGCATTCCGATGCATCGCGTGTGAAAGCCGTTCCCGGAATCCCACCATCTGTTCTGAACTCGGTTGGCGAGTGGGTTCATTCACTGAGTAAAACGACATATACACGGCCTCCTTGTCGTGTACAAGCGCGTGGCCGGTCAGCCCGATCCCATTGAACCGGTAGTCCACACCTAAACCCACCGAGGGGTGTGGGTCTGCTGTGCAGTTTCTTATGTCACCTAGGAAATCTTTCGCTTTTCCGGCAAAATCTACCTTGCGATGTGAGGGCGGTGTAAGAACCGCGTCGATTGTATATGAGCGAAGGATTTTTTTATAAATCTTCGAGAATACGTCCTCGTTGGAGACCATTTCGAACCCTATGTATACCCCGTCACAAACGAACACGAGAATTCCCCGCTGATGTGGCTGAAGAGGGAAAGCATCAACGAGCTTCTCGACATCGTGATTCTTCTCAGCGAAACTATCTTTCATCGCACCCGTCGGAGATCGTGCACCCGACTTCCGGTTAAGGTTCGAAATCTCATCCCATACCCCGCTCTGATCACCTTCGAAGGAATCCTTGTATTTAAGGCTGTCCGTCACAGAACGCATCTTTCTCCGTCGCGAATTAGAACTCATCACGTAGTCTGTCGACCGGAATTCCCGTGACGAGTACCACCACCGTTTGTGTTCAGTGCACGAGACCGGGATCACGGTTTTTGAATCCGGGGCAAGCATGACCGTGGTGTTCAGTACACGATCCTGTTTTGCACCGACAAGCTGTTCACCATCGATTATGAGAATTTCCTTTTTCCCTGTGTTCACTGCCATGAGCTGCGGGACACTGCCGGCCTCGTGGAGTTCAGTTATCGTGAGTACTCCAAGATCCATTGCCTCCTGCAATAAGAGAAAATCGTGTTCCACGGCCACCGGTGGTGCAAAAACCGGAACGACTGTCATCGACCCATACGAGACCGTGGTGCCAAGACTTGCCTCAGCGAGATAGTCTTCTATTATGCTATCCATATTTTTCACACTCTTTCGAGCCCTTGGCTCGCTGCTTTTTGCTCATGCTTGGATTTATAGCCTCTGCTGGATTAATGGAGCCCATACTAGCCCCGCTTAACATATGGGTTTGGCATTAGGCCATGTTTTTGTCCTGAAAAACTGTGTTTTCGGTTTTCTTATGGAGGACACTGTGTTCTTACAGAGATGGGATCTGCTTCTGCTTTACGAGATATACATGATAATAGGACGTTGAGAGATTCGTATCTCAAAAACAACTTTTTCAGGGAATGAGACAGCCCATGATTTCATGTTTTTCGACCGGTTACATACACGCTACAGGCATTTTGTGAAGAGATTCATAACGTCAGAAAGTCGGGTTACTGATATGTAAGTACGGCCATATGACCTGGGAACAGGATAATTCAACACTATAACCTATGTTAATATACTGAATCTTGCAATAGTGAAATATGGCTCGATACGAATGCCCCGAATGCGGCAGGGAATACGAAACACATGCGTACTGCAATCATCATAGAGTTTCAGTGAAATGTATAGATACAAAGTCCAGAAAAGGAGAATTGTTCGGTGATTTAAATAATGTTCCCGACACGACACCGCCGAACTCGCTTAAAGGTCTGAAATATAAATGAAAAATCGCCCAGAACCAAATGAAGCTTGGCTTCAATACTTAAGAAGAACGGGAAAATTTTGCTGCCTTATATTATTAGCTTGGGGTGAAATCGAATTTCATATCGATCAGATTGTCGCCAAGGAATTCGGATTATACTATGATGATAAGAAAGCCAGAATATTGCTCGAACTACCATTCGGAAAGAAGCTTGAGTTTCTTAAAAAGCAAGGAGTTATTTGCAATGAGGAATACGAAGTCATCAATAAATTCCAGCAAAAACGAAATAAGCTTTTTCATGGTAGAGAGGACCCATTTTTCTTAACTCTCGGTGATAAGGAGAGAAACGCATTAATGAATAATGCAGTGGAAGCTGCTCAGCTCGCTTTAGACATCGGACTGGGATGTCATGGGAAGAAAGATAAGGAATAAAATTCAGTCTCGTTGACGCTTTTTTACACGAAAATTAAACACCACTGATAGCCACTGTTCTAAAAGAGCAGAGCACGAGTTTGGGTTTATAGCAAAAAAATTGAAAAATGATAGATTTATGGCATTAGCGGGAATTAGATTGTAGTGAGGAATATAAATGGTAAAATTTTTAGAGACCACGGGGGTCACTTACGAATTAACAGAATTAATTAAAAAGTCAAAAGAAAAACTTTGGCTAATTACTCCCTATATTGAGATTAATGATCAAATTCGAGGTCATATTCGTAGTAGTGATGCAAGAAATGTTGATATCAGAGTCATATTTCGAAAAGATTCAAAGATTAAACCTGATGACCTCAGTTTTTTAAATAATCTTAAGATGAAGCATCTTTTCGAATGCAAAGATTTGCATGCTAAGTGTTATCTTAATGAGAATACCGCCATTATCACGTCCATGAATTTATACGACTATTCTCAAACCCATAATCGTGAAATAGGAATAAAAATTGACAAAGAAGTTGCAGAAGATAAGGAACTTTATGATGAAGTTTATCACGAAATGCTTTCTATCACTGAAGCCAGTGAGCCATTTCAATATGAAGTAAAAAGGGTCGAGATTGAATTACCCCATGTTCCAAAAATTGCATCTGTAAAAAATTATCCAAAACATTCCCCTCCCCAACAATACAATGGGGGATATTGTATCCGTTGTCATGCCCAGATGGAATTAAATCCGAATAAACCCCTTTGCTCAAAGTGTTACCCAATTTGGGCAAAATATTCTGATAGAACGTATCCAGAGAAATATTGCCATATTTGTGGAAAAGAATCAAAACAAAGTGTTGATAAACCCGTTTGTATTACCTGCTATAAAAAAATGCATAAGTAATCGCAAAGTCCTTTTTTCTCGCCATCCGAATCTCCCAATATCTCGCTTCTTGCAACGCGTCGTTTCTGATATTATTTATTACATTATCTCATACTCAGGCGCCTTCGACCGATAATCTGATGCAAGAATCCCGATTCCTGCTACCACTGGAACCATGCACATGATGCCAATCACGAAAAAACTTATCAAACCAACAACGATACACCCCCCCCCGACGAAGGCTCGCTGATGCATATTTTTTGAGACTAGTATCAAGGGCTTTCCACTTTTAACAGCACAGTCCTTACATACCTTATTATTAATTCCTAGATCATAAGCACAATTTCTGCAGATGGTTTTTCCACATGTTTTACACTTGAAGCCGTGGGAATCTAAAAGACGTTGGTCGTGAACTAACGCTCCGCAGGAATTACAGAGCAGACCTTTGCCGGTGATATAATAACCGCAAATATTACAGTTCAGCATATCCGTGACACTGAGCAACTGCTCCGCATTCTCAAGAGAAGACGTATGGTACAAAGAGTTCAAAATGCTAAATTTTACATCTTGAAACGGGAGATAAATCTGTTTCTCGTTTGTTATAAACACATCTTGCTCGCTGGGAATGCATGCTTTTGAATAGTTCTGATTGTTTTTCCCAGAATAGGAAATCATCTTTGTATGACGATTTATTACAATTTTTTTCGATAGGTTCGCTAAAGAACGGTCATCTATAACAAAATCAGAACGGGAGAATGGAATACCCGAAAAATCCGATTCATTGTAGATGCTAAGTGGTGCCGATTTCAGATGATTAACAAGTTCCGGCTTCAATAATGTTCCCGTTTTTCCATCGACAAAGAATACACCATTTTCAAGATATTCTCTATGAATAACTCCAACACTTGTTGTAAATTTTGAATTAATGTTATACTGAATCATATATGCAGGTAAAAAATTAATATTTCTTTGAGAAATTTTCAGAAGATCATTCGGTTGTTTTGGGTTACTTTCAATTTTTCGTTTGATAAATGATGAAATTTTATTTTTTATCTTATTCGTATCAGATAATGGGTAACGAAGAACGGTATGCAATTTTCCTTCAAGGATTAATTCAATTCCTGCGCGTGTGGCGAGATCGGCAAGGATTTTATTATCCATCATCTCAATTTTCGGTGAAAGAGATTTGGCGTGCTCAACGGCCTCAGCGGAAAATTTCCCGGTTGTAATTAAAATTCCTTTAATGCCATTCGAGGAAATTACTGCCGAATGTAATTTTTGTACAACGGGTCGTCCAACACTTGTATGAGGCTGATGTTTACATTCTACGACGATTAGTCCGTCAGGAGAATGGATGAGTAGATCACGACCACCATCTCCAGATAACGGCATTTCTTGAACAGTCCCATAATTCAGTTTTTGAAAAATTCTTGCACATAGTTTTTCGAATTCATAACCATCTATTGTCTCAAGAACGACTGTTTCTTGAAATACTGATTGCGTCATCGTCTAACCACCACACTAAAAATTATGATAAATAGTATTTTAAGCGCATTTTCGTTCCACAATCACCTTGAATTTACTCTTTAAGGGTTAGAATCGCTATTAAACAGGTTTTCATATGGTCAATAAGATCCTTGATTTAATGAACGTATGTTTTTATATTTGAATTTAATTATTTCTCATAATGGTGTATTATCGGAAACTCAAAGAAAATGACTCCGCCGAAATTAACACCCCGCAATATTTAAAGAGTCTCGAAGATGCACCAGAACCAATATCCGGAAAGTATATAATTCCAGAATAATAATATCAGATTATTGGGAGGTAAATTTTGGCAACGAAGAAGATTGTCAATCCCAAAACACATACGGCTTCACGCATCCGGCAAAAAACTACAAAGAATGGCAGAAAAGGCCAGATAATGGGTAGATATCACAACAACTAAGGCAAATTCACAAATCAAAATTTGTGTAATAATTTGTCATTCCAATCTGCCGTTACTGAAAGTTCATTGAATTTTTTGTTATTACCATTAACACAGATCTGCTGCGTCTGCGTTCGATGAACGCGATTTCACCCGATAAAATTCTATGATCAATAACCAGCATATCAGCACTATTTCGATGATTTTCCTTAGTAAATATTCAATTTTCTGCTCTAAAACAGAAAGCTATTTACTATGATTACTGCTAATATCCATTAAAAACGGGGTCTATCAATGTCAGATGAATCTATTACGGCACCAGTTACTAAATCCACATTATCTGTGAAAATGCCAGCTCAATTCAAAAAGCCTTGCTATTACTTCTGGATTTGTGATTGCTCGGAATCCATGGGGTTGAAAAATAAATCCAATAATCTAGTTAAGATGGCTGAAATTAATAAGGCTATACCTCAGGCAATAGAAAAAATCAGAGAATATTCAAAAACCAATCAAAAAGGCCAAATAACGATGCGGACGATCAAGTTCTCGGATACTGCCGAATGGATGGATAAAGACAGTATTCCTGTTGACCAGTATATATGGAAAGATTTGTCAGCAGATGGAATAACAGCTCTCGGAGCAGCATTCAGTAAATTGGCACAGGCTTTAAAAACAATTGAGGATGGAGGCACTATGCCAAAAAAAGCCTATCCTCCTGTTCTTGTTCTGATCACGGATGGATATCCAACTGATGAATGGAACAAAGGTTTTGAGGAACTGATGAGTCAGTTCTGGGCTCAGGAAGCCGTGCGCATTGCGGTTGCTCTCGAAGGTGCGGACGAGGATATTCTCCGGGCATTCATCGGGGATGTTGAAGATGCGGATAAAAAGCTAGTGAGGATAAATGATACAGATCTTCCCCGGCTGGCAGAAAGCATCAAACTCGTGACAACCGTCTATGGCATTCCATCCGAAAAGAAAAATCCGGCTGAAAAACTACCTCCGGAACCTGCTCAGGAAAAAGAAGAGAGAAAAATAAGTACGCCCGTTTCCGAAGAGGAAAGCGGATCTTTTGACGACACCACACCTCCATCACCACCTGAGATAACATCACCTCCTCCCGATACATCTGGTATTGCTGATGAGAACTCCCCCGAATCTACAAAAAAAGAAGATAATCCGCAATTGCATGAAGAGATAATCTTCTGATATCATGGAGAGGTCATACAGTAGGTCTTCATGGGAAGTCATTGGGGCCAGTGTTCAGGGCCCCTATCATAAAAATAAAGGACAGCCCAATGAAGATGCCATCGGATGGTACCAGAAAAAACCGGGACAGCTCCCGATCATCCTATCAGTTGCAGATGGTCTTGGGGATGAGATGTTCTTCAGGAGTGACAAAGGTTCCCGGTTCGCAATCGACGCTTCAATTGAAATATGCAATCGGCATATCAGGAGAATCCATCGATGGCGAGAGGGACAACTACGTCATCGTCTGCTGAATGAAATTATCGAATGCTGGAATCAAAAAATTTATGAAGATCTCAAGAACAATCCATTTTCTCCAGAAGAAGAAGAGTTAAGTACCAAATATGTACATCATTTTTTGTCAAAGATCCCAAAAGAGGAGGGAATAGATCAATCTGTCTTTATCCGGTCTTATCCCTACAGTACCACACTCAACACGGCAATCGTTACAACCTCAGCAATTATTTTTCTACAGATCGGCGATGGGGACATAGTTATCGTGCATGACGACGGATCTACGAAAGAGATTTTTTCACTCAACATGGATTGCGGCAGGGTAATACCGTTATCATATCCGAACGTCAGTGATTCCTGTAATGTCAGCAGGAAGGATATGGATCAGACAAGACCCATAATTATTTACGTGTCTTCTGATGGCTATAGTGCCGGATATGATTCATCAAAGAATGATTTTGACGAGATTGTTGCATTCGAATTTCATTCGAAACTCCAGGAGTTTTCAATTACTGATATACAAGAGGCATTGCCTTGTCTGCTGGAAGAACTCTCGCAGGGAAGTTTAGATGACTTGACCCTTGGAATAATCGTTGGTCCCCAGGATAGAATCAAAAAAACGCAATTAAAACTAAAAAAATTATGCGATCAGACCGAGGAAGTAAAAGAACCAAGTTGTGGTGAATCGGTTGTGGAATCCATTCATGCTGATCCTGATGTAAATAATCATAAAACCGAAGAAAAATGTCAGCCATCAGAGAACATTACAGGAACAGAATGAATTCAATGACACATCAGAAATATTGACAGCCGATCTATGCAGGAGTTTTTAAAATACGAGGTGAATTGTGCCGGGAGTTACGGAGGAATTAAATCAGATTCAGGATGCATTGGAGAAAAGACCGGTAAGTAGAATTCAGATCGGGAGATATCAAGGAGCAGTTAAGAAAATATTGGAACGGGATCCGAAAAATGTTCATGCCCTTTATTTAAAAGCAAAAATGCTTATCCGTTCAACGAAACCTCAAGATCGGATTCGAATAAAACCGGAAGTACTCAATCTGGTCAATGAAATGGCCGCCCTTGCACATAGTGCTGTTTACTATTATCGGAAATTTGAGATCCTGAATGATCTAAATGTGCATGATGTTGATGTATATCAGGAACAACAAAATGCATGTCGAGAACTTCTGAAACTTCCTCAAAATCCTTCATCCTTTATTTATCACACAATTGCAAAAAAATTCCTCGGTAGTACCCCACCCCCAATACCGCCGGGTCCCCCTGCCCCCCCCCCCACAATACAGCCCCAACCACTACCTCCGCCGCCACTACCAACTAACAGGCCCAGAGCAGATTTTACTTTTGACAAGTCATCCGGAGAGCCTCCCCTATCAGTGCAGTTTTTAGACAGGTCATCTGGCCATCCGCAAATCTGGAACTGGGAATTTGGTGATGGTAGCACATCTCGTGAAGCCAATCCCGTGCATACCTATGATAATGAAGGCCAGTATGCCGTCTCCCTTACAGTTAAAAATAAGGATGGCAGTGATGCAATCAATAAAAACGGATTGATAGTTGTCACAATTCGATCGACCGATAGCCCGGATTCTGATGGGATCTATGGAAAAGCGATTGTCGAAATGGTGGAAAATTATCCGGAAATTATCAATTTCGTTCTAGCTGGGCAAGCCAAAAAAAAGCAACTAAAAGGATATGTTCTGGATGCATTTAGCGGCGAGACACCGAAAGAATTCCATGCCGTCATGAACTGTGTTGATGAAGACATTCCTTTGATAATTTTTGAAAATATAAATGACAAAATCCAACTTAATGCCAAGGTTGAGACAAAGAAGCAATCCTTAAAAAATCGGGGGCTTAGCCCGGAATTTGTGGATTGGGCAGTTGAAATATGGAAGCTTTCCCTCATCAATGAGAATGTAATAAACGCAAAGAAGAATTACACCCTTCCATCAAATGGTGATTCGGATATAATATTCTGAATAGCGGGAATATACCCCACAAATTCCATATTTGTGTTTATTTCTATCCGTGTAAGTCTTGTCTTTATGAAAAGGTATTTTGTTTTTCATACATTTTTTAGAAAATATTTATAAAAAGGAGATTATTAGGATCCAAATTTTCCAATTATATCTCCAGGAAACCGTATCTGTAGATTTTCTAAGGCAATTATTGCCTTTCCTGGAGCAAGCTCCTCATTTTTTTTACCAGCGACGGAATAAGACCAGTTATCTGAAGAAATATTTCTAATACCGATTAATTTCTGATTATCTTTAATTTTGCTTTCGATTTTTCCGATTTTGACTTCAATATTATACGAATTGTCGATATGTGTTTTATAGAGGAACATACCTTCGTTAAGATTGATCAAATGGGAAATACCGCTACCTGAAATTATTAGTTTCTGTGGTACTTTCTGAACTTTTTCACAATTCCAACAAGTATATTCTTTCGAACTGTTTTTTTGCATCGGATCTGAATCAATAAAATTGTCCATGCCACAATTACTGCATCGGACAATGGAGTCACGTAATTTGAGGAGATTTTTTCTCCAGATTATTTCCCTTATCCGTCCGGTTTTCGGGTTGTTTAAACCGTCAGTGAAGGTTGTAATAAAAAGATCTTTGATGAATTGTGGGTATTTTTCCCAAAAAAATTCTACAATAGCCTGTGTTTCCGGATCAGGGCGGTTTTCTGAATTTTTTGGATCGTAAATGAAAATTGGATGTTTCCCAAACATCTCTATCATTGTTGCTTTGTTTTCGACGCGATATTCGTTTTCTTTGAGCCCTCTCAAAGGATGATGATGAAAGAGGATGTGAAAAAGGACATTTGCCAAAGAATGCCGATCGGTATCTGCTGATAACTGAGCTTTGCCAGAATCAAGTTCCTGAAGGATAACTTCGGGCGCTTGGAAAGGCAACGTACCCCCAACTGCACTCTGTTCGTTGCTGAATATGATATTATCGCAGTCAATTATCCGTATATCGCCGGTATCCCGGTTAAGCCAAACATTCGTATCACTGATATCTCCATAAATTAAACCCCGGATATGCAAGCGGAAGAGTGCATCTGATAGCAGATATGCAGCAATTATATCGCGGAACAGATTTGGGGTTTCTTCTTCACATAATAAATCCTCAAGTTTTGAATACGGAGCGTCGATATGGTTCATTATATAACCAATCGTATTGTATTTTTTAAGATCGACAAGATCGATTGGCCAGACAAAACAACGTGAAGGGGGTTCCAGATCCAACAGCCTGACAAGAATTTCACGTTGTCTTTTAGTTCCCTGACCAACAAAATAGACCTTGAGGACATAGGTTTTATTATCGGATTCAACAAGATACAGTTGTGCCTGACCTCCGTCATTAAATTTTTTTATCACCTTATATGTCGTATTTGATCGGGATACTACATACTCACCGTTAGGTAGAATTTGGTCCATACTGATTGCCTACATTCAATAATAGGGGATTTGGGTCGTTGGATTTCTTAAATATATTGTAACTTTTCAGCCGGTCCTAAAAGTGCTTAATAGGGTAAACGAATTTCATTATTAGATGTCAAAAAATGAGGTAAAAACCGGCTAAATAGTAGGTTCCAACAAAATGTATTGCCCCACCTCCAAATTTTACATTTTGATAGCAAAACTTTAACTTAATAAACCCTTATTGTTCAAATAGCAATAATCCGAGGCATAATGGATTCGTTAATTTTCACAACAATTGTGGCGACATTATTTATAATCGGTCTCAATGTTTTTTTATTTCGTGAGAAAATAAACGACTTTCTTGATTTTCATGCGATATGGGCTTCGACTTTTTCGAAGACTGTGTTTTTGACTTTTTCTGTCATTATTCTAATTTACCTAATTGGATTTTTTGTAGGAGCATTTTCTAATCCATTATTAATTGCATTACTATTGTTAGCTAGTATCGCCGGAATGATTGCCACAATATACTGGATGGGATTAAAAAAATGGGGATTCATATATTTTTGGACAGGAGTCGTAGTTTTAGCGTTAATTATCACAATTTTACAAATCGACCCATATACAACTCCATTCCCGATATGGAGCTTGGTTATAATGGGGCTCATGTGGATCAATCTTCATTATTATAACAAAGAAAAGGCCGGGTTGTTCATCTGGAACGAACCTTCCTTACATAAATCTGAACACATATCTCCTCCGAAAAAACGCGGGGTTTATTTCTGGGTAACGGTAGTTTTTGCAATTATTATTGCTATGGGAGCACTGAGTTTTATAGTTGGAGACATACATACGGGATCGACGGAAGTAACTCCTCAAGTAACAACTCAAATTACGACTCAGATAACTACTCAGGTAACTACTGTACCTACATTATCACCTCCTACCGACGGCGTTACGTGGACTAATATGACTCTGGATGCCAAGTGGACGCCGAGAGCGGGTCAAAGCAGCGTGGTGACGCCTGATGGCAGCATCGTGCTGATGGGAGGTGAGAACAACAATCCTATTACCTATCACAGTGACGTTTGGCAGTCAATAGATGACGGCGTTACATGGACACAGATTAATCCAAGTGCCGGATGGTCGCCGAGATCTGGTCAAAGCAGCGTGGTAATGCCGGATGGCAGTATCGTCTTGATGGGCGGTTATGGCACTGTCATGCATAACGATGTGTGGAGGTCTACGAATAACGGCGCTACGTGGATGGAGATGACTCCAGATGCCGAGTGGTCGCCGAGATCTGGTCAAAGCAGCGTGGTAATGCCAGATGGTAGCATCGTCTTGATGGGGGGGGAAGACTTCAATGGCAACTTTACAAATGACGTATGGCGATCAATAGATGACGGTGCTTCATGGACGAGGATGAACGCGAGTGCCGGATGGCCGGCTCGATGGGAGCAGAGCAGCGTAGTGATGCCAGACAATAGCATTGTCTTGATGGGCGGCCAGGATATCCATGGTTTTACAAATGACGTATGGCGATCAATAGATGACGGCGTTACGTGGACACAGATTAATCCAAGTGCCGGGTGGTCAAAAAGATCCGCTTTCAGCAGTGTGGCGATGCCGGACGGCAGCATCGTACTGATGGGAGGATATGATAAAGAAAACAATGAAGTGGTTAATGACGTATGGAGGTCTACGAATAACGGCGCTACGTGGATGGAGATGACTCCAGATGCCGAGTGGTCGCCGAGAGCGAGTCAAAGCAGCGTAGTGATGCCAGACAATAGCATTGTCTTGATTGGAGGGGTTGGAAACACCGGCAACTGTTATAGTGACGTGTGGCGGTCTATTCTCACCGGTTCATAGGCGCCGATCATGCCCATAACCGAAAATAATCTTCTGATTGATTAAGCGAAGATTATAAGAGTTACCGTTCTTGACACTCAATCTTTCTATATCCGCTCATAGTCCGGGTACACCCTAATTCTTGATTATCATTTACTATTGGCAGTACTGTCATGAGATCACACAGATTCCCTTAAACGGGGATATTTTCATTTCCACACACAATCCAACCCTTCAAGATCTACCAAAACTACCCATAATTTGACCCGTTCTTAGGTACTTGGTGCAAGCGGCGAGCCTAATCTTTCCACCTTTAACCGCAGTCCGGGCAAGCACATATAACTGAATCCTAAAAACAGTCAGTCTTTGCTGACCGGGAAATAACCCTCGGATAATCTGATTTTCATGGTTCCGGAGTGAACCTGATCGGTTCATGTAGGGTTCTACAGAGATCGTTCTGAGCCGTTTGACTCATAGAGGAGTATGAAAAACAGGGGGGAGATCTGCATATCCAATGGAAGTTTTTCAAACCAGTCATAATCCAAAACAGATAACAATGTTTATTTGGATTTAATCGTAAGCATGCAATACGCAGCAATGGTGAAAGAATATGCAAAAAAAATGTGCTGTAATATTAGCAAAATGCCAGAAATCGAAAAATAATTTTGGTATTAGGATGGAGCATCACATACAAAAAATTGACAACAGGAATGTCTCTGTATGGATGGCTACATGGACATTTAAAATAAAAACAGACACGGATCTCCAAAATTCTAGTATATCAACTCAACAGAATTTAGAAGGAAATTTCTTTTTGTCGGACTCCTATCCCGGTTGCCCGTATTGTGGCAATAAAAAGATCCTCATATGTGGGTCATGTAATAAACCATTCTGCTCGAGTGAAAATCAAACCGAGATCATTTGTCCATGGGACAACAAGTCCATGAGTCGTGTAGAGGGCAATGCGACACGAATCGGGGCGGGTCGTGATCGTTAAAAGTTTATATTTCGATTTGGTATAAGGTATTAGTAAATGTTGTTGGGGGAGAGAGAAATGATTTGTCATTTATGTAGTGCTAAGAATTTAGAGGGTGGCAATATTTGCAAAAATGTGGTGTCCGCATGGTAATCGCCGATCCACATTCCGAATTTCCTTCAGTATCCAATTCGACTTCGTTTTCAGTTTCCAACACCACAAATCCCAATCAAATAAAAATAAAAATACCCCCTGCACCTTTTAAAAAACCTCTCTATTATATCTGGATCTGTGACTGCTCGGAATCAATGCGGAATGATGGAAAAATGTCCGCAGTGAATGACGCAATCCCTAAAGCAATTAAATGTATTTCTGAATTTGAAGACGAGGCCAAAAAGGCAAGTATTTACATGAATGCCCTGAAATTTTCAAGCGGTGCTGAATGGATGTACAGCGATAATATTCCAGTAAAATCATTCATGTGGGAGAATCTCAACTGTGAGGGAATTACTGATTTAGGTGAGGCATTCCTACAGCTGGCAAACTTTTTAAAACCCCAAAAAGAAGGTGGGAAAATGCCAGAAAAGGCTTACCCGCCCGTACTGGTTCTAATCAGTGATGGTCAGCCAACAGATGACTGGGAAACCGGTCTTAAGGAACTAAATAAGACATTCTGGGCGAAGAATGCTGTCAGGCTTGCTTTTGCTCTTGAAGGGGCAGACTTGGATGTACTCCTGGAGTTTATTGGAAGCGATACAATCGACAAAGAAAAGAAACTTATTAAGATCCAGGATCTTGACGAACTCGCATCTCAAATAAAAGTTGTCACAACTACATATGGGATGGAAAAAGTCCGGGATAGAATGCCGCCCGGTAGATAAATTATTCGAAACATAAAATATAACTCAATATTTTTTGGTGAGATGAGCAGACGGATCTTTTAAAAATTCCATATCTCGGAAAATTTCCTGCATAATTTCTAAATACACACAGATTAAAATCGTGAGTATACATTAGATTGGGGTTATTTGATTTAAATTTCGAAAAAAAAGACTGTTCCTTTTTATGTCATCAATAGTAAAATAGAAATATTGATTATTGTATAGATAAATTTGACAATATTTGGTGTAGATTATGGTTTCAAGTATACCAATTGCTTATTCAGAAATCCGACAGAATAAAAAAATGCTGTTTGGTCTTTTTGGATTTATTAGCGGTGTAGTAGGGGCACTCGTTGCCAATATATTTTCTATAAATTACCCTCAACCAATTTTTTTCGGTATTTTTATGACGGCATTATGGGCCGGAATATTTTCCATATTTATTGCAACAGGATTATTCGATGCTATTGACATATACTGTCGAAGAAAAACAGACTGGCTTGAATTGCTCAAGAAAAGTGTCCCTTCAGGTTTTATTGCCGGTGCTATCTCTGGAGGTATCGCGCAGACAATTTACGGCCCATTATCAGAATCGATATCAGATGCATGGGTTCATTTTCTTTTTCAATCTGCATGCTGGGGGTTAGCAGGTTTAATTTTGGGCTGGGTTCTTTCAAAATCAATACCCAATCTTGGAGCTCGTCGTGCAATCTATGCCGGAGCTGTTGGAGGTTTTCTTGGTGGAGCCGGATTTCTGATTGTTAGTTCTTTTTTGACTTACACACCTGGGCGTATGCTTGGTGTTGGAATAATGGGGGCCGCTCTAGGTCTTTGCCTTGTTATCGTTGAAGAACAATCAAGGATAGCGTATGTAGAAGTTCACTGGGCTCCTGACGACGTTAGTTTTTTCACGCTTGGAAGCACTCCTGTCTTCATTGGCGCAGGAGATTCTGATATATGTGTACCAAGTGTTGCGAGACATGCAATGTCACTTGTGATTGAAGGGGGGCAGATTATTGGTACCGATCATACCAAGGGAAAGAAGAAGCCGTTGTTGGAGGGTAGTCATATAAACATAGGAAAAATCGACATGGTTATCCGAACAGGTATTGAAAAAATGAAAAACAATTAACATTCATTTACCTTTTATACCGGTAAGGGAGACCTGAGTATACAGCCCAACAAAATATGTTACTCTACCCCAAATTTTACATGGTGATAGCAAAACATTATTGTAATAACCGTTTAGTATTCAAAAAGTAATAATCCGAGGCATAATGGATTCGTTAATTTTCACAACAATTGTGGCGACATTATTTATAATCGGTCTCAATGTTTTTTTATTTCGTGAGAAAATAAACGACTTTCTTGATTTTCATGCGATATGGGCTTCGACTTTTTCGAAGACTGTGTTTTTGACTTTTTCTGTCATTATTCTAATTTACCTAATTGGATTTTTTGTAGGAGCATTTTCTAATCCATTATTAATTGCATTACTATTGTTAGCTAGTATCGCCGGAATGATTGCCACAATATACTGGATGGGATTAAAAAAATGGGGATTCATATATTTTTGGACAGGAGTCGTAGTTTTAGCGTTAATTATCACAATTTTACAAATCGACCCATATACAACTCCATTCCCGATATGGAGCTTGGTTATAATGGGGCTCATGTGGATCAATCTTCATTATTATAACAAAGAAAAGGCCGGGTTGTTCATCTGGAACGAACCTTCCTTACATAAATCTGAACACATATCTCCTCCGAAAAAACGCGGGGTTTATTTCTGGGTAACGGTAGTTTTTGCAATTATTATTGCTATGGGAGCACTGAGTTTTATAGCTGGCAGTACTAACTCTGCACCCGTTGTAACACCTGCTCCAATCCCAACGCCACAGATTATCGACCTGCCTGTCACAATAACTCCGACCACAACACAAACGACCGCCCCGATATTTGCACAGACCATTGTGCCGACAACTGTAGCTACGAACACTATCGGAAATGATCCAATACTAGGAATATGGAAGATGATCGGACCGGGAGGAACCACCAGAGCTGAATTCAGCGTTGGTGGTTCTTTCTACGAATTATTTGCCGCAACCGGCGAATCTACAACTCATTCCATTGGGATGTGGAACCATCTCGGGAACAATCACTATTCAACTACTGTGGAAGGAGGTAAGAGCTACTGGACATATGACCCATCCACCGATACGCTCACGTTCGACAGTGATCCGAACCTGCCATTCCGCCGAGACAGTTCGGCGGGTATGCAGTCGTGACATAGCAACCCCGAATGTACGTTGATTAATGGGTATTCCAAAGTTACAACCCTTATAGGCTATGGCGATGCTTTAAGGAGTCTGTTCGTATCAGGATCCGGCATACGGATATTCGAGCTCACATATAGTGGTAGTGATAATTTCATCATCTGGCTGAATGATGACCAGGGAAACAACGCTGAATTACTCGCCAATACCATCGGAACATATTTCTGGCTCCATATCCGAACATATGGATGATGGAAAGTACAATATCGACGTGAAGAAAGCGGCCCGTGAATTAGGATAATTTCTCAAAGTATTATGCTTTAAAAGTTTTCATCAAAAATAGTGTAATTTTCAAAAAACAGGGTCAATATCTACGCCTTATAGGCTTAATATAGCGAAAGTCGGGTTAGAGCAAATAATATTATAAATACTTGTAAATCTTGATTAATCTATATACGGTGTTTATCATATGGCACAGTTAATTAAGTTTCGCTGGGATAAACAAATCGGACCAATTGTGTCCCTTCAGATTTTTAACAAACAATTCGCTTTTTGTGCATGTCATAGATTACCCGAACGATCTATCAAATTCTTTGGTCTTGAAAAATTTTTCTGCAGCCGGTGTCTTGGAATTCTCTTTGGAGGATTCATTGGTTTCTTATTTATCATATTCAATTTTCACATACCTATTTCATATGCCATCATTCTAATGATTCCACTTATAGTTGATGGGCTAACGCAAGCTGCGGGAATGCGGGAAAGTTCAAATCTTTTGCGACTCGTTACGGGTCTCTTATTCGGATTTGCGTTAATGGGAGTTAAATTTTAATTATCATGGCGTCATCAAATGATAAAACGGGGGGTGCTTGTTGCTGCTTGACATTTCTCATTATCATTATTGCCGTCATTATTCAGAGTATTTGGGGGAGTCTAGTAAAACTACCAAGTATCCTATGGATAATTGTATTATTGATTATAGGGCTTGTTGTTTATTGGCTATATCTTCAAAGTAAAATCAATAAACAAAAGAAGATGAATGCGTATTTTACGGGGGAGCATTTAAAGAGCGAATCTGATAAAAATAATGATGGCGAAACTTATGGAATTGTATTGGGGATAATCGTCCTCCTTGTTATTGGCAGCGCTGAAATTAATAATTTGGGTTCTATTGCAAATTATTTCTCAAATCTCCTCTATGGCACAGTCTTTTTAATTTTATTGATTGGAATTCTCTATGAAGGAGCGAAAGCGATCACATAAGGAAAACAACTGCCTTTTTTGCCAAATGTCACTATAAAAATATTAATTATTATTTTCAATCAAATTTCTACTTAAATATATTCTCTTAAATATCAAATAGCCAAGCAGTAGAACAACAATAACCATTCCAGAAATTAAAACCCAAAACAGGGTATCAATACCATTTAATGTTTGATAAAAATTAGAGTGTTCCTTGGAGGAGAACCATAGCCATCCACTTAAAATTCCAGCGGCAAATGCTGCAGAACCGGTAATAAACCATCGTAATTCAGTCTTATTAAAAAGGGATTTTTTCGGGATAAGAGGGATATTAATATCAAAGTATCTCATTTTTTCAGAATATTTCTGGATAAACTCCGCGTTAATCTCATGGTGGTCGCTGAGAGTTTGGTAAAGTAATCGTGTGAAAATTTTCCCCCCCTCTCCAACTGTATCCGGGGAATATTTTACTAATATCAGTTCAAGGATTTTTCTTGCGTTGGAATGAAATCCGGGGTTATCCCAAGGTATTTTTTTGAATGTGCTTATAATACTGGTTTGGAAATTCCGGTATTCAGGAAAATCTTTGGAAATAAAGAACAAGAGATTATTTTTGTCCTGACCAAGTAATATCTTTTTTAATTCATCCGTATAGAGTTCAGGGAAGTCATAGTCATAATCAAGAAGTGTTCTCCCAAACACTGACTGTTCTGAGCTTGTCAGTGAAGTATACACTAACTTGAGGATATCGGAATCGATCTTTTCATTGTTTTGTAGTTTTTTGAGGATAAATTCTTTAGCGATTATTGTTCCCAATTTGCTTTTGCAGAGTTCACCTGTCGGTATTTTTACTAATTCATTCGAAGACAGGAACGATTGGATAAAATTGTTAATAATGGAATCTTGCAGTCTTGGGATCAGTGACCTGTTTTTAATACTATAATTGTAGAGAAGTTTATACAATCCTTGAGTAAATGAAGAATCGGAAAAGGTATGATTATCTGCATTATAGGTAAATAGCGGGAGATTCTGGTATTTATTGAGGCCTGGTGTCGGGATCCTAATTAGGAAATCCCACACAAATTTGGTGTCATTAGGATTATCCAGTTCAGATACAATAAATACAATCTTTGTCTTGTCGTGTTTTATAACTTCAAAAATATCAGTAATCATTGTAATACTTATAATAAAATCACTGGATAGGACTGTGCACCGTTCGTTAGAAAGTAGTTTTCCTCCAAAATATTTTGATAGTTCACTGTCCGGAGACTGATGAGGTTTCGTGTTATAATCTGATATAAACTTATTAAAATCCTCAGAGGTAGCTAATCTCATCTGAATTTTATCATATCGTTCTGAATAGAAGGATTTAATCTCCTCTTCTGCCCGCTGATAGAACTGTAACAGAATCATGTATAGTGGGAGTGGATCGTTTTTTCCATAGGGTATCTGCTCGAAATACATTCTCCGTGAATCACGTACCGGGCGGCCTTCGTGAATTGTTACGCTGGAACAATGAAACTGAACCCCGATGAAAAGATTGGATCCATCCCATTCGAGATATAGGAGCCGCTGTTTTTGATCGATTTCTTGAATAATATCGGAAAGTCTGCGTCTATTGTAATCAGGAGAATCCTTAAGAGTTCCATCTCTTAAATATCCACCTTCCTTATATAATCCAAAATAAAAGGGTTTTTCGAGCATAATTCCCCTCAAAATTTAAACACATAATCAATAATTTTTTTCATTCTCCAGGGATGATATCCTGATATTGTTTCGCCGTCACGCTTTGAAGCATCTACACTTATCATGAATCCTTCAACATATTTCGTCTTAATAAACTGCTCATTCATAATTGCATTGAAAATATTCGCAAATGCAAGATTTGATCTCAAAAGTTGTTCAAAATATTCCTTCTCTAATTTATCCGCTTCCTTTGAATCGGAGGGATGTGTACGTACTAAATTACCAATTGATATTTCTTGATCTGCGGTTGGATATGTTTCACCAATGAATGAATCATTTTTACCCATTGATGGAATTAGGTCCGCTTTGGTAACAGCAAAGGCATAATCCTTATCATCTCCCAATTCATCAATAAGCCGCCCGATCCCATCAATATAGGAAATCCAGTTTTCGTCATCTGTAGTGAGAGAATGAAGTTTGTCACCATCAAGCAAAAAGATAATTTTTCCCGCTTTAAGCAATCGTGCATATGCAAACGCAGGTACAATTAAATCAAAATTATTGTAAAAATCCTCAGTATGATTATTTTTAAAATCCATAAGAAATTTGATATCTCCGAAATCCGTTTTCAAATCAGATGGAGATCGATTGAGAATCTGAGCGAAATACTGGATCTCTGCATTATAATTAATTTTTGAAATTTTATCGATATTATCGTGGGACACAAGCCCTCCTGCATAATCAAGGGACGTTACGGTTAGTGGAATAACACCCCATTTTTTTGCCGGGAACTCATAATATGCCATTTCATTAGTATTATTAGCCCCAATTGCTTGTCCTGCAGCCAACTTACGGGCCATTGCAGTTACTGTCAGGCGATTTTGAGCATCCGGGTTCTGGGAAAAAATATATGATTTGGAAAATCCCTGTTTTTTTCCAATCTCAATTCCTAATGAAGCAATGAATACTGATTTCCCAGAACCGGATGGACCAAAAACAAAAACATCTGATGATGTAATAGCAAACAGGTTCTTTGTAAAGAAAAACCATAAACCAATTGCAGCAATAATTATAACAATGAAGTATGGCAGATATCCCATATTCATTATTACATCTGAACTTTCTATCATTTCGGAACCGATATAACCAAGGGAAATAATGAGAAAAATATCGAGTAGATATTTTGTTATTTTTGCCAGCCAGTCAAAATGTATTTTGTAAATACAGAACCCGGTTATACCTATGCCGATACAAATCCCCATACCAAGAAATTCGGGCATTATTTTCACAGAGAAAAATGTGAAATAGATGATGGAGGGTATTGTGATTGCAACGAGGAGAAGCCCGATATATCGGGATTTCTCTACAAGCATGAGCCCCAATCCACAAATTATGAAAATACCTAATAGTATATCAAGAATTTGTACATAATCTCCTCGGAGATGCCAATTCAAGGTTATTATAATGAAACTCAAAAAAAAAGCAAGAATTAATCCCAAACCACAGAAAATCACCCACGGTACCCAGTAGTTATCTGATTTTAATTTCATTCTATCATAATATGTGTTGAATCATGTTAAGATAAATATAGCGACTTGTTTTTTATGTTGAAAGAATGTTTAATTTATAAATTTGATTTCTCTGACCGATTTCGAGACTTATCTTTTCTCAGACAGATTACTATATATATATATCCGAAACAGGTTAAGTTTATCAAAACACTAAAAGAGTTACATCCATGGTATCAAATATACATCTTGTTTGGATACTTGATAACTCAAATTCCATGAAAGCAAAAGGTAAGATCAATTCCATAAATATGGTAATCCGAGAAACTATCCCTCTTATTATTGATCTCTCTCATGAGTATAAATCTCACAATTTTTTTATGCGGGCATTATCATTCTCCACTGGCGCGAACTGGATTGATGAGAAATTCAAAACAATTCGAGATTATTCATGGAACGATCTCGAAGCGGGAGGGAAATCAGATATCGGGGCCGCATTTAAAAAAATTCGAGAAATCTGGCCGGTTGGATCTCAAGGAAACACAGACTCCAACTCGTATATTTTTGTGCTTATGACTGATGGCTATCCAACGGATGACTGGCAGGTTCCATTACAGAATCTCTTTTCCAATCAGATTTTCGCCGATTCATATAAAATCGCAATTACCATACAGGATACCGTGGATGAAATACCCAGGGAATTTATCGGACAAAATCCAATGAATAAAGGATTTATATTAGAAGTGGATGATATTGAGCGAATACCTAGAAGTATTATATCAATTATTGCGAAATAAGAACTTTTTAAATTTAAATGCCAATCCACCTGAAATGAAATCTTAATGGAGAGATTCAATTTCTAGAATGTTTTTATTTAACATTTTAACTGTTTCCCGACCATTAACACTGATTTATCCATTCTAATGATACTTCCAATCCCACTCATAGATCCCTTCCTGTTTTGAATTGTAGCTTATTCGTGACGATTATTCTTTCTCTACTGTAACACCACGGGCAAACTATCTCTGACCTTCCATCCCAGCAACTCGTTTCATGACATTTACCGCAGGTAAATACACCCCCCGAACCGCAGTATGGACAACCGGGAAAGTGATCATCCCATTTTATTGTGCCCGCAATCTTGCCTTTGTCAAATCCTTCTTTTTTTGCTGTAGACTGCGTTATTTTAAACGCCCACGTACCATTCCAGATACCCGACTGAATCTCTTCGAATCTAATCCCGTAAAAGTCCTTGGATTTAGCGCATCGGGCCAGAGTGATCACCGCCGGGGGTATTTTTCTCTTAATTATCATTGAGCAATCCCTTTTTGGTTCTAGTTTAACATCCCTATAATAATTATGGGTTCTATACTGAATTAACAAATCCTGTTGAGGGTTTTATTCTTTCGTTTCGGGTGTTTTCGTTTTTCAGTCTATCTCAATATTGTCTATGGAGAACAACTACAACCATATTTTAGGTTTTTTTATTAGTTTTATCTCGAATAAAACAATATCCTTCATAGAAGATTCCAATTAATAAAATTAAAAAGACTAGGTCATAGACAAGATCTAAAATGTTTTTTGTTGTGAATTCCCCATTTGGTGAAGGTTGAATATCCCCAGTTTCTTGCGAAACTCCAGCAGAAATTAACTCCTGTTGGATTGGAGGCATACCAGATAACGGCGAAAACTTTTCAATCCGATCATTTGCAGAATCGGCTACATATACATTTCCCTTTCCATCCACCGCTATTCCCATAGGATTACTAAAAGAATAATTATCCGTCCCCATGCTCCCCCATCGCGTTACAAAATCTCCCGTAGATGTAAACACTTGGATCCGGTCATTATCAACGACATAGACATTGTCGTTCGTATCCACTGCTATGCTCGTAGGATACTCAAATTGGTCATTGTTAGTACCCTGCGACCCCCCAAACTGGGTCACATATGCCCCGATTGACGTGAATTTCTGAATCCGATCATTACCAGAGTCAGCAACATAGATATTGCCGTTCGTATCCACCACTATGCCCATGGGAGCGCTAAACTGGCCGTTACCTGAACCATAAGATCCCCACTGTGTAAGAAATTTTCCAGAAGGATCGAATTTTTGGGTGAGGCTATTAGAAGAATCGGCAACATATAAGTTCCCGTTCTTATCTAATGCAACTCCCTTGGGATCAGAAAAGAATCCCTTACCGGTTCCACTAGTAACCCAGACTTCTACCCAAATGCCATTTGAGTCATATGCCCAATTACAATCAAGGATATTTGAAGCGGGAAGAACGCTATTCCCATTTTTTATAACTTTTTCAGTCGTTATTTGTTGATGGGCGGTCCAATTTGAGGGAATCTCCCATTGAAATGAATATGAATCATTTCCTGTAACGATTCCACATATCACAGTAAGAAATATGGCACTAGCACAAACCAAACAAACGGATTTCATGAGGGAGTTCAATATTTTTGGTCTTTTTGCTTGATTTTCTGACGATTATTTATATTTCTCATATTCTATTGAGTTTGCGGTTGATAGGCAAATCCTTCAGAAGTGAAAAATCTGCCACCAGCCATAGATGCAACATCACCCGTAGAACCTTTCCATTTTATTCAGTTACGACTTTTTCGGTCTGCCGCGTTTACGTTTAGGACCATCAGCAGGTTTTGTTTCATCAGATTTGACTTTGCGTGGTCTACCCCGGGGTCTATTTTCCTTTTGTTCGATTTTATCAACAGTTTTGACCCTGCGCGGCCTGCCTCTTTTTCGTTTTTCGCCCTCGGTAGAGGATTTTGATTGTTTTTTATCGGGAATTACTTTGATTTTTCCATCGGCAACAAATTTCAATAAAACTTTCTCGATCTCGTTTTTAACTTCTGAATTTAATTGGGAAAAATCGCGTAGGGATATTTGATACATGCTCTCAAAAAGGCTATTTGAATATAAATTATTTCTCTTGAACTTGTTTTGGTAAGTTTATGGGGTTATTAATAATTACAACGGGGTTTTATACAATCACTACATAATTAAAGTTTATCCAGATAAATTGAATATAAAAATGAAAAGAGATAACCCATGTCACATTTCATTTCAAAGGTTAAGAATTATTTTTATCGGACCTTCATATGTAACAGGATAGGTACGATTTGGGGATACCCTTGAAGTTATCGATGGAAAGAGAGTCTGGTTTATCTCGGATATGCATTTTGGTCATAAAAATATTATTGGCTGGTGTCGTCCGGAATTTCGAAATCTCAGAGATATGCATCAGCGAATAATCTCAAACTGGAACTTCACCATAGGGCGATACGACCGAGTATTTTGTCTCAGAGATTTTGGAGATTTCAGAGTGTTTAGAAAATTAAAAGGAAAGATTACGCTCACCAAGGAGAATCATGATAGGAAACAATGGAATAAACAATTCGTAATAAATTTCCGGGGCATGAAATTTTTAGTATTACACGACCCCGATAGCATGGCAACAACTGGTTTGCTGGAGACTGGATAATTCATGGACATACGCATGTCAATTCTCCATTCATAGATATCGGAAGAAAAAGGGTCAATGTAAGCGTCGAAGTAATCAATTACTCTCCAATATCTATAGAGGAGATTTACAATATAATTCAAGAAAGCAAAAATTATCATGGTAACCGGCCTGTAAGATGAAAAAAATGATAATGGATTAATACGGCCGCATCATCCCCAACGACTGAGAGCATTTCATTTGCTTTTTTGGATGATTTGCACATCCGCGTAGTAATCTATTTCGTCCCAAACTCACGATTCAAGCATAATATACCGATGCCACTATTGCGGAAAAACACTCCACAAATCCCCGCTCACATGCCACCGGTGCGGGTATAGTTTCTGTCGTGATCACATCTCTTTCAAAAAATTGGCAATGCCCCAACGGGTATAAACACAAATAACCCTTTTTCCGATTTTCCGAAGTCAAATCTGTGTGTCGTAGTACTGGTTTATGAATATCCTTCAGGATTTTGTATCCGACACAAGGAGGTGATATCAATGTGTCCAGATAAAACAGAACCAAGGGTACCACAGAACGATTTGGAGCGAACGTTCCCGGGGCTCATAGTAATCGGAAGATGTGATGGAAAGACCTGCGAGTACAACAAACCTTGCATACCAAAGGAGGATTCAAAAACCTTCTTGAAATTCGATACGTATTATCCGTCTAAAAACGCATGGGTTTCCTTCCTCCAGCTTGTAGAGTCACTACTCGCGGAAAGTGTGAAATTTACGAAGTTGAAAGGGAAAGCGCGGGGATATGTTACCGTTAATCTAGTCAAGTTCCAAAAAACCGATCTTATGATTGTTATAACTTGGTCGAATGTAATTCCAGATCGAGATTTTGATGGAACCCGTGAAGACTATCCAAGGTGTCCATTCGAAGAGACACCCTAACCCTTTTTTACACAACACAGTATCTCGCGCGGGACTGTCGGAGGGGTGTAAATGCAAAGTCCATCACCCATCCCCGTTTAGGATCGCACTTTTGACCCAGAGTACTGGTTTATGAATATCCTCGTAAATTTTGTACCCTAACGGGGGTGATAGAAGAAGGATAACAAAACTGAAATCTGGAACTTTAGCGATTCGAGGATTAGATTTCATAGAATTTCACTTCCCCCGACACAACGCTCTATAGCAGCACCCGACGGCAGCGTCTGTGCCGATTATACAATACTTTTTCCCAATTTCATGTTCTGATCCAGCATAACTCTTATCTTCTGAAAATAGCCAGTATTACTAGAACCACGGAGGTTCATTGGTATGGAAGACGATTGGAATTCCAACGGGGATTCCAATATGACTGGGGAATGTTCCATAGCAGCACTCAGTAACCGTGTTGAAATCTCTACCGAAGCATTTTTCCATATTGTCGAGAACCCTCGACCTGTGACCAAACAAATTCCGGCCCGGCAGGCCCCATCTATCCATTCGCGGTCGTT